>Ga0307515_10022229_pt1 | contig 11186 bp, 11 predicted proteins | sample 17_EM_MG_FD_194513 | JGI IMG/M metagenome (GOLD analysis project Ga0307515, IMG submission 194513) | Populus trichocarpa ectomycorrhiza microbial communities from riparian zone in the Pacific Northwest, United States - 17_EM | ecosystem: Host-associated > Plants > Roots > Unclassified | place... | reverse complement strand
CGTCAGGAAAATCGACTTACAGCGGTAACCGCCTGCGCGCGCGTACAGTCGCCACAAGTGCCGCCGGATCGCATGGTCGCAGACCAGACGACATGTTGATGGGTAGCGGCGTGTAAGACAAAGTCCGAATTGGTGCTCGCTTGTAGGATTAAGGCGGGATACTATAAGATTAGGAATATATCATACAGTCGCCTAGGAGGTTCGGCGGACATCTTGTGGGATAGGGGATACATTATGCAATCGCTTAGAAAGTTGCGCAGACGTCTTGCGAGGTCAGAGGCGCATCTTGTCGTCACCTGCAGAATCATGCCCATGTATTGTTGGACGACATCCAATCTTCTGGTCACCTCCAATAAGACATTTGCCGTGCAGGATCATTGGTAGCAAGACAGGCACCGCCTGATAGCGACTGATGACAACCACAAAAGTTTATATTGAACTACCGAACTCGCGACGCGATCAACGCCATTCAGTGGGGGAAAGTATTATTATTGAAGTTATCATAAAAAAAATTCCACCGCATTACATTACAATTTTCTCACAGCCCCTCCAACAAATACCAAGACCTGAGCCCTGCCAAGGAGAAATGAAGCGTGTCAGGAGCGTCAAGGACTAGTGATGAGGGTGGTATACGTACGGTTGGTGAAAGGGGGAGAGGTGGAGGAGGGGGTTGATGCATCCCCAGTAGGTGGGGATGATGGTGGTTGGAGGAAGAGCCGTGATTGAGACTCCGATCGTTGAGGATCGAGAATATATATCACGCCAGCCAAACAAGACCAAATAACGCGTCGAAAACAGAGGCAGGGTGGTACCCTGACCTTTGGATGCCCTGCTCTTCCACCCTGACCAACGACTCAACCCACTGTCTGTGCTATCACCCGGGTGCTCCCTTTTCACTGTTCCTTGAATCTCGTTTCAGCTAGTTTCTTCTTGACAGCGTCTTTTCTGATTGACACGCTTGACACCTTGTGATCTTTTTTTGGCGGCCATCAACGACGGCTGTTTTACACAAGAAAGCTTATCTTGACCAATAATATTGTAAGTTGGTTAATCTGATGTGACGAGTAGGTCTCCATTGATACACAATTGGCAGCATGCCTCGAAATACAGATAACAGTGCCCATCGACGTGGCACGCAGAAAATCGTCCCTCCTGACGGTGTCGCTAAGAAAGCTAGGAAGAAAACAACCCAGGCCGCGACCCCCCCACCGCTAACAAAGGATCAAAAGAAGCGCCTTCGGCGACGCATCTCCACTGAGGTCACCCCCGATCCGACACCAGTTGCTAAGAATAAAAAAAGGCGTCTTCAGCGACGTATCTCCACTGGGTCCCCGCAACCTCCGGCAGAAGTCGGGCACCAGGGGGGAACTCCGACGTTCTATCAACTGCCGAGTCATCCCCCGCGCCCTGGTTTGCCATCGTCAAGAGGTGGCCCAAGTCGTTTTAGGGATCCAGATGAGGGTGGAGAAGGTGGAGAGGGTGAGGGGGAGGATGACAATGATGAAGAGAGCGAGGGCACTGTGCTGGAACAATTGGAAAAACTTCCAAGCGATCAGCGGTATAGGGCGATCGGTAAGATGTTCGCCCTGAAGATCTGGGCATGGCCTTCCTCAAGCTGGTGGATCGGAGATGAAGTGGTAGAAAGGCCTCCTGCAGGACGGGTAAGTCAAGCAGAGGATTTTGTGTTACGAAGGAGGAAGCTAGAAGCAACGAAGCAACGGGAGTTTTCGGGATTTCTGTTTGTTGATATGGGGATTTCACGCGATGAATGGATGACGCCGATTTTCAAAAGCGAGGTACTATCTGTTCTGTTCACTACAATTTTTCCAATTCTAACAGTCACGTAGTTTCAGCTTGGAGCACGATCACTCCGTTCCGAAATTGTTGGATTGTTAAAAAAGAATGCGATTTCAGTCTTCGAGATTACCGACATACGGGCGGATGACTTTTTTAAGGAGAAACCTCGTGCTGCGAGCCTGCAACTCGAATCCCTTCGAGTCCAAAATGCATTCCTATATGCGACCGAAGAGGCTCTGCCCGGCTCACTCAAGATTGAACGGTATTTACGTAGCGAATGCATTGCTCGGGTATACCCATTTCTTTTCCTTTAGGGTTATAATAACTAATTGATAATGGTTTTTAAGGCGTTGCGGTTAGTATTACTCGGCCAGAGGGCGATCGACGGGTCAAACAAGCGAAGAAGGTCTCAATCAAGAATGCAAAAGTTCGCAGTGATTGAAGTACCAAAATCTCTGGCGGCTTTTATCACTACAGTCGTACGTTCTCCCAATGGTTGGTTGCTTCAAGTGCTAACGAGCTACAGTTATTCTTCCTGCTCGACGACCAGTCGACATCATTTAACGAGGACGATGATCGGTTTCGAAATTTCTTCGACAACCGATATGTCTCGTTGACTGAGGGGCTCCGGAAGAATGTTCCCGAAGTCTTGAAGGAAACGATGAGGTGGTTGACCAGTGAAGTATTTGACCAAGAGGATGATGAAGAGCAAGCACAGATAGACGAAGAACAAGAGGCATTTGAGGAAGAGTTAGAGAATGATATCAAGGCAGCGAGGGACGAGCTCCGACGCAGGCGGGAGTTGGCAATTGAAGACCTATACGATGAAGCAGGAGTGGAGGGGGGTGGCGGAATGGAGGGGGACGATGGAATGGAGGGGGACGATGGAATGGGGGGTTAGCAGTTTGAGAGACGATGTAAAATATGCACGACACTCACCCCTGTAGATTGTAGAACCGATGAAATTTTGCAGATCACACAATTTCATGCCGTCTGAATCCAATGCATTGTGTCTAGAACTACAGTAAAGTCCTATTTGAAAACACCTGCAACATTGACTTCTCCAAACGCAAAGCTCGTGCAAAACTTCTTCAAGACTTGCAACACGTTTGGTCTCTTTGCCCTATCCTCCCTCCAACACTTCTCCATGAGCTCCCACACGATGCATGTCATCCCAATCTCCTCCGCATTCAAGAGCCCGATGGGGAACGTGACAAAGTACACGTACACCCTCGCCATCCGCATCGGGGGTGACACCCTTGGTGCGGGTTCCATCTGGTCGGCTGAGGTCTCATTCTGTGCGACGGCCCCAATGATGGACTCGAGGCTCTTCGAGACGGCGTCAGCCAACGAACCGACGGCCTTCCCGACTATGGAAGCCCCGATAGACTTTTCAAGGAGAGTGGGGATCGCGAGCACACCGGCCTCCAAGAAGATTGGTCGAGTGTCAATCGACATCTTGCTCACTCCCGGAACGGCGGAGATTTCCTGATGAACGAGAACAGGAGAGAACTGGGCGAGGAATTCTGTAGTTTGGACAACAGCCTGAACACCGGTGTCAATCGACAAGGTGGTAGCGTCAACACTCTTCTCCGACATCTGTGGGGGAACAACGATCTTGATGGCGGACGTCCTCTTTTCAGCGACTCGGATGGCTTGGAGGTGGGGGAGATATTTGCAGACTTTGTGCCACCCGTCGGCGTTCATATTGAGCGTGTTTGAACGCGGCCCACGTTCGTTCAACCACTTAAGGTTGTCGATGTAGGGTGCGAGGTGACTGAGGAGGATGGCGACCTGAAGGGAATCCTTCATGTGGGAGTGTCCGATGTGGAGTCGGTAGAGGGATGTGGAGGAAACACTTCGTGCATTGAGGATTTCATCTCTGCCCGGCTTCGCGTTCAACGCCAGCTCAAGGGTATGTAGCCTTTTGCATCCGGAAGTGAGTGGAGCGATCCCCTCCTACACGGGAGTCATCAGCAGGTATGAAAGGATAACACCATCGAGACAACGAACCAAAGTAATGCTCGGTGGAGCAAGATTAGGTGGCCACCTGGCCTGGGGGCACAATCTCAGCTCCTCAATCGACGGACAGATGGTCGCAAGGTGGGTAATGTCGGAGTTATTGAACACAACGGACTCCGGGAGATCAATCTCTAATACCGCGAGTCTAGGCAGAGTGGTGAGGTAGCACAAAGGTAGACGGCGGTCAGTCGGGTCCTGGAACCTGCCAGGTGACCTCGGCAACTCCATCTTCAACGGAGTTGCGGAGATGATCCTCAACGACCTGAGAGAGCCAGAGAGCTTCTCACAGACGACAGCGCACAGGTCTTGCCAGTCGTGTTCTTCAGGTGGATCTTCGATGGCCAACTCGAGGGTGTGGATGTGTCCAGCGAGTTGCTTCAAGAAGGTGACGACGTTCCCTGCCTGACCGGTAAGGTGCAACTGCCTCAACTGGGGGCAAGCTCCTCGTCTCGTCTCCCCTCTGGACCTGCTAAACACGGTGGTCTTCTTGATCTCGGTGAAATCAAGCTCGGAGAAGACTCCGCTGTCCCTGGACACCTCAGAACCAGGGGTGGGCCATCCAGATCCGGGAGCGATCTCGTCGAAAAACCCTTCGACGTTGCCCATACCCTGACCCGTCAAGTCGAGTTTCAAAGACCTCAACCCGGGTAACTCCGAAACCCACTTGCCGATCTTAGCGTCCAACTCTCCAGGTGCAACAATCGATACCCTTTCCAACAAGTCTTGGTGGGCCATGACCTTCGAGAAGTTGTCGAGCCGGGTACGAGTGGAGAGCATGGCGAGGAAATTGGAGAGGTTCGAGAACTTGTGGCCGACTTCCAGAGTGAGGGACTGGAGACCGGCGGTGAGGAATATCTTTCCGCGGTCTAGGCCAGCTGGGGTATCGCACTTCCACACGAGGTGAGTGAGGCTGGGAAGGATCCACTGATGTGGGCAACGGCCCTCGAAGACGGGGAATATGGGAGTGGGGATGTTGTGTGCACCTTCTTCGTAGGTGATCTTCCTCACGCGGTCGGCATAGCAGTGAGCGGGAGGAGAGAGAGAAGCGAGTAACGTGGGGAAATTGCGGAAAAGCTGGTCCCAGTTGGGACCACATTTTTTTCCTCGCAGCGGACCCACAATGCGTCCTGCTGTCAAGACGTCACAATTTCATCCTTTACCGTTTGTCATCATTCCCATTCACAACTGCTCACCCTCGTTTGCAGAAGTGTGACGAGCAACTGAACAACCGGGCTCGGAGCTCTGGCATCAATATAATCCCAGAACCCGCACAGAACGCCGTCTGAGGGTCCACTCGGTCTCCCATATATGCGATCAGACCCCGCCTGCAGAACCTTCACGAGTTCCGTGGTGGAGGTAAGTCGGTTGTTCATGGTGCCATCCTTTGCGTGGCTAAATATCGTACAAGGGTGTAATACGAGAGTTGGGAAGTCGCATGAAAGACCCGGATCTTGCGAGGCTGTTCGAAAACACGTTCCCAAACACTCTTGGTGAGTATTAAGGTTATAGTTTCATCCCGACACTCTGCGACGTACTTATCGTGTAACAGAGCGATATATTTGTCAATCCCAGTGGCATAACTCGTATTGCGGGGCACAGGTCCACCCCCATTACCTTTCAAACTCGTGCTGCGCGGTTGGAGGTGGATGCAAAGACACCGTTCTATGGAACTGTTCCAAAATTGATATATACGGGTTTGTGTTTTTGCGTGGGAGGCTGTTTCCTGCTGATGCTATTTCGAGAGTTCGCTAATCCACACCAGTCAGATTTTCGCAGAACGGGTTCTTCCCCTGGCGGTAATCTGTTTGCGGTGGTTTGCTTGTTTACGAACGTTATTCGACCGCGTCCACCTCACCATCCCGAACTCCTGGACAGAGCCTGGAACTCTGTTCGAAAACGTCGGCATCATGGCCCATCTCGTCGCATGCCGGAGGATAGTGCTGGCATCACGACGCCAGATAGCCTCAAACCATTCTGGTTTTGCAGGCAGGAGCACCGTGTTCGCGTGGACGTTTTAAACGAGGGAGCAAATCTCAGGGGAAATGCGCCACCCTCACCAGCATCATCAATCACCACACCACTCGCAGCACCATCCGCAACACTCGTCTTCATTTGTTCCGTCTCAGAGGCCTTCTTTTCCGAACGACATAATGCTACACCCTTATGGACCGCCTGCCAGTAATGTTTTACCATCCCCTAATAGCTTAGTGCCCTCTATGTCCTGTAAGACCCCGTACTGTTATTGATGTGTAATGTTATACAATGCTCAACGCCCTCGTTTCTTGACAGGGCTAAACTCTTCATCGTCATCGTCTTCTCCGCCATCCTCCTACACGCTAGCGCCCATTTTAAGCAATAACGCCAACGCGAACGCTGCCAACAACAGTTCATCTGCGGTCGCTCTCTCGCCCACTGTCCAGAGTTCATTTTCCCCCACATACACTCAGGATTATGTTGTTGACGAGACACCGTATCCTGAAGAGAACGATCAGCGGCCTTCGATTATGACAATGGCTCCAGATCCCCGGCTTGAGCTGGGGCGCCACTACATGATAAACGTTATGAAGATCCAATACACGCAAGCAGATCAGTCGATCGGACCGTTCATCTACGAGATGATAGAGAGAAGTACTTCAGCTCGCGATGCCGTATGCCTCCTGTCTTCCCTTTATCGACACTGCGTGAGAGACAACTACGCTGTGCCAATATCGGGAGGAACGACTGCGCTCAGCTCTTCTGCCAATGACACCGACACTTTCGACTATCGCCTCAAGTCTTCGTTGTTACGCAAAGACGGGTCGTACGACGAGGGCGAGGCGATTGCTGGGTTGCACGTAGTCTCCAGCTTCTTGTTCTCTGCCAGAGGACGTGGCGATTGGGACACCTACCTGGGTGTCGCCGCCAAGTATGTCCAGAGCATTTTCGAAGATCAGAGATACTACGGACCTGCAGACGCTCTCAAGAATTGCCCGGAAACTACCAGGTTCATCATCAAGACCACGAGTACGTTACCCTCCATTCTTATCTATCCGGCATTAACCACACACGACTAATCTGACCCGACGAACAGTGTGATTCGACGTGCTGGCGTCAGTGACTCAAATGTGCGTCCCAAGGTTTTTGGAGACCTAGTATCGAACCGTGTTCGGTCCCAAGCAAGGGGCTTACATCGAGACAGCGCCGTGTCCAGGACTGTCGATGATACCCGTCATGGGATGCGGAAACCATATCCTGGAGCAGCCAGAAACCAAGGTTCTAGGCGATATGATGGCCATGAGGAGGCCGGCGGGGGTGTGTGGAGAGTGACGGCTGAGGGGAGGAAAACTTGACGTTGAACTAATGTGTCATAGTGTCGAGACGCTGCAATCCGACTCGAGCACACGCAAACAAAAGACACGCAGACAGATAGCACCATGCAGTTAGATCAGGATCCAATTAAGCGTAGGTACATATCTCCATCATAGAGGTCTTGAACTACGTATCTACTGTTGCTACTAGTGGGTGGGAGTATATGTACGCTACGAATCACACTGTCTAAAAAATAAAAGTCAAAGGATCTGTTAGGTTGGGCGTCGAGCTCAATATACCCGGTAACCTTATTTCTGCCCCTCTTCTTATACGTCTTGGCCAAAATAACCCGAAACACTTCGTTCACTAGACGAACGCTGAACATAGCGCGGACTTGGATAAATATGACGCTGGACGGTGTCGGTCCCTGAATGATGGCCGAATCATATCGCGGCCCTGATCCACGCCAATTTGACGAAACGTGAAAGATCTCTGTCTTCCGAACAGCTGTTTCTTGGCAGTCGAATGAGACTTTGCATGAGTGGTGTGGGAACACCTATTACCAATGGATTAGAGCTTGACGAGGTTGAGAACCGAGTGAGAATTACCTTGCACCAGTATATGCAATTTGGGTGACCTTCGAATCCGTCTCCCACAAAGTCTGAGCCATAGACCTCCACACGAGCATAGTCACGAAGGAATTTTGCAAGAGAGTCGCTAAGCCCATCAAACCCTTGCGACTCCTCCAAGACTTTTTCGTACGACAGGAGCTTGAGGCTGCGCTGGCGTGAACCGAGATGGACATGGGAGTTCTCAAACATTGCATCCAAACCGGGAGTATAATCCTCGTCGATGATGTTATCATCAAATAGCCGCTGTTGCTCATACGTCTCGATGCGATGGCGAATGCTGAGGACGACCTCCTTTTCGTATTCCATCCGAAGCATCTAGGGGGTGTCAATGCAATAAACAATTATTGAACGAAACAGCATACTTGATCTTCTGCTGTTTCAGCCTGGTGGTTGGAGCGTTGCCAGTGCCTCCTCGTCTGAGGATGCAGGGCCTCCCCACTGTCCGTAGAAGTGTTCGCAGTCACACCCTTACCCCTGATGCTTTCGATGAGATGTGTGATCGAGTGCATTTTTGGCCACGAGAACGAAATCCTGTTATCGTCCTGAAAGTCTTCCTCGGTCCGTAATTTCTGCATTTTATTTAGTTTGGAAGAGCCGCTTCTACTCCGTTACGTACCTGAGAGTGCCCACCAAATTTTTCAATGTGTTGCTGCAGCAATCCGAGGGTATCCGATGTGTGGACACGAAAACGGCTTAGCAGAAGCATGCACGCGAGTTCACGCAAGGCGGGTATTACAATTGCGTCTGCGTTCTCATCTTGGATTCCGAAAAGAAGTGGTGGCAGATACTATACTATTGGTTAGTTCAACGTCCACACGAGAAAACTAAAAAGATTCCAGACCCGAAGGATGGCGTTGAGCTCTCGGGCCGTAAGATACTTGATCTTCGTTACGCCGTTGGAAAAGTGATGTACACCCGGCATCGGAGGTAGCTGTTTGAAACTGTCATCGGTGAGATGTTAATCCCGTGACCTCACAAATATATCATACTTATCGTCGAGAACATCTAACTCTTTTTTGGATAGGTAGCCGGGGTTGTCGCCCTTGCTGATAATCCAAAGAAAAAAATGTTTACCGAAAACTCCAAGTTCGATCTGGTGGAGAGGGTCGGCAGATATTGCTTCGTAAATTGAGGTGAAGTAACTGAAATAGTTCAAAAACGTATTCTAGCAAACATTAAGCTAGGTGACTCCCAACTGTCACCGCATAACCTACCAGAACGTTGCGGATCGACTGGCCACCAAGGATTTCTTTCGCCGCTTTCTTGGATCGTGCTGCATTTGCTTTGGCGACCAGCCGCAATGCCCCGCCCCTTGTTCGTCTTGGATAGATTACCTCTGATAGATCCCACAGCCTATTGTTCGGAACAAGGCAGATTGGGCAGGGATATTTTGACCTCACGCCCTGGATCGTTGTTGCCCGAGTACTTGCAATGGTCGCCATCAGTAGGAAAATATCGAAGCGATCAGCAATTCTAACACTCACGCTTCCTCGTAATCCAGAATTGCAATCAGGATGTTGAATACTGCACGGCATGGAGAGGGAGAACCGTCATCAAAGGTAAACCCCTGCCTTCGATCGGCAGCACTAATTGTAGATCTCAGAATCTGGAGGTATGCCGTCTGGTACACCTGCGCGCGATGTCTTGCTAGGGCAGATGAGTTGTCTGATGATTTCCCTGTAATCTAGAGCTCCGTCAGCCTCAGATCATCAGCGACCGATGACGGCGTGCCTCCGGGATATACCCTACCAATACCGCACTACCTTTCTTCGTGCGACGAAGCCGGATTTCTCTCGGAAGGTTGTTGATCCAGAGGTACACCCCAGAGGCCTTTTTCGTCCCAAAAGTATTTAGTTGTGTCCCATCACAGTACAGTGAAATGTTGGTGGCGATACGGCCAGGCTCCAGTTTATTCTTGTAAATTGTGGTCAGTTTGTATGGTGTGATGCGATCGGCTCAATCACCTGGAGTTCCCACCAATCGTCTGCAGTGTGTACGTCTGACCATACTCGCATGTTCTCGTTTGTTCCTGGTTTCCGGATGTAGTGCCTCTCGGGATAGCGAATTAAGTGTCTTCGTAAGGCTGGGTCTTCTAGCACGTGCTTCACAGCATCCAGAGCTGGCCGAAAACGGACTCTGTACTTCCGCATTTCCGTCACTTTCTTGTTTTCGTATGGAACCTGAATCTCCACCTGTTCAAACTTTGGGTTGAGATGATCAGCCGGGACCAACACAGAGAAAATACGGGATTATAACGTTACCTGAGAAAGATCCTCTTCGATACCGGCAGCCTCGAGATGTTGGTGCATCTCACGGGCGTTCTTTAATGTAACACCCACACCAGGCGCATGACGCCTCCAGAGGTTAAGCTGTTCGTCAATTTGAGGATCAGTGTTGTCGCGTCTAACGAAGAGCTCTGTCTGCTCAAAGTCGGCAAGGGTCCTGAAGGGAAAGTAGGGAGGGCGTGAATCATCGAGAGGGAGCAGGTCCTCTGGGTCCTCAGGACTCCTAGAGAAGTTTGCGAGCTCTCTTGTTGGTATTACTTGGGGTGGTCGCTTGGCATGCGGGTGGTAAACAACGAGCGTTTCCCCAAGCTCAAGCGGCCACATAGTTGGGTCATGAGCGGGGCCTTGTGCAGAAACGTTTGGTTCGTTGTCTGGATTTCCCCCATCTGGGATAAACTGTGAGTTGAGCATGCTCGCAGTTTAATGGTTGGGAAGCAGCATTGGACTCACCGGGAGTCGGACCATCTACTTGAGCTTCACCTAGTGTGGGCGGTTCGGGGGGGTCATCGTACCAATCTTGTCGATCACCTCCTGCAGTTGAGGGTCCGGCTTGACTGAGATTTGGGGATTGTGGGATTGACGCCAAATCTGGGGTAGAGTGCGGGCTGAAATAATCGGGGGATGGGAGGGGGGTCTGGGCTCGCCTCCTTTCCTCGAGTGCAGCCCGCTCAGCTTGCTTCCCCTCACAGTGTCGCAGATGGAGGATGTTGCGCCCACAGAAGTTACTATACCACTCGAGGCATAGAGGGCATCTCCAATCGAGCGTGGCAGTGGGTGCTCCGGCAAGTACCCGCTGTTCTCGCTCATTCCGACGCTTGATCCTCCTAGAACTCGTGTGGCGCGTGCTCTTCATGGTATCTGTGTGCCTCAGGCCTGAGTATTTCCTGTCCTCGTTCAAGTGCATATAATCGCGTACCGGATGGACCAATGATGTGCAATCACGCACAGGCGATGGTGAGAACGAGCCCGCGTCTTGCAAGCGGCAGGATGATGGGTGGGAGTTCCGGTGGTCGGATATGGTATCTGTGCAAGGCCTGCGGCCGGCCCTGCGAAACCGGGCTAATCCTATCCGCGGATATACTCGGCTGTGGACGGTTACCATATCGGGCCCGGCGCCGAAATCGCCGCAATTGCCCACCAGCGGAACCCGATTTTCCTGACG
>Ga0307515_10022228_pt1 | contig 11187 bp, 2 predicted proteins | sample 17_EM_MG_FD_194513 | JGI IMG/M metagenome (GOLD analysis project Ga0307515, IMG submission 194513) | Populus trichocarpa ectomycorrhiza microbial communities from riparian zone in the Pacific Northwest, United States - 17_EM | ecosystem: Host-associated > Plants > Roots > Unclassified | place... | reverse complement strand
TTTATAGTTTGTTTAGGTATATCTTAATATACTTTATAACATTAGAGTTGCGCTCCTTTTACATCCTTTATATTATAGCGGCTTTAATATATAATTATAGGGGGGGATATTAGCTTCCTTCTTAAGTAGTGCTGTAGCCATTCGCTTATACCCGCCTACTATGCTCTAAAGGTAAGCTATTTAGACCTTTTAAAGTAGTTTAAGGAGTAATTTAGGGGGGCCTTTTTCGGATTCTCCTATTGCCTAAATACTAAATATATACGTTATGGTTAGCTAGACAACTACTATATATAATAGGCGTGACCTCTAAAAGCATAGACCCTATATAGAATTAATAATCCTAGATATTATAATATACTAAGCTTAGCCCTTATAGGCCGCTTATAACACATATGCGCTCTACTAAAGCTTACTATCTACCTATACTCCTAATACCCTTAAGCCTTAAACTAGTTAACCCCTAAAGCCTTAGATATAAATTATATACTAAAGATCTACAGATTAGTTACGTTTTCTTATAAAATATATTAGCTGGTATTTCTCTAGAGAGAATTAGACTCTATATCGTCTTACCTATTCTATATAGGTGTTATAGGCTTTCTCTAGTATTCTACAATTCTCTACGACTTTTAGCCTATATATAATTAGGTTTATATTATTAATAAAGCCTATCCTCTAGGTCGCCCCTTCCTTAAAAGAGTTAAGTAGGTTGCTTATAAAGAAAAGAAAGAGTATAGGCAAGAGGGGTAATCCTTATAGTATTCCTATTACGACTGCGATAAGAGAGCTCTAGTACCCACTAAAGACCAGTAATATTTCTTTCTAGCCTATAAACCCTTAAATAAATTATATAATCTATTCTAGGAAGCCCTTTACCCTAAGGATATATAGGAGGCGCTTATAGGGTATATTATTATAGGCACCACCAATATCTAGGCTAAGCATTAATACTATAAAGTCCCTTCGCATCGCCTATACAGATTTAATAGTGGCAGTAAGTAGCGTAAGTGCTAATAATATTAAGCGGTTCTTTCTTACCCCTATTTAGCTTTATAGTAGTAGGGCGTGTTCCTTAACCGTGTCTACTATATAGTCTGCTATTACCTTTTCTAAGATCTTACTAAGGGTATTTTCTAAGGCAATAGGGCGGTAGCTTTCTAGGGTTAAGTAGTTTACTTTACCTTCTTTTTATAAAATAACTATTATTATAGATCTTCCGAGTCGCGGATAGTAGCCTATAGTAAAGCATGCTCTGGCTATATCTATAAGCTAAGGTGCTATAAGTAGTCTATAGGTCTTTAGGGCCTTATTTAGAATTACATCTAGTCCTAGTACTATATTATTTAAAAGGCGGCTAATAGTTCTAGCTATTTCCTCTATTATTATATCGCTATTAACCTATAGGCAAGTTACTAGTATTTTACCTATAATATTACTAAGGTCTACTAGAGCTAGTTAAGGGAAGAACCTTTTTATAAAGATCTTTACCTTCTTCTTATTATTATTAGTGGCCTAAAATTCCCCTGCTCTTTATAGGAGCGGTAGGTATAAATCTTTTACTAGGCGCCCTACCTTTTTCTTTACCCATTTTACTATAGCCTAGAGGCCCTTATTATAGGGGAGGCTTAAATTAAAAGTATACTTATTTATAAACCGTCTCTAGTTATATCCTTACTTCTTTTTTTAGAGTATTCTTTAACTAGTTTCTTATGTCTTTATATTATCTCTTGTCTTTAGGATTATAGCTACTTATATATTTCCTTCTTACTTATTATTAGCTAGTAATAAGAACTGCGTATTATACGGACTATACGTATCGCGTGTAGGGGCCCGGTTTTAAGACTAGGCAGTACTCTTTTAGCCTATTTTTAATTGCTACCTAAATCCTTTCTAGTCTACGGTTAATTTCCTTAGGGGTAGCCAATAAGCCTCGCTTGTTTAGTATTAGGTAGATTTCTTCTAGGTCTTAAAGTTATTATTTAACTATATTAAAGAAACTGTCTATCTTAAGCTTCCTTATTGCGTATTTTTTACTACTTAGTTACGCCTTAATATTTAGATCTAGCTATATCTAAATAGGGATATAGTTTAGGGCGAGTGCCCATTCTTCTTTAGGGTTACACCTTTTAAGTCTCTGGTATAGGCCTTTGTCTATAAACATAAGGTCAATTATACTTCTAGTAGTGCCTATTGCTATATAATTGCTTCTAGGGGGGTAGCTAGCTTAACGCCCCAGATATCCATAGCTCTTAGTAGACACTCTACCTATTATTTAGCAGCAATATAAATGCCCCCCTACTACAGGTAGTAGAGGTTTATATCTCCTAATAGGATAAACTCTATACCTTCGGTTTTTAGTAAACTTATTACTTATATAATGTTCTCTATTTATAGAACCCCTTTAACCCTAGGGTTATATATATTAATAACTTATACCGGTCCCCTATATATTTAAATTATTATTACTATAATATCTAGGTTAACTGCCTGCTATAACTATAAGGATAGGCTAATAGCCTTACTAATTATAAAGCACACGCATACGGCTGCTTTTGGTTTATATAAGAGCTAAAATCCTTAGGGGCAGTATATTAATTATATATAGGTATTATAATATGGCTCTTATATAGTAAGGATATAGTATTTCTCTAGGTTTAGACTATCCAGTAGGGGCCTTATAAGATGGTGGTTTATATTGCCGCAGTTATACTATATAATAGGTAGGTAGCGGACCCCTAGTAAGCGTCCTTCGTCTTTCCTTTATTCCTCGCTTTTTCTATTTCTACTTTCTCTAGAATATTTAAAACTTTTATCTCTTATATCTATACCCTAGTTACTACTTATTTTATATAGAGCTTTCTATTCCCGTATCTTATATTCCTACTAGCGCTTCTATATTTAAGTCTATTATTATCTTTAGTTCTTTCCCTATTTTTACTTGTTAGCTATATACCCTTTATAGGTCGGCTATAAATGTTATATTTACCGCGTTAAGTCTAATTCTTAATTATCCTAGTTTTAAGCTTACTGTTGCTGTCTATAGGGGCCTTCCTATAGGGCGTCCTCTCCCTTATATCCCCTATAACCCTTATATCCCTATTTAGTCTAGTAATATTATATAATATTACTTCTAGCCTATTAAGGCTTAGGATGGCTAGACTATCCCCCTAATATTAAAGGTAGGAAACACTAAAAAGGTACCTATGTCCCCCTAGCTTATCGCCTATTATTTCCATTTATATAACCTAGCGTATAGTTATTCCCGTAGCTATTAAGCCCTTACCTTTTATCTCCTATATTTAATACAGCCTTCTTTTTTCTACGCCTTATATATACTTTAGTAGCTATTTACGCATTTTATTTAGTCTTAATTTAGGTAGTATCTTATATTATAGGGGCCTATATAGTGGCCGTAGCACACCTATACTACGTATATAGATTAGGTCTGTCCCTATTATATATAGCGATAGTATTATTTTAGGCGGAGTCTATAATTATAAAGCCTTACGTTATATATAAGGCCATTTATAATAATACTTTTTTAGAGACGGAGTTTTTGTATTCCTAGTATATATATACTAATAATAAGGAAGCTATACGTTTAACCGGCGACTCCCTAGTAAATCTCTAGTAACCCTTATATCCTCTTATCATTCTTATTATATACTTAATTTATATTCCCCTATTAAAGCCATTAGATTTAGGTAACCTTAAGTCCTAATATAAGGTATTCCGTTTATTTTACTATTTTATATATAGTTACTATATTACCTACCTAGCGTCTCTTTTCTACCCTAAGGCTTAGGGGGACCGCTAGGACTTCGACTAGGTAATCTTTATAGAGCACCTTTATGCTAATATATTCTCCTAGCCTATCCCCTACCCTTATAGCTTATTCTTTTACCTATTAGTTCTTTAGAGTAACTCTAATATCTTTACTCCTAAGGTATTAGACTGTAATAGTATTATAAACCTCTTTATAAATCTCTATAAGGACTTCTATTTCTAATTATCCCCTAAGCCCCTCTACTTTTTCTATATTTAGTTATATTATAATTATATACCCAGTTATTATCTTAAGGGGGGTAAGTTCCCTATACTATAAAAGCGCAAGTACGGCTTACTAGTAAAAAGGGGTTTTATTTATTTTTAATTTTACTTAGCCATTAGAGGATTTAATTAAAGGTTTACTAAAGGGGCGCCTAAGGTTTACTAGACTAGCGGAGCCATTCTACTAGCTATATTAGTTTGTTATAGCTAATAATTACTCCCCTATAATTACAGATACTAGACGCGTCTAATAGGCTTTATATTTTATTAGATGCCTTCTTAATAAAGGTCTTCCTGCTTTATAGTATAGTGTTCGCCCATTTTTATTATAGAGGGCCATTACTAGGCATGGGTCTAGCGAATACGCGCGAGTATAAACTACCGTTGTTTAACGTATGCCTTCCCTGCAATATATGCATCTTAGGGGGATTCTCTAGGTGTTTTTTAGGGTTCTTTTGGTTGGTTTTAGTCTTTTTGGGCTGGGTATAGTAAGAGCTCCTTTATTATATATTTATATAAGTCTATTTATAAATCCTTTATATATTAAAATTATATACCAAACTTCTAAACTAATTACAGTTAACCTATTAGCTTATATCTCTATAAAATAGAGTTTGAACTTTTCTAATTCCTAACTTATTAAGAATAACCCTATATATATGACCAAGTCTACTAAAGTAGATAGATTTACTCCCTTATATTATATCTTAAGCTTTAACTTTTTTTAAAAAAAAATGTTTAATTAATAGCACCTTTATTATTCTAAAGTTATTAAGTTTATTTTTAAAACCTATCTAATTAATATTAAGATCGGGCCTCTAGTACTTGGACGCCCCCTAAGCTTAAACACCTTACTAAAATTAGTGCCCCCTATTAAAACCTATGCATAACTACTATATCTAAACACTTTATAGCTTATACAAGCTTCGGTTCCCCCCCCCCCCTTCCCCTAATATACGCGCAATACCATACACCTAATTTCGCTATATTTGTAACTAGATCAGTATATAGAGCTAATAGGAAGGAGTATAGTACGTGGCCAGGGCTTAAGCCACGGCTACGGCCTACCTCGAATTAGGAGCTCTAAGCTCGATTTTAAAGCTATTTTAGAGTTCCCTCCCTTACCAAAAGTCGTAATATCTGTTATAGATCGTGGTATTATAAAGTTTCTTTCTCTTATTAGTATAAGCTTTAAATGCGGGCGTATATACGCTTACTAGCGCCGGCTATAAGAAGGTTTTTAATAAAGGCGTACTACCAGTTACCTATATTTAGAGCTATATTAAGAAAAGTAATAGGGTAAAACACTAAGATCTAGAGGTAATATTACGACTTTTAGTAAGAGAGAGAAGTTTAAAACAGCTTTAAATCCAAGGTCTTAATTTAAGGTAGGCCGTGGCTTAAGCCCTAGCTATATACTATACCCCTTCCTACTAGCTCTATATACTAATTTAGCTATAGGCGTAGCGAAATCAGGTATATAGTATTGCGTATATATAGGGGGGGTACTAAAGCTTGTATAAGCTGTACTATGCAATTTTAAAATCTTATATATTTACCCTTTGTACAGCCTATACCGCCTATTTCTCTTATTTTTTTTAACCTCATCGCTTTAATTTATACATTTTACACTACTACTTCCTTCTTAGCTCTTTTAATTAAATCTATATTAGTATACTCTATATTTATATCTACTCTAATCTATTTTTAAGTTTTTAGCCTTAGAGTATATTAAACTATAATTATAAGCTATAAATTTAACTTTTATATATTATATTTGGTGTAAAGACTTAATTATTATTATTAATCCTATTTATTGCCCGATTTGGTCCCTTTTTAAGTTTATATAGTACTACCTTTTCTATATAGGAAAAACCCCCATAGGGGGGGGAAAACCTAGGTATTTCCTTTTAGCTAGTTTTACGCGCTCCGCCCTTACCTAGCTAGTATATCTTTATCTCTTTTAGTCTGCCTTATATACTATACTTCCTAAATATATTAAAAGATCTAGGGGGGGGAATAGGAGGGTCTAGTAAGTTATTAATATACCGTCTATAGCTAGGCGGGGGATATTTAGTCCTTAAGGGGCTGGAATAGGGTATATTCTTTAGGGTCGTCCTATTAGACCTTATATGCTATTTAGAACTACTAGAGGATTTCTTAGCCTATAAGCTATTTTACTACTACTTATAGGCCCCTACTTATAGAGAGTATCTAGGTAATATCGCTTATGCCTACGCTAGTAAGTAGCTGGTCCCTTACTAAGCGGTGGCTATAAAATAGTAGTATATAGCGTACTAACTAAATAGGCCATCCGTATATGCATTAAGGTATAATATTTAGGATATAGATGTTTAATAGCTATACGTTTAGCCCTAGGACCTCCGTCTATAGTAAGAAAGTAGCTATAAATTCTACCTTTATTAGTCCTTTATAGGGGGGGAGAGTTAGCGTTGACTATAGGGCGTTCTATATAGTTGCGTCTTATATTTTCGCTTTTATTCAAGGTCTACCCATCTTGTAATTAGTATAGTAGATCTCTATCTATACTAGTGGCCTCCTATCCTCTATTGCCGTTATAGCGCTCTATTAGTATAGCGCCAGGTCTCCGCCTAGTAAGCTAATAGGTCCTATATTTCCTTTTCTCTCTCTACCGCTTATAGAAATATAGCTTCTTAGCTAGTATACTTAGATATATCGCCCCTTTAAGGGGCCCTCGCTCCTTATATATATTTAATTTTATATATATATATCTTAGTATTTAGTATATCTTTTTTTCTACTAAGTAGCCTTATACTACTACTCTTTATATAGCAGTTATATTAATATATTAATCTAGTAGTAGAACTACTACTTTACGTTCTAATACGGCGCATAGTGTTTTTTTATAGGTACTAGTTTTATAACTTAGCTAGCAGCGCTAGGGAGCTTTTTACTAGCACTTTATTATCCAGTCCTAGGCCCCAAATCTAGGATCCGTATAGCATTATTAGCCTTACTACTACTGTATATAGTAGGCGTATATATTTAAAGGAGGGTCCCTATATTAAGGTAGTAATTTAAAACACTGCCAATAATACTGCTACTCCCCTATAGGTCGCATATATAATATACTTATTCTAGTTTAGTTTAGAGTCTACCTAAACCCCTAGGACCTTAAGGGTGGCTTCTAATTTTACTTTATATCCTAGATATTTACTATTAAGGCTAGGCTACTATTTACCTACTTTTTTTTATATAAAGTAGATAAGCTAGTATTTACCTAGTACGAATTTGACGCCGTATTATTTTACTTATATAATACATCTATTATACACTTAATTTAGCCTAATATAGTTTTCTGTTGCTATATTTCCCTATATAATTAGGTTTATATTATTAATAAATCTTAGGGCTATTATATCTTAACTATTATTATATACCTCTAGTAGTTTAGATATAAAGAAAAGGAATAGGATTAGTAATAGGAGTAATCCCTATAGTATACCTGTAGGTATTAGTATTAATCGCTTTTATAGCCCTTAATTACAATTTTTGTAATACGCCCTATTAGAAAGGCTTAGATAAACTTAATTATCCAATCTAGTAGGCCCTTATTTCTTAGGATCTATAAGAGTCTCTTATACCCCTTATATAAATAGGGTATTATATTTTGTAGCCCGTGCGCGAAGAACATTAAAAGTTTTTAAAGTTTTGGTTTGGTAATACGGCAAAACGACTTACCGCATATATACCTCTTTAATTAGTGCGTACGGGCCGTATTTTATAGAGCGTTATTATCTATATAAGGGATAATACGTTATTAAAGGCTCCGCTTAGGTCTAGACTTAGTATAAATATAGTATATCCTAGGTAAGTTTGCCATACCGTTTAAATACTAAAGGTAATTAGGGAGAGGGCTAAGAGGGTTTCTTATTTCTTTCTTATTGTCACGGAGTGAGTATAAGCGACGATAATATATAGCAAAGTAGATATTATTAAGCTATGTATATAAACTGTGTAATAAGATTAAGACATTATATAAGGAAAGAAGGTAGGAAATAGGAAGAAAGAGTATATATTGTTAACTTAGTTGCTTAGTTAATATATACATAGAGTAGAATAGAATTTAGGACGTGGTCCTAGCAGAACTTAGCGGAATTTAATAGAACTTGGCAAAATATAGTAGAATTTAGTAGAACTTAGCGGAATATGGCAGAATATGGCAGATTACTATTAGATTGCCATAAGTCGCGGTAAATTATAGTCTTGTAGATGGTGGAAATAGGTAAGTATATATAAGGTGTTACGGGGGTGTCCTATAATAGTACCCCCCCTTTAAATTTGAGCTTTTATAAGATGGGGCTATAGTAGTTCTAAGTAGAGTTTATAAAAGTCCTCTGTGGCTTATATAAGTTCTATAAAGTTAATAGGTTCCTATAAGGGCTTAGTAAAGCCTCTCCATTTTATAAGATATATATATTAGTGTTTCTATTTATTATACTTAATATTATTAATTCTTTTAATAAAGTACTTATTCTTACTATTTACTTTAACTAGTAGGGGAGGGTCTTATATCTATTTAGGCAGGGCGTCTAATATAGGGGTAGTAGGGTAGAGGACTAATGTATAGAATATAGGGTGGATTTTAACCGTATTAGGGAGCTTTAGTTAGTAGGTATAAGAGAAAACAACCTTCTTAACCTTATAAGGGCTAGCGTTTTTCTAATTAAGTTTCTGAATAGGTTATTTTATATTTAGATTTCTTATATCTAGCTAGATAAAGTTACTAGTCTAATAGGCTGGTGCTAGGGTTTGTTTCTTATTCGCTACGGCTTTATAAATAGATTAGGCCTATATTATTTTATTAATAAGGAACTGTTATAGTTCCTCCATCTTCTTTATAAATTTATTTACTTTTATAACTTATAAGGCGTAATAAGTAAGGTAAGGAATATTACTAAAAGGTTTAAAACCTATTTATAGGTACTAGCCGTAGTTAGCTAGAAATAGGGAGACCTTTATAGTCTCTAAGACAGAATTATTTGCAGTAAACTTAGTAAACATAAGCTAGTTAATTTAGTCATCCTATAAATATAACGTGTATATCCAAATATACTATTCCATTATAGTATTTATACGTTTTGTTTAACCATCCGTTTCTAGGTAATATATAGTAAATAGTAGTGCTTTAATACGGAGTTGGGTAGTTAGTTCTTTCTAAAATATAGAGATAAACTAGCTGCCTTTATTAGAGATAATTGTTTTAGTATAATAAAGCCTTATAGCAGGAACTACGGTAGACTTATTAATAGGCTGGGTATATAGGTAAACAAGAAGTTAACAACGTAATAATAACTGGTAGAGTGGTTGCCTAATAGATTAACTCCAATTATATTCTAAGATTCACTATAAAGAAGAGAACTATCTAGGTAGGGACTATAGTCCTTTAAATACACAATACTGCGCCTAAGAAATACTGAGTGTGTAAGGTATGTAAGGTATGTAAGGTATGTAAGGTATGTAAGGTATGTAAGGTATGTAAGGTATATAAGGTATATAAGGTATATAAGGTATATAAGGTATATAAGGTACGTAAATAGATCTTACAGATCCCATACATCAGGAAAAAATTTTTTAGGGTCGTTATTGCGGTTTGTGGCAAATTGCCGCAAACCGTACGATCGCGGCAGATGTATATAGTTAATAGCAATTTACGCAAAACGCACGTTTTGCAACAAGTTTGCAGCACCCTAATAGCAATTTGCGCGTTTTATAATAAGTTTACAGCATTTAATAGTAAATTATGGTAAAACGCTACCCTATAAATAAATAGTGCGCAAACTATACGAATTATAAAAACTGTATAAATTATAAAAACTGTACGAATTATAAAAACTATATAAATTGTAAAAACTATACAAATTATAAAAACTGTATAAATTGTAACTATATAAATTATAACTATATAAATTATAATTATATTATATAATAACCAAATTATTATATATTCCTATAGATTTCTATAATATACTTTTAAATATATTTATATTATAACTATATAAAATATAGAGATATCTACTTTAGGCGTTAAGGGGGAAGCCTCTCGCGGAGGCTCTAAATTATCTGCCTACCTGCCTACCTGCCTGCCTACCTGCCTGCTTACCTACCTGCCTACCTACCTGCCTGCTTACCTGCCTACCTGCCTACCTACCTACTTGCCTACCTACCTACCTATCTGTCTGTCTGTCTATACCTACCCATCTATGCCTACCTACCTGTGCCTACCTGTCTATATTACCTTAATTCGATTGATCAATCAAATCGTTTATCGTGTTCGCTAGCTGGTCGTTTAAACGGTTGTCGTGTGGCTCTGGCGACGGTCGTGTGGCGATAACAACGGTCATCTGGCTCTGACGGTCGTCTAGCTCTGGCGACGGTTATCTAGCTCCGGCGACGGTCGTCTAGCTCTGACGACGGTTGTCTAGCTCTGACGACGGTCGTCTGGCTCTAACGACGGTCGTCCAGCTCTGACGACGGTCATCTGGCTCTAACGACGGTCGTCCAGCTCTGACGACGGTCATCTGGCTCCGGCGACGGTCGTCTAGCTCTGACGACGGTTGTCTAGCTCTGACGACGGTCGTCTGGCTCTAACGACGGTCGTCCAGCTCTGGCGACGGTTATCTGGCTCCGGCGACGGTCGTCTAGCTCTGACGGTCGTCTAGCTCTGGCGACGGTCATCTGGCTCCGGCGACGGTCGTCTGGCTTTGACGGTCGTCTAGCTCTGGCGACGGTTATCTGGCTCCGGCGACGATCGTCCAGCTCTGACAACGGTTGTCTAGCTCTGACGACGGTTATCTGGCTCAGGCGACGGTCGTCTAGCTCTGACGACGGTCGTCTGGCTCTGACGGTCGTCTGGCTCTGACGGTCGTCTAGCTCTGGCGACGGTCATCTGGCTCTAGTAACGGTCGTCTAGCTCTAACGACGATCGTCTAGCTCCGGCGACGGTTGTCTAGCTCCGGCGATGGTCGTCTGGCTCCGGCGATGGTCGTCTGGCTCCGGCGACGGTCGTCTACTAGCTGTTGTTCTGGTGTCTTCCTAGGTAGGGAGGATATAAGGAAGGGTAAAAAAATAAGGTGGCTACCTAGGTGTATATAG
>Ga0307515_10022227_pt1 | contig 11187 bp, 10 predicted proteins | sample 17_EM_MG_FD_194513 | JGI IMG/M metagenome (GOLD analysis project Ga0307515, IMG submission 194513) | Populus trichocarpa ectomycorrhiza microbial communities from riparian zone in the Pacific Northwest, United States - 17_EM | ecosystem: Host-associated > Plants > Roots > Unclassified | place... | reverse complement strand
TAGGCCAAAGGAGGACATTCGTTCGATATACCACAGCAGCTACACCAGCCACATCACGATACTCCACCGATTACGAGGGTCGAACATTCTATCGCAGCATGCTGCTTTCCAGTCAATAACCCAAAATGACGGGAGCCAAGCTCGATTCTGTTGATTTTGTTGGCATTGTCTTCAAATCACGTCAGAACACCCGCTCACAGAGTTCCAAGAACATATACGGCTCCCATATGCCCCCGTCAAAGAACAAAAATAGTGGTCATATCCCGATGAGGGTATAGACGCTAAAATGGAGGGCAAGACGGAGGCCAAGCAAGGATATTGTGGACGGAAGGACGGCCCGAACAATAATGAATGCTACAAAGAAGCCAAAGGCAAAGGAGGTGGTCTGGATATAAAATCTATCCTCCTATCCCCCTCCGCCGACTGGCGACGACTAATAATGGAAGCGGAAACTCTGATCTCCAATAAGGTGTTATCCGTCGGCATTTGTGTTTTCTCATTTAGTTTACTGCTGTATGTCCTCGCTACTAGTTGATTTATTTACATGCTTGTTAGACCCGACCACATCTGACTTGCATCTGACTTGCATCCGGCGATGCGTTGGCCACCACTGTGCACTCGTTCCATGTCCGGGAACGGCATATCTAAAATTATCATCCGACTAGACATTGCACAACTGAACGCTACTGGCATAACCATATCGAATAGTTTGGCTTTGCTCCCACGGTAGTTTGGAAACCAAGACCCAGCGCGAGTTGGGAGGCAGCGACCCGAAGGAGGTACTCCCCACATACTGACCTACTTGGGCCCAGAGTGAAGGAAGGGATGTGGTCGGCGGTCAGAGCAGGGGGTTGTTTCGATATGCGATACGTTCCTGTTGTCAGAAAAGGCAAGCGTTTGAGAGGCCCTCAGAATCTAATCGAGACGTTCACCACGATGCATGGAAAGGGTATGAAGAGAGGCCATCGCGTGTGTGCTTCCTCCTCGCAGTATACACCAATATGAAGGAGCGACAGCCAGGACACAAGCACGGACGGTGGCCATGATTGCAATAGAGACCACGGACTTACTGTGGAAGACCTCGAGAACGCAATAGATATCTTGTCCGCCCATCGCTATGATGGCGATTGCCGTGACCGCAGCCGTGACGAACAAGAAAGGTCGAGGTAGACTGCGATAGGAGGCAGAGGGATTGAAAAGATAAGGGCGATGACTTCCTGAATATAGGTCTTGTTCCAATCCTTCTGCGTCCCTCGATCTAACCCGGACGACTTTTGTACCGCAACCAACTCGACCCACTCCATTCGTATAATCTTTGTATATAGGGTGTTTGATTATTGTTTGACTCCTTCAAAGATTTTGAATTCTCGGCCGAAGAAGGGCAAGGCTGTCGTCTGTCTGTCACTCACACATATAAATGACGACACCCGAACATTCTTCGGCTCTGCTAGGACCCCAAAGACCTTCCAAGCGATAGATTTGAGCACCACAGAGGATAAAAAAATGGATTGCAATGCAACCATTCTGAGCACAAACCCGATCTCGACTCAAAGTATTGGAATTTCAACGAGACCGATAGCACGACGAAAATACCCGCCTTTGCTGGGACTGCTACAAACACGTAAGTTACAAAGTACAGTGGTCGAGGCCTTATAAGCGGGCGTATGGTGCCGTAACAATCGGAGCGCTGAGGCTCGCACACTGCATCTCATGTTCCGACACGAATACAGGGAGGGATGTCTGAGTACATAAACGAGAAAGGAACCCAAATGAACCATCCAGTATCGAAGGTCGCATTTAAATGTTCTGGGAAACAGAGGCCTAAAGCTAGGTGGAGTGTTGGTTCAGGACTGATTTTGTACGAAAGGTAAGAGGACTCACCAAGAAGGCACTCAAAAATGCTAGAGTCACCATCAAACCCGAAGCCGCAGCAACTTGAGGGAGCGCAGCACCGGTGACGCTGTTGATGTTCTTGTTGGTATTAGTATTACCGTTCGATCCTCCTGCGTTCGATCCTCCTGGAGTCGGAGCCGGATTCATGGCGTTGGGAGTGAAGGTCACATCGGTCTTAGTCGGATCGAGACAATGCGCGGTACCGGATGCATCGCGGGTACAAGTGGTACCAGGACGGCAACAAAACAACTCGCCAGGGCACTCCACCAATCCGTGTTCCGCGCATCCTAGGTAGATGGAGGTTTCAGCGGCGATCCAGAATTATGTTTACTAGATCCACTCACCATTGACGGTAGTACAGTTTGTACCGCGAGGGCAGCAACCAGCCGTTCCATTAACCGCAGTGAAGCAGGCCTGTGGAACACCGAATCAGAAATTGACTTATCGTTAACAGAGTTGCACACACTCACGTGACCTGCTTTGCAGCACCCAACGTTCGGGCAGCAATCTCCCAGGGAATCTGGGCAGCCTGAAGAACGACTTGTGCGTGAGCGAAGAGAAAGGCGAAGAAACGAGAAAGCGACCTTACAGTTTCCTGTGCATGCCAAGTTGCCTGATGGACAGCAGAATCCGGGTCCGCAAACAGAACCCTCCGGGCAACACTGTGTATTGCTGGGGCAAACTACGGTCCCGGCGTCGGGACATTCGTGCCTTTCGAGAAGGCCATTAAAGGCCCTGCTCACTTGGACTTGCTCTACTTGGAGAGTGCGCGGGACGATGTGGCGCTTTCCTTTGACTGCTTGATGGAGGATGGGGACAGGCCCATCGTAACGCTTCAAGAGGAAGGACAAGTCGCGACCATCATCTGCAAGTAGAGGTGATGGGTCGTGTGTAAGGGAGACAGCTGGAAGCAGAAATGCAGAAATGAGCACGGTAAGTTGCATGGGAGGCGAGCTAAACTTGCGGGGAGGTCAAGGCGAAGAGGACGGGCGCTTTTCACGCACGGAGGAGACTGCTTTTGGCCGACGTTCAATAGGCCGTCCCCCACTGGCCAACAACCAGGCACACAACATGCTGTTCACATGCATAGATGACGCGGACCCATCAACATTGAGAAATTGCCATACAAGTGGTTTGGATGCTTAGGGTTTGGTTTAAAAATAGGTTAATCTGTGATTGTACGAATTGGTCTTCAAGTATGAGAGGGGAAGATATAGTGGACTAGAAATCTTCATCATATTCGTAACTAAAGGTCGTATTTATATGTACACAAGTGTACGATAATGGAACAACGAATGTCCGTGTCATTGCAACTGCTCCAACGCCATAAGTAGTCAGAATAACACGGGCTGCCTATCTACCTGCTGGACTCCACGTGACGTTCATCATTTAATTGGTCTTGGCCCTCAGCACCTTCGTATGATTGCCATCTCGCTGGGTGGTCATAGAATTGCACTCATGTGAGCCGAAGGAGGACATTCGTTCGATATACTACAGTAGCTACGCCGTCCACATCACGATACTCCGCCGATTGCGAGGGACAATGCCCAGGTGAGAACAATCAAGTCGACAGATCTCGCTGGTACGAATTAAGTGACATCGACGAATAGCCTTAGTTCCTTTTGGACTTCAGCACACTGCACAGCGCCCCATCACAGCGTTGCCTGGAGAACGTATTGCTTTTACAGCTGGACTCTTAAGCGAGAGAGCGGGAGTTCTCGAATTCGAACACGAGAAGGACTTGGTATTACCCCCGCTCGGGGTCTGTTATGATTGGCGAGAGAACATAGACTGGAAGAACGAAATTCCGTGACCGAGTAGGCCGTTGAATGGGCTGGGCTGCCAATCAAGGCCACTGGAGTCAACAATTTGAATGAGCAGTCTCACGTCAAAGATGACAGAGCGTGTTGGAACGAAGGGAACACGAGGGCTGCACTATCTATATACGTCTATGAACCGTGATCTGGGGCCGCCTGCTCGAATCTCCATTAGATACCATCGGCCACGAGGTGTCTGCCGCCGAGGCGAGATGGAGGTCATTTAAACCTACCAAACGTAGATGAATGTGTAGATAGATTTTCCTCCTATATATTAGAATTTTTTCAGGTGTGCACGAGCACGGGAAGACACTCCGACTTGTGAGGTCGATTTCTCCCGATTTGCAAATAGAGGGTCTGGGCGAAACGGTGGCGCAAGGATGAGAGCGAAATAAGATTACATAGGATACAAGTATGTGGATAACCAAAGAGGGGCAAACCAGCGTCAGAGGAAGTGGAAGCAATCGACAAACCGTCGTTCGCCACCTAGCTTCGAGCATCTATTACTCGCGATCCCGTGCACTGACAGGACTCTTTCTTTTTCATAGAGACGGTATATATCACATCTCCCTTACATAAAATTGGGAGCTCCCCTTGCCTCAATCAACAAACTCCAGAAAATAATCGGCAGACACTAGGTGACAGCAGACACCCGGTGGCCGATAGTAGCCCAAGATGAAGTGAACCAAAGCTCGTTTCCGTTGGTTTTGCTGGTATTATCTTCAAATCGCGACTGGTGGTCGGACAGGTTCTGCCGTGGGCCGACAGAAGCATGACATCTGGGACTATGCCCGGCTGGTTCGCTCTCCTCTGTTGGATGGTTGGATCCTGGCATCATATGTCTTGTGTCAATAAGCGCCCAAATGCGTAGCTTGACCCCCTATACGATCATAAATTGTTTTTGTTCCTGATGATCGGTTCGAGCCTGCCAGCGGTCAGTGGTCAGTTGGGCGAATCCGGGGGACAAAGTAATGACATCTTGCTCCTTGGCATCGAGGGGCCGTCGCAAACGCCAGTCACTCTCTGGGGGCGTTCGAACACCTTTGAGCAACAAAGGGATGGCTGAAGCACAAACAAGCCCTCTAGACCTGTCGCAATCTACGGGATCGCCACTGGCGCCGACTCCCCGATTGTCGCCTCGGCGACACTCGACGTATTATTTTGCCGATGGAAACGCTATATTCTTGGTTGGTATCTCTCTGAGGACTCCATGCATTTGTCTGACATGGACTACACACAGGCTGAGGACCGTCTTTTCAACGTACATCGCACTTTCCTCCAGACGTCTGCAGATTCTGTGTTCAGTACCATGTTTACACTTCCTCTTTCGACGTACGGAAAGGGCGAGGGTAGCAACGATAATGAGCCCATTACTTTGACGCAGGTGTCCGCTCAAGAATTTGAATCGCTTCTACGCATATTATATAGACCGTAAGTTCTTGGGAGGGACCCAAACGTTGATCGGACCTGACGATTTGCACTTTTGGGGGTTGTGGACAGCGTCCTCGAAGATCCGAAAGAAATTCCAATACCGACGTATAACCGGGCGCTCAAGTTGGCGAAGAAATATGAGATGAATGATGTGACACAGGCAATCCTTGCGGTTGTCTTGAACAAATATGCCAAAACCCCCGATCCTATTAGCCTTACTCAATCCTTCGAAAGGCTTACATTTGCGATGGACCACCCAGATGTGCCTATCGACTTTGCCATCAAACATTTCAGTGATATATGCAGTGCAGAAGAAGACCCACAGCTTTCTCACCTTGAAATGTTGGGATCGCATCTCAACTGTATTCTCCAAATCATGAATGGACGGGTGTGGATAAGAAGCCACATTAAGAAGCATTCGGGGAATAAGTACTGGACCGTGGCGGAACACGAAGCTTGGAGTAAATGGGTGAAGGGCAAGTTCCAATGATGAGTTCCTAGGAATATGCACGAATGTCTACATATCTTGATCGATAAATTCACTGTAGAAGTAGCTCTTGATGGGTTGTGACTCGAAATCGAGGGTCATGAATTCTGCCACGAATTAGCTACAAGGGAGACCAGCCGAGGCGCGACTAACCAATGATTTGTACACCTCGAGGTGGGCGTGGAGTGCATATACGTTTTTCCACATTAGCCGTCAGTCGCTTCGGGAATAAGGCGAAAAAAGGGCCCAGATCAGTTTGGTGCTCCAAAGTCGAAGAAAGGGACTAATAGACACGCGTGTAAGACAGAGTATCATGACGCCCATGCACAGAAGATAACTTGGAGTTCCAGGAGGGGAAGGTGACCGAAGCTTGACCGAAGGGTTCATCAGTGAACAGGAAGGATATTCCATTGGCTCTTATTGTCGCCAACCTCTGAGATCTTGTGTTGCAAGAAGAAACCTGAAGATCTTTCGTATTGACTCGATTGAAAATGTCAGTTTCCGTAATCACGGGCTACTTGTGTTTTCGGTGGTTTGTATTACTGATGCCATCTGGTAATGGTAATCTGCGTGTGCCTTCCTGTCGTGTCGGGATGTTCCGCACACCATCGAGAGGCCCCTGAGGATCGGTACGACGCAGCGTAGGCGACTACGTTCGAGAAGACATAGTGGTCCCTGCTAGAAGCATTCTAAGTACACCTAGACGCGTTAAAACTGGACGGCGCGCCTCGCCTTGCTCAGAGGACCATTGATAAATAGCAAGCCGAGCGAACACGGGCATACATATGGTCGAAACCCAGAAGACTGTCTATGGGAGCATATCGGGAGATGGAAGCAATCCCGCCGAGCCCCGGGAAACGGAAGCAGTTTTGGCACATCCTCTGCCCATTGCAACGCCTTGGACGCCTCCACCACCGTCGCTGGGCTGCTCTCGCGTCTGGATAAACCCCTGGCTTGCTTCTTACCTCTGTCCTAATACCTAATAGGCCTCGTCATCACCGCCGCCAGCTCCGGATTGTTGTATACGACCCAACGCCTAGGTTAATCCGGTTTCCTACTCCAAAAAAAACCAGCAATAATGTCCCTTTCTGCATCCCAAGACAATGCTTTTCTCAAGAACCCTTCTGGAAAAACCCCTCCGCCTGCTCCATCTGCGGGCTTTGCCAAACGGTACGTCGGATTTCGTGGCTGGCACTCAGGACGAGCGACTGGCTTGACTGGTTACTGCATGATCGATAACGTGTTTACCATCATCCTTGAATCGTGTTTACTCTATTTCCGACTACCGAGGACGTCATCGTCGTCCTCGGCGGTTGGCACGAGGGCCTGCGACTCTCGTCGAAACCTCTGCAGCAGCACCCGAGCTGTCGATGCTTCACATATTGATGGTATCATAACTGTATGCGAGTTCTGGAGCGCTACAGGCCACTGCTAACGTGCGGGCATTTTTGCCCATTTGAACGTGTGAGAGTTGCAAGCGAAGTCGACCGTTGTTCTCAACGACGCCTTTTCGGTGCTCTTAATGGAAATACACGATGATCGTTTTTGATATTAGGACTGGCCGGAGTCTGAACTTTGATCCCTCGTCCACTTCCCTGGGTATCCACATTTTCTACCAAGCCAGGTACTGACACCCTTACAGTGCACAGATTCAGCCCGATACTGCGGGCCGTTACCGCCCACCTGCGCTTCGTGCCGGTAATTCTCCGCCAAACCATCCCCTAGATGATCTTTCCTCGACGACCGCCGCAGACACATCTGTACTCCCTCCTGCCAATTACCCAGCTGGGTTTAGACGAGCCAGGGCCGGTACCTTGCCGTCCAATGTCCAGCTCGCCGCCCAGCGCTATGCCTCTACTCTCACACACGTTACGCATCCCATGGACATGCCCAACCCGCCGCCGCCTCCTTCACAACCCTCTAGTACTATCGCACGTCCCGGTCTCCGTCACGCGTCCACCACGAATCCCAATCTCGCCGCGGAACGCAACGTCAATTCGAGACTCCGCTCCGGTTCACTGAGCACTCTCCCTCCTACCGGCATCTCAAGCAGCGGCAATCCGAGTGCATTTGGCTCATCGCTGTACTCTTCGTCATGGCTGAACAACCAAGGTGGTTACCCAGTCTTGGACGAGCTGCGCTCGGTTTCCAACGAGTCCGTTCCTGGTGACGACGTCCATACACTTGACTATCTCGGTCTCGACGACAGGTCGCGTCCACCCCCTGCCACTGTTTCTGAGCTGCGCACCCAAGCTCAAGCTGCCATTGCTGGTCGTCTCCGTGCTACCACCGTTTCGAACCCGTATCGAAATCGCGCTCCTCTCCAGACTTTGGCGGGTGCTGGAACCGAAGAAGACCTTCAAGAAGTCGAGGAATATGATACCCAAGGACCGTACCGATCTCGCGTTGATTCGTTTGATACCGGCGTCTACTACAACTCAACCAGCCCCTATGTTGCCAAAGGGTTCAAGCAAACATCCCATCTCGGTGTTTCTTCACGTCCCCGTGCGACAAGTGTGGGCACCCTCGAAGATCCCAGCCGTGCCCGTTATGCGGAGATGAACTCGCTCCTTCCTCAGTCTTCGATCAATACTGTCGGTACCAGTTCTATCCTGCGTTCCCTCGCTGAACCCAAAGCTCAGGCTTCACCGGCCCGCCTCAGCACCCAAATCAACAATGTTCGTTTCACAACAGGCGACGTCACTGCTCAAACTCCGACGCGGTCAACCCTCCAAACGAGCTTCTTACACCCCCCTCCAGGACAGACCCAACCGCGCTCCCTGTCCCCGAATCGCGAGACCCCTCAAATTCAGACGCCGTCTCGTTCCCTCTGGATCGGTAACCTCGACAGTACCGCAACCAAGGAGATCCTACTCACTGTATTCTCACCCTATGGGGCCATCGAGAGTTTGCGCCTCCTTCCCGAGAAAGAATGCGGCTTCGTCAACTTCCTCGATATGAATGATGCCGTCCGCGCGAAAGACGATGTTCTCAATCGGCTGGGTGGGAATATCGGCCTTCCTAATGGCCAACCAGTTCGCATTGGCTTCGGAAAGGCTGACAGCGCCCCTGCACAACCTGCGAAAACTCCGGCTTCCGCCGCCCCCGGTGGAGGTCCGACGACCGTCGGGGGAATGGAAGTGCAGTCTACACCCACCCGTGCACTTTGGATAGGGTCTATCCCGTCTTCGACTACCCCGGCTACAATTTTGAGCCTCTTTGCGCCTTACGGACCGATCGAATCGGCGAGGGTCTTGACTCACAAGAACTGTGGCTTCGGTGAGTGCAAACATTCGCTATCAAAAGAGAACCTGCCACTGATTGTACTCTTCTAGTCAACTTCGAACGGCTTGACGATGCTGTTCGCGCTCGTAAGGCCTTGAACGGACGTGATGTTCTCGGTCCAGACGTTGGTGCCATTCGCATCGGCTACGCCAGAGTCCCGACCAAGACGAACGGAACAGAGGCTGGTGGGGAGGATCTGGCTGTTGGGGTACAAGGTGTGGGCGACCTCACTGTTGGAGCTACGATCCACGCCCTACGCACCGTGAAGGGAGCGACCACCATCCCAGCCGATCAACAGGTGCTCGGTGGAGCTGTGGAGAACTATCGATCCAATCTCCTCCTCAGCATGATTGGCTCTGGCAATCATAATATTTCTGACGGCCAACCTCGTCCTTCTGGGTGGACGCCATCTGTTACGGAGCAGCAGATGATTATGAGAGAACTTTCTGCTGGTGTGACAGACGCTGAGGCTGATATTCAGGCCCTAGCCGGTACGCCCGTTAATATCTCGCGTCTTATGAATGGTACTGACACATCCATTAGACTTCCGTCCTCCGATGATGTACTACACGAGCATCCCGTCCGCTCAGGAGCGTCCTCCTCAGAATCGACGTTGGGACGCAGCGAAGCTTCGTGACCTCCGCAAGCGCTTAGATGCCAACGTTGTCTCTCCACAGGAAGTCGAAGAGGTTGCGCATGACATGATGGACGGAGAGATTGTCGACCTTGCGTCGGACTGGTTGGGTAACACAGTACGTGGGATTCAAACAAGCAATCACTTCTGTTACGGTACCGATGCTTGAACACAGGTCGTCCAAAAGCTTTTCGAAAAATGCATTATTACCACCCGGGTTTCCATGCTCGAACATCTGGCCCCTCATCTGGGCACCATCGGTATTCACAAGAATGGCACCTGGGCTGCCCAAAAAGTCATCGAATGTATAGCGACACCCGAAGAGGTTGCTCTCGTAGCGCAAAACCTTCGCCCTTATACCCCTCCTCTTCTGTTGGACCAGTTTGGCAATTACGTCGTGCAGTGAGTACATTATTTGGTTAGGCTCTGAATTGGCGCTCAAACCATTTCTCTAGATGCTGCCTCCGATTCGGGTCCCCTGCCAACGACTTCATCTTCGACGCTATCATCGACCGTCTCTGGGAGATCGCCCAAGGCCGTTTCGGTGCAAGGAGTATGAGAGCATGTCTCGAAAGCCAGCACATCACGGTCAATCAGCAACTCAAGGTTGCTACTGCGGTCATACTCAACTCGATTCCATTGGCCACGAACCCTAATGGAGCTCTTCTGCTCACCTGGTTGCTCGAGACCTCCAACTTCCCTGCTCGCTTCAAACTTCTCGCACCACGTTTCACGCCTCATTTGTCCCACCTGTGCACTCACAAACTGGCGTCTTTGACTGTACTGCGTATCGTCAACCAAAAGATCGAACCCGAGGCATCTTTTGCAATCGTCCGCGCTCTATTCAATTCACCGGGTGACCACGTGCTCGCCGATGTTCTCGGAGACCAGGTTAACGGCGTGTCCGTAGTTCACAAAATCCTTGGAAGCCAATTCATTGATCCTGCGGAGAAGCCGCAGTACCTCGAGGCCACTAAGCGAGTGCTCATCGAGCTCAAGGCGAGCCCGACGCAATCTTACCGTCGCTTGATGGAAGAAGTTGGCATTCCCGTTCCCGCATTCCAGCAGTTCCCACCAATGGGTACGGGCACCACCAGTCAACCTCGCTCTGCCCAGCATTCCGCTGCGACTACTCCCTATGGCCAGCCAGCGGCTCTGCAAGGCGGTTATATGGGTGAAGACCATGGTTTGACACCGATGATGGCGGGGCTCAGCATGAACCAGGGAGGCCATTCCCCGAACATGGGTTTCATCCCACATCAGCTCCCACCGCAGCAAGGGCAATACAATAATGCTGCGGGACAAGGCCCCAGGCGCGGGGTCGGCTCTCCAGGAACGTTCTCGCCGAACTCGGACCCCTTCAACCCGTTCGCCATGCCCTCTCCTGACGTGAACAGCGGAGGGAGGAGCTCGGGCTCCCGTCGGACTGCGCCAACTACGCCGCAGATGCAGTCGCAGCCCATGTCGCCCGGGATGCAATATGGCATGCCCGCAGGCGCGAATGTAGGGATGCAGCAATTCGGAGGAATGCCCATGCAGGGCCATCCAGGAGCGTACCAGCAGCCAGGTGCCACTGGATACATGTATCCTATGTACCAGCCCCAGCAGCCTGGCGGCTATTCCCAGTAGATCAATAGACG
>Ga0307515_10022226_pt1 | contig 11189 bp, 16 predicted proteins | sample 17_EM_MG_FD_194513 | JGI IMG/M metagenome (GOLD analysis project Ga0307515, IMG submission 194513) | Populus trichocarpa ectomycorrhiza microbial communities from riparian zone in the Pacific Northwest, United States - 17_EM | ecosystem: Host-associated > Plants > Roots > Unclassified | place... | reverse complement strand
TCACTTGCTCTGTGAATAGAGGTTGGTGAGATGAGAACTTGAATTTTGAAGCCTTAGCGTTCGGATAGGTCAGTGGTGGGTGTTCATTCCACGAGGTGTAGTAAGTGCAGTGTCCCTCGAGGACCCCTCAACCCCAGTCGTCCTCTCAAATGGAAAGCCCCTCAAATGTTCCCTCAAGTCGTACCTCTCGTCCCCAGCAATCGATCAAGTCTCTGCACACGTCTGTTCCAGGTCGTAACCGCCCACCCCATCGGTCAAGAGTGTTCACTTCGCAGACAGCGACCTCGAGAGCGTGATCGTCTTCGAGGAAATGGCCCGCCCCCATGCTGTCAGTGGCGGGGCGGAGGAAACGGAAACGGAGAACGAAGGATATGACTCTCCCTCTGCCTACCCGTTTCCAAAGACATCAGATCCATTCTCGATCCCACCCAGTCCTCTCCGGTACCTTCCCCTGACCCCACGACAGGTGCAAACGTATGCCTTGAAACCATCCTCTTCCCCCGCTCTCGACCACCCACTCAGTCCTCGTCAAGAATGTTGCTTTCGAGAAGTTTGTCGCCCTCCGGTTCACCGGTTCACTCTCGACAACTGGCAGGCTACCTCAGAAGTCGCTTGCAAATTCGTTTGCTCTTTCCTTGCGTTGCCACCTCCGTTCCCCCCTGAGCACGAGGCCGTAGGCGCCCCAAAGGTCGAATGGGACCGCTTCTCGCTCCTCATTCGCCTAGAGGACGTCGAAAGGAAACTCGTCGAATGCACCATCTTTCTTGTCGCCCAGTTTCAGGTTTACTACCACCGGTGTTGGCGAGTGGTGGGACAACAACGAGGAGAACTATAGGCTGCATTTCAAATACACCACACCTGCGGCAGCAAAGGCCTCTCCGCTCCACCAATCCCATAAACGATCCCTGGACACCGGACCACCACCGCCCGTTGTAAGAAAGCCAAACCCGCCTGGCTTTTCCTCCAAAACGGATCTCCCTCCCCCCACCACCCAGACCCCATGCAGCGGGTCTCTCCAATCTGACTTCGACCCGCCCTCAATCCGCGTCCAACGACTCTTTTGGTTCGTTGGATCCCTTAGACTCTCCAACTATGTGTCCCCAACCTCTCCGTCCATGACGCCCCGTACTAGCACGACTGATCCTCGTCCACTGTTCCCTACTTTTGGTCCAATTGTCGGTACGTTCGGTTATGCCCGCTGTTTTTTTTGTTCAGTTTCCTCATGATCCTCTGGGCACAGGTGGACAACCCATTTCTGTCCAGTCCCGTCAATGGTGTCGACGCCGCACATTTCCGTTGGCATGGACACCAATGATACGTATGCAATTCTCGTCGAAAAGTGGTGTTTCCGTCAATCCTCTCCGACATTGCACACACCGCAGCCCGGCGATGCCTGGCGTTCATCTCTCGATGGCCCCACCTATGATTCAGTCTACAGTCAGGCCATTACCAAGTAGTGGAATAGATATCTACAGTATTATTTTAGCTCTCTACCTGGCCCCATACAGTGTCGCCCCTTCATTCTCCTATGTGTCTCTAGTCTGCCTCTCATGTATTTGAAAGCTGTTGTCCTCCCCTTCTCTAGTTTTTCCTCAAATCCATTTTAGCATGCTTGCTTGTCATCATTCATCATCTGCAATATGACTCTGGACCAATGATGGACTCTCTTGACCACAAGCTGAAGCAAACAGCATGGACCATGTGCACTCTGCTTGTAGTGATTCCCTTACGGTCAAGAATAACAGTCAGGAACTCGCATTTTTACAAACATAATACCAAAGTGAGCGCGCTGCTAGCTAAGGTTCAAGAGCTCAAGTTCTGCGATTGTCTCCAATGGTCATTGAAGACAAACACTGAAATTGAGCTCCTGAGCCGCAACTAGCAGTGCAACAGCACTCATTTTGGTAGTCAGCTCAATTATGTACCTAGGGGAATGTACTAGATACTCGATGTAAGCGATATAGTAACGTAACAAGAAACGAAACAGATGGGCGACTTACACGCTCGGCGTACGGGGAAAATTAACAGTGGAGTCTGAAAGCCGCCAGCGGAGTTTGTAATATATACAAATCGAGACCCATGTGAAAAGGAGAAACGCGCACAGTTCGGCGCGCGGCGCAGATCGATATTATGGGTACGCGCCGCGCCGCCCTTCCCGTCTCACACCACATCCCAGGCCACAAAGGCGCTGTATGGAGCTCAAAGCCCTCATTGGACACATCCAGAGCAGTAACAGGTGGCGCAGACTTCACTGCGTCAGTCCCTTTGTCCTCCCATCAATCGAACTCTCGCTCACAAAGAGATTTGTCCAGCAAAGTCTGGGACACGTATACCGGTGAACCCCTCTATCGTTCGCTCCGTCGACATCTCCCCGCCGCGACCCAGATTGTAACCAGGAGAAGAAGTTTCGCATCTTTGATCTAAACCGTCCTGACACTCACCCACGTTTCTTACACCCCAGGGTAAAGATTTTGCCCATGAGAAGACGGTCAAGAGTGTTGTCTGGCTTCCCGACTCGAGCACCATTGGTGAGTGCATGGATGGCACGGTACAGTGAGTCCAGTGGCAGTTCATAAATCGAAAATCACCGCCTAACACACTCTTCACGATAGATGGTGGGACTTGCGGACCAACGAACCAGTCTTCCTCGCTCGAACTTTCCGCCCCTGCCTCCACTCTCGTGCAGACGACGTCTCCTTCCGCCCTGTGGTGCCAAATTCGTCCCCCTCGCAAATTCGCACCCTTCTCACTGCACCTCTTCCGCGTCCCTCCACCCAACCATGGGCCAGCACAAGGAGCATAAGTGCTGCTGCCGCGCTGGGAGCAATTCGCCACTTGGTCTGACATCATAACCTATTTAGCACTTGCGAGCTCTCGATCTCAGAGATGTTCGACGTGCATTAGGGCCCAGTGGCAGTGATAACTCCTGATGATCATACATTCGAGTGTGGTCTTTAGGGTGGTGAGACAGCATGTAATTCCCTCCCTGCTAATTACCAGGCTATTAACTGGTCGGCGAACGCTTATGATGAGATAGTTGCCAATTGAGTTGAGCGGTCAAGGTCAGACGCTTTCTCAGGTCCATGAGGAGGTAGAAGCAGCGAAGGACAGAGATGAGTAATGCATTAGAACGCAATCAGCTGGACAGTACAACGTGATGAGGGGCCGGGGACCGGGGACGAAGCATCATTTGGAACATCTAGACCTTGTCACCTCGGGCAAGTCATAATAAGCAAACTTGATAGACCCGTTGCGAGTCTTCGCGTCGACCTCGTCCCCTTTCCAATGCTCGAAGTCCACGAACTGGGCTTCCTCCCATGACCCGTGGAACGAGTATTTATCAGAGATCACGCGCACGCGAGACTTCATCTCATCCGAGAAAGTATATTTGCTTTGAGAATCGTGGTGGATGGGACCGACGAAGGAACGCGGGAGATGGATGGTCAAGCCGCCGTTCCAGGTCTCAAGTATGACCTTGAAAGGCTGGTCGTTTGTACGGCGGATCTACACGGCGGATAGAGATGGATCAGCCGAAGTCGGGGAGTGGGAGGGAGGAGCGTGCATACCAGATTGAACTTTATGGAGCCATTGTACCCACGAAGGAGTATGGTTGCACGATCAGGTGTACCAGAGACCAGAGCCACATTAGCAGCGATGGAGCCGTTCTTGGTGGAGAGTGAAAGGTTGTAGTTCGCAGAGCCACTGGATGAACTCGACGAGGCGAGCGAAGGTGGGACACTCAGGCGAGTATCAATCACCCATATTCCTTTGATACTTTTGTTGGTTTGCGAGATAGCAGTCCCATTGGAACCCGGTGGGAGGTCCGAAGGGGCCGGGGAATATCTGATGACATCCTGATAAGTAGGAGGAGAGGCCGGTGTACTGGGTTGATCGTCTTCATCAATCTGTATGGGGTGTAAGTATGTTGTTTGTCAAGCCCTGTGATAGCGCTCACCAGTTGTTCCTTCCTTTTGCTCTCGACAGAAGGCAAAGTAATATTAGCATCAATGGAGGGAGAGGCCTTCTTGAGGAGAGCCATGTCTGTGGTTGCCAGTCAACCTCTCTATGCTTGGTCCTTTTAACATGCAGGGCAGAAGCTCCGCAGTATGATCACCGGACAAGCGCAGTCTAAGAGGTGCTGGACCCAGAAAGATCGCTGATGGTTTCCGAAGGTACCTACGTGTCAATTGATAGATAGTTCTCCTGCTGCGATTCGCAGTCCGTAGTGTCTACGCAGCTCGAAAATGGATTTGTGACAGGAAAAAGTACAGGGACCGGAGCAAGGGTGAAAGTCCGAGCAGGCCAATCTCCGTTCCTATATCCGTTTAGGGGCCGTGGGTATTGGCAGGTGGTCAGATTTGACAGCAAAAGAGAAGCGAAAAGGAATCCTTGAGTTTGCTTTCAGAGATCTCTGTAATCTCTGTATAGAACTATTATGTACGGAATTCTGGGAAAGTGGGTTTACAATCGGAGCATAGCCTTGATTAACCTTCAGTCTGAAGGCTGGCTGCTCGGGCATATCTGCGGGCATATGCCGTTACAGCCGCACAGCGCACAGCCGCACAGCCGAGTGATACCCAACCGATTATCCATTATCATTATGTCCACACACCAACACCCAACACCATCCTCATTCGAACGGGTCATTTCATACACCAGTCGCGGCACATAAATAATACTCCCGTGCCCCTCTGTCAAGAATCAAGAAAAACAGAAGCCGCGGCAAGCGGCAACGGGGAGAACACTGCCGCGCGTGTGCGTCATTAGCTGCGTTCTAGACAAAACAAGTCGGCGGGACTGGCGGTGTTGCATTCTTATCGCATACAATAGAGCTGCGAAGATATTGGTGTCCGGCTTTCGGAGGCTTAGTAAGGGTGATTTCAAATCACATCGAGGTCAGTAGGAGAACGAAAGTTAAAACCTTGGCCTCTTTCCACGACTGGAGTTTCCTCTGCGCGCCGTCCTACGCGTCACACGCTAATCCCTTGGGCACCATCCTCCATCCTCCATCCACGCGAGTGCTCCCCGCCGTCTTCCGCCTTTCCTGTTTTGGTGTTCATCACGCCCGTCCCAATCGGCGAGGTAAGCTACGCTGCCCGACGTCAGACCTGCTCGTATATATCGCACTAGGCACGCCGATTGACTTTCGCGTAGCAGGAGAGGCAAGCTTCCGGCAGTTTACCCCCGCTGACATAGTTCCCTCCACTCCTCAGATTGACCTTTCGTTCCCGACCGCCCCGCTGGCCACACTTGATCCATACGGCTCACCAATATGGAAGCAGACCAACCTCCACGGCGGTCTCTCCTTCAGCGGTTTCGTGATTTTGACATCGCAAAGGCATTCACACCCGCTCTGCCGCCGTTGCGCCCGAGGAATGTCTACGTCAATACCGATGTACCAGAAGAATACTTTACGACACGTCGTGGCACGCGGAAGTATGCTCGTGAACACCGCTACGTTACAAATCAAGTCGTCACTTCCAAGTACACAATCCTCACGTTTTTGCCGCGCAATCTCCTCGAACAATTCCGCCGAATAGCGAACATGTGTGTATTCTTCTTACCCCACAGGGTTGCATGCTTAGCTTATTATTTTAACCCATTCTAGTTTCTTCGCCTTCATCATCATCCTCCAATTCCTCCCAACGTTCGCCACCATTTCCCCCGGCCTTATCATCGTCCCCCTCTTAGTCGTACTCCTCATAACTGCTCTCAAAGACGGGTATGAGGATGTCAAGCGACATCAGTCGGATCGCCGAGTGAACCACTCCAAGGTACTCGTTTTGGAGGGCGGAGGATGGCAAAACGCCAACGGGATGGACAAGAAGAGCAAGACATTTACCCGTGGCATTCACATACCATATCGCAAGCGGGCTAAATCGGACCTCAAGTCGGACGATACCCTTACAGAGAAGAAGAATCGGCTCGAAGAGGGATTGGTCGATGTCGACACGCCGGAAGCTCATTGGAGAACAACTTCATGGGAGGATGTGCGCGTAGGAGACTTTGTCAAGCTACACGCTGACGAGCAGTTCCCCGGCGATATCATAATTTGTGCGACGTCCGAACCTGAAGACGTCGCATTCGTGGAGACGAAGAATCTGGATGGTGAAACTAACCTCAAGTCCCGTCATGCTGTTCCAATCCTCACACATCTGCGATCTGCTGCCGCATGCGCCGAGGCCGGACGATACCGTATAGAAGCCGACAAACCCGATGTGAATATGTATCGCCTAAATGCTAAGGTGACCAAGCTCAACGATGAGGGGGAGGAAGAAGGTCGATCGGAATCAATCGACCTCAGTATGATGCTTTTGCGTGGCACTGTCCTCCGAAACACCAGCTGGATCATTGGAATTGTTCTTTTCACGGGACGAGACACGAAGATTGTACTCAATTCAGGTGGGACACCTTCGAAGCGAAGCCTTGTCGAGCGGCAAATGAACCCTATGGTGTGCGTCGGACATCCGTTCGGAAGGAAGTATTACTGACCCATGGCTTACACCTAGTTTCGTGAATCTTGCATTGTTGGCCATTGTCGGCGTCATCTGCGCAATCGCTGATTCACGGCTTGAGGCAAGATACCTGTGGGAAAATTCCTATTGGACCTACGGCGAACCGCTTTCTAACGACAACCCCAACTTTAACGGCTTTACGACTTTCTTCAATTCACTCATCACTTTCCAGAATGTTGTCCCCATCTCGCTTTACATTTCGATTGAGTTTGTCCGAACATGTCACGCAGCTTTCATCTACTTCGACACGGAAATGTACTACGAGTCTGCTGATCAGCCAACATTAGCGAGAAGTTGGAACCTCAGTGATGACCTTGGGCAAATTAAGTTCCTCGTCAGTGACAAGACTGGCACATTGACTCAGGTGCGTCATCTGGCTTGATGCCCCTACCCCCTTCTGAACTGTCCGTACCTCTTAGAACTCGATGGTTTTCCGCAAGTGTTCCATCGGTGGGAAGATTTACGAGGGGGACGATCAATCTGACGATGAGACTCATCCTCACCCCAAACCAGCGGATGCCCCTATTCCCTCGCATCAAGATCGGTCCGTAAACATCTCAGAGTCGGAGCAATTACCATTTTCGGGAGCCAAGTCGTCATCGGATCACACTGCGGTCCCTAACGCGCCGCCTACGGATCCCTCTGTACCGCACTTCCATGACACCCAGCTTCAGCACGACCTTCACTCTTCAGCTAGCGAAGGGTCAGCCTACGCTCGTACCATGAACGCCTTCCTCACTACTCTTGCCCTTTGCCACACAGTCCTCGCAACGGTGGACGACAGCGGCGCACTCCAATACAAAGCACAAAGCCCAGATGAAGCCGCCCTCGTGCAAGCCGCCGCGGATTGCGGATTTATTTTCCGCGGCAAGGACAAAGAGACCCTGAAGCTCCAAACGCCATTTACTGGTGGCGACGCGTTGGAGGAGTACGAGTTGCTCCACGTGCTAGACTTTACAAGTGCGAGGAAACGGATGAGTGTGATTGTACGCAAGGTTGGCGAAGGGACACAGCACGACAATCGAGTGTTCTTGCTCTGCAAAGGTGCGGATTCGATCATCTTTGATCGGCTTCAGGAGAGTCCTTCAGATGTCGGCGCTGCCACAGAGAGGCATCTAGAGTATTTTGCTAGCTCTGGTATGTCTTGTTGCCGCTCAGAGATGGAGACAACGCTCACATGGTCATTCAGGTCTGCGAACGCTGTGCTTGGCGTATAAAGTCGTCCCCGAGGATCAGTACCAAGAGTGGGCGCATCGCTACCATGAGGCCACTGTGGCTTTGGAAGAGCGAGAAGAAAAGGTCGAAGCCGTTTCTGACGAAATGGAGCGAGGATTACGGTTGCTTGGGGCTACTGCTATCGAGGACAAGTTGCAGGATGGTGTGCCAGAGGCGATTGCTGACCTCAAGAGAGCCGGTATCAAGGTGTGGGTCGCGACTGGTGACAAATTGGAGACGGCCATCTGTGAGCCCACGCGTCCCGAGCTTTTGACGCATCGTTTATATTCCTCCCTATAGCTATTGGATATAGTACCAACCTCATCGGCCCTGATTCGAACTTACTCGTCGTTCGTGGTGGTGGATATGGTGAACCCCGTTCGGCCTATGACCAGATGAAGACGGCCGTGAACCAGTGCTTTCCTGAGGATAATATCATGAACTTGGATGAGGTTCAACCTCCTGTCATCAGCACTACACCGGACGAATCTGGGACTCCTCCCCCAGGTCTTCGACGAACTGCAACAGGTCTGTCTGATATCCTGAGTGATGACAATGGTGATAAACCTGGTGGATTCGTTTTGGTCATCGATGGGACGGCGTTGGAACATGTTAGTGTTTTCCTTCTTCCTCTGCTACTCTACTCACTCCACTGCTTGCAGGCGCTGAAAGAGTCGTTCAGCAAGCAACTACTCCTTCAGCTGAGCATGCGTTGCGAAGCTGTCATCTGTTGCCGTGTTTCTCCCCTACAGAAGGCGGAGCTCGTCCATCTTATCAAGGACAACTTGAATGTTTTGACTCTGGCCATCGGGGATGGTGCCAATGATGTCAGCATGATACAGGCTGCTGATGTTGGTGTAGGTATCTCTGGAGAAGAAGGCCTGCAGGCTGTGAACTCGTCTGACTATGCTATAGCTCAGGTGCGCGGGACTATTCGTGAACTTGAGATTTCCGGTGTTGACCTTTTGCTTAGTTTCGTTACATCACCCGATTGCTTCTTGTGCACGGACACTGGTCCTATTACCGTAACTCCAATATGTCAGTACTTGACTGCTCGTCACCATATAGTGCTCACATTCGGAATAGGATCGGGAACTTCTTCTACAAGAACTTCGTCATTGTTGCTGTCCTATTCTGGTTCCAGATCTACTGTATGTGGAGTACTACCTAGTGAGCCGAGCCCGCGAACGCGTCTCCTTCTATACTCAACCATTCGCAGCGTCATCGATTACACGTATCTGTTGTTCTGGAACGTGCTCTGGTCTCTTGCTCCCGTGATCGCTATTGGTGTCTTCGATCGTCCCATTGGTGCGACTGAACAGTTGACTCGCAACATTCGTTAACACTTTCCTCACAGACAGTGACATTCTTATGGCTATCCCGGAGTTATACCGATATGGACGTGAAGGCAGCTACTTTGGAATGAGGATCTTCTCTTGGTATATGCTCGATGCCGTTCTTCAGGTTAGTACATGCACCTCACAAGCGCCGTATACGTCCAAACTAGTCTACAGTCTACCATCATCTTCTTCCTCATCACCTATTCATACGCCTTGACTACGGCTAGATCGGACGGTTACCAGATCGCGATGTACGAGTACTCCGCCACCATGGTGTTATCCACTGTCCTTGCGGTCAACCTCTTCAATGGTCTCAACACGACTGCGTGGACCGTATGGGTCTGGTTCTCAGTCCTTCTTGGTATTGTCCTCTGCTGGGGATTCACAGTGAGCGAATCCGCTGCAAGACGTTTCGGTTTCTGACTTTATTCCAGGCTGTCTATAGTGTCATATCTCCTGATCGGGTTGCAACTGCATCGTAGTTCGTAGTGCTTTCAACTTCAAACTGCTGCACCCTGACATTTTCACCTGTAGCGGCAACTACTATCTTCTCTTCACTTCCTCCGACTTCTGGCTTGGAATCATTCTTACCCTCTTCCTGGCTCTCACACCTCGATACCTCGAAAAGGCAGTAGGATTCGTGTTCTTCCCCACCGACTTCGATATCCTCCGATGGATTCGCAAGAAACACCCCGAACGTGACTTTGCAAACGAACCTCAGCTTGGTGGAAATCTCAAGGCTCGATCGCAAGGAAACCTTAGTAGAATGTCGACAAATGACGATGACGCTGAATCTACGCGTTCAGGCCCTCGAAGATCCTTCCAATCATCTCGAAATGTTTCTCGTCCGGGTTTCTGTGGAGACTGGCGGAGTGGAAGTCGAACCGATATGTCCACAGGACAAATCACTCCGCACCGCGGTTTCAACTTTTCAGTAGAAGAGGGTGGCGTGGCCATTCGGCGCATACAAACAAATTTGTCCGAGCGACACTCGCAACGAGCAGGGCCTTCTCGCAACCACCCGTATAGGTACTCTTCCGTGCCATCTTCGCCAGTGACCGGAAGTCCGAGGATGACAGTACCTTTACTGCCGCCATTATCATCCCTTCGACAAACCTTTAAGCGAAAGCATCCTGAAGCGAATCCTTCACCCCCCTCGCAAGTGCCCCAATCCGACACATCGCCTGCACCTCTAGATTCCTCTGGTCAGCCCAGCAACCCTCCATAGAGTCCAGTGCCCTGTAGATTGAATCCCGCAACCTTCGGAATATGCAAAGGGGTTTGTGTTTTTGCGTTGAAGTAACCTATTGCATTCATCACCCAAGTTCGCCCTACCTCTCCGCATCCAACATGACCTTCCCCACTTGATTGGATTCAGTTATCAGTACCTTTTCGTCATTGTTTTCCTATTCATAATCACGGAACTCTCAGTTATCTGGACATTGCCACCCTTCGCTCTTCCATTGCTCTGTGTAGTGTTGCCTTGTAGTCGCGAATCTCAAGAACTCCTAATACGACTTTTATGACCCATGTTACAAGGATCGCCTTGAAAGGACAAAACACTTGGGTGAATAACCCTCCGCTGGACACACCCTAGGACCTCCTCAAACGCCTATCGACACTCTTGTGGGCATCCTAGCGGGTTCAAACCAGTACATGAAGCTGTACTGACTTATGGTTTGTGAGATTCACTGACCTCATATCGCAAGTTTGTATCTCTCCGCATCGTGCAGCGTGGACATCGCTATAATATTCTTTACACCTGGTGTTTCACCAGGAGAATGGTATTTAATTCTTAATTGTACAGGCAGCTGCTATTCCCGGCTATTTTCACAGCAAACCTTTCCTGTCTGCCCCCGATTCGCTGGTGCGCCATCCACCTGTTCCCTGAACAGCCATGGGTTAATAACCAGAGAGCATGCCCCGCTAGACTTTTCTGACAGAACAATCTTTTTGACGTTTCTTTGTAGTCCGATTCCCACATTTGTTAGTTTCGTAGTGTCCAACTCGTTTGCATACCGTACGGTGTGATGAGGGCCATCGTTCTAAACCCTATCACTGCCCCATCATTTCTCTATATAGTATGTAACAGCATGTATATTGGATCTGGCACTTGAGA
>Ga0307515_10022225_pt1 | contig 11189 bp, 6 predicted proteins | sample 17_EM_MG_FD_194513 | JGI IMG/M metagenome (GOLD analysis project Ga0307515, IMG submission 194513) | Populus trichocarpa ectomycorrhiza microbial communities from riparian zone in the Pacific Northwest, United States - 17_EM | ecosystem: Host-associated > Plants > Roots > Unclassified | place... | reverse complement strand
AGATTGAGTTGCGGCTCGACAGCGTCGATGGGCCGCATCTCGGCACCCTGACCGTGGCCCGGACCGGCGGCCGGGATCAGTGGCAGCAGCAAAGCGTGCCGGTCTCGGGTGCCACGGGCGTGCACGACCTCTACCTCATCTTCAGGGGGCAAGGCGAGCCGACGATGTTTGAGTTCGATCACTGGCGCTTCGAGCGCAAGTGAAGCCCGCGACCTGAAGCTGACGTTTCCTCGCTGTCGCGCCGTGCGCTGCTTCAGGCCGATGCTGCAGCATTTACGACGCCGGACTCGCAACAACTACTGCAGAGACAAAACATGAACACACACCCTGACAGTCTGAGCCGCCGTTCCGCCGGCTCTCCCACCCGTCTCATGAACCGCCCGATCTTTCCCCTGCTGATGGCCCTCGTGCTCTCGGTCGGATCTCAGGCCGCTCCGGCAGCAGAGGCAGCACCAGCGGCACAGGCGGCTCCTGCTCACAACCCGCTGATCTGGGCTGACGTCCCGGACATCGCCGTCATTCGTGTGGGCAAAACCTACTACATGAGCAGCACGACGATGCACATGAACCCGGGCCTGCCGATCATGAAGTCGACGGACCTGGTGAACTGGAGCATGGCCTCCTACGCCCATGAAACCCTTGTCGACAACGACGCCATGCGCCTCGAAAACGGCAAGAACGCCTACGGTGCCGGCTCCTGGGCCAGCAGCCTGCGTCACCACAACGGCGTGTTCTACGCCTCGACTTTTGCCTACACCAGCGGACGCACCCACATCTACACCACCCGTGATCCGGAGCGGGGCCCGTGGAAGGAGACGAGCTTCGAGCCCGCGCTGCATGACCCCAGCCTGTATTTCGATGACGACGGTCGCGTCTACATGATCCACGGGGGCGGTCGCATCACGCTCACCGAGCTGAAGCCCGATCTCTCCGGCGTCAAGCCCGGTGGCGTGAACAAGGTGCTCATCGAGAACGTCAACACCGTCTTCGGCACCGACCTGGGCGGGCTCAATGGCGAGGGCTCTCAACTTCTCAAGGTCAACGGCCGCTACTACCTCTTCAACATTGCTTCGCCCGGCAGCCGCTGGGCCCGCACTGTCATCGTCAGCCGCGCCGACAGCATCGATGGCCCCTACGAGAGTCGCATCGCGCTCGATGACCGTGGTATCGCCCAGGGCGGCCTCATCGACACGCCGGAAGGCAAGTGGTACGCCTATCTTTTCAAGGACAACGGTGCCGTCGGTCGCATCCCTTATCTCGTGCCTGTGACCTGGAAGGACGGCTGGCCGGTGATCGGCAAGGATGGCAAGGTGCCGATGACGCTGGACATCCCTGCCGGCGCGCAGGGTGTATCGGGCGTCTCGGGCGTCGTCGCCTCCGACGAATTCGACCGCCAGCCTGGTGACCCCGCCCTGCCGCTGGCCTGGCAATGGAATCACAACCCCGAGCCTCGCGACTGGTCGCTCACCAAGCGCCCGGGCCACTTGAGCCTAGTCACCAGCCGGATCGTTCCCACGCTGCTCGAGGCCCGGAACACCCTCACCCAGCGCACCGTCGGCCCGCGCAGTTCGGCCACCACCAGCATCGACGTGAGCGGCATGAAAGACGGCGACTGGGCCGGCCTGACCGCGCTCCAGAAACACTATGGTTTTGTCGGGGTCAAGATGAGCGACGGCGCCAAGTCTCTCGTCATGGTGAGCGCCGATTCCGATAAGCCCGAAGAGATCGCCTCCGTTCCCCTCGCTGGCAAAACCGTTCACCTCAGGGTCGACTGCGACTTTCAGCCCGGGCCTGACGTCGCCCGGTTCTCCTACAGCCTCGACGGCAAATCCTGGACCCCCATTGGTCGTCCCTCGCGCCTTGCCTACACCATCCCGCACTTCATGGGCTACCGCTACGGTCTCTTCTATTACTCAACCAAAACCGCCGGCGGCCGTGTGGACTTTGACTATTACCGAATCGGACAAGGGACGAAAGACGGGCGCTGACACGGCGCGACCTTGATTCTCACCTTCCAATTTCTCAGCTCGTCATGAAAAACTCAATCTTCCCCGCGGTCCTTCTTTTGTCCGTGCTGGCTTTTATGCCCGCAACATCATTCGCGCTCAACCCGATCATTCAAACGATGTACACGGCCGACCCGGCCCCCATCGTCCATAACGGCACGCTCTACGTGTTTTCCGGGCACGATGAAGAGGTCGGGGAAAAAGGCAACTTCAACATGAAGAACTGGGTGGTCTCGACGACCACGGACATGGTGAACTGGACCCAGCATGGCGCCATCGCTTCCCTCCGGGATATTCCCTGGGCCGCCAAGGAAATCTCCGGCTGGCACGGTTTTGACAACGGCGCCTGGGCTCTCCAGGTGATTGAGCGGGATGGCAAGTGGTATCTCTACGCCCCGGTGCAAGGCCGGGGTATTGGCGTGCTGGTGGCCGACAATCCCCTCGGCCCCTACACCAGTCCCCTCAAAAAACCGCTGATCGCCGCCGAACACGACAGTATCGATCCGACCGTTTATATCGATGACAAGGGCCAGGCCCATCTCGCCTGGGGCAATCCCAATCTGTGGTCGGTGAAGCTGAACAAGGACATGATTTCCTACGACACCAGCGTCGGGGAGAACGGCCTCATTCGGCATCCGATGACCATCAAGGCCTTGGGCGAGCGCATCCCTGCGGACGCAAAACGCGGCACGTCTTACGAAGAAGGTCCCTGGCTCTACAAGCGCAATGAGCGCTACTACCTGTTTTTTGCCGCGGGCCCGCTTCCTGAGCCTCTCGGCTACTCCACCGGTCCCACACCGCAAGGGCCGTGGACTTACGGCGGCCCCGTCATGGCCCCGCAGGGTGCCTTCACCAACCACCCGGGCGTGGTCGATTACAAGGGCAAGACTTACCTTTTCTATCACAACGCCGCGCTTCCGGGAGGCGATGGTTTCAAACGGTCCGTGTGCGTCGATGAGTTGAAATTCAACCCCGATGGCTCGGTCCCGATGGTGCAGCCAACCAAGGAAGGGCCGGCACCGGTCGGCACGCTCGATCCCTATAAGCGGGTCGAAGCAGAAACCATTGCCTGGACTTCCGGCGTCAAGATCGAACCCAGCAGTGCCGGCGGCCAGAATGTGCGCGACATCCACGACGGCGCCCATATCCAGGTGCGAAATGTCGATTTCGGCACGACCGGCGCGCGCGCCTTCATGGCCAGCCTCTCCAGCACGGCCAAGGCGAAGGCGGCCACCGGGGCGAAGATCGAGATTCGTCTGGGCAAACTCGACGGCCAGTTGGTCGGCACCTTGCCGGTCTCGGGAACCGGCGGCGAATGGAAGCAGCAGTTGGCCGAGATCTCCGGCGCCTCCGGCATCCAGGATCTTTTCTTCGTATTCCGCGGTGCGGCCGGCGAAGAACTGTTCAAGTTCGATTACTGGCAATTCTCAAAATAACTGGACAAGGCGGTCAGCGCGGGGCGGCCGTTGTTAGGGGCACGCCCCGGCCGCGCCAGAAGGGCTGAGGGGAGCCGGTGTGACACCGCCCCACGTCTTAAGGCCTTCGCCTACGCCGCCAGTGCGAAAAGCCGGCAGTAGCCAGAAACGGACAGCGCCTGTCCGAGTTCATTTGCCATCCAGCCGTGCCGCAGCCGCGCGCCCCGCTGAAGCCCCGTGCCTATTCCTTTTTCGTGTCGTCCGGCGCGACCTTTTTTGTGTCGTCCGGCGCGAGCTTGCGCCGCATAAGGGCTTCCATGCGCAGCCGCTGCGCGGCAGCATTTAGTTCGCTCCGCTGATTTAGATTAATAGAATTTGGTTTCGAATTCGGCGGCTCAATCACTGGCGCGTTAATCGCCTGGGCCTCGGCGAAGGCTGCCCCGCCTTCCGCACCGGAGATGAACTCCACGCTTTGCAACACGTCCTTCTTGTCGATGGTCCACTCCTTGAACGGCGCGTCGGGTGCCGGGTTGCGGCGCATCTCCGCAAGGATGTCGCTGCGGGCCACGCCCGCTTCCAGGCGGCCCTGCCACTGCTTGGCCCATCGGGCTGCGGGTTCGTCGCGCACGTTCTGCGCCAGCGGAACGAGCGCTTGGTGTGCCTGGTCCACCTTGCCGGCATAGGCGTAGGCCAGCGCTGCGGAGCGGGCGAGCGCGTCGACTTCGCGCGCGGTCTGCCAAGCCGAGATGACACCCTCCAGCGCTGCGCTGTCCGGCGCATCCGTGGCGGCCACTTCGGCCTTGAAGGCCGCCAAGGCTGCTTCCGGCGACCGCGGATTCAACTTGCGCGCGCTTCGCAGATGGCCCTGGGCGGCCTGCAGATAGCCGCGCTGGGCATCACCTGCGTTGCGCTCGGCCAGGCGCAGGTTGGCCATGCCCAGCAGATACCGGGCTTCGAAGTTGGCGTCCTTCTCTCGCAGGACGGCATTCAGCGCCGGCAGGGCGTCCTGCGGGTTGCCCCAGTCGATCTGCGCCCGGCTCAGGGTGAGGCGGGCCAGGTCGTCGTTCGGGAACTGCGCTGCCAGGCCGGCAACCTTCTTCAGCAGGGCCTCTCCGGCCGGCCGGCTCGGGCAGGCCTTCAAGGCGGCATCCGCCAGCACGAATTCGCCCGCCGCGCGCGGCAGCGCCTGGAACTTCACCTGTGCGGCGGGCAGCGATGGGAGTGCCACCCGCACGGCGTCCGTGCCCTGAAGGCTATAGCGCCACATCACCTTGTTGAGCTCAGCTGCCTTCAGGCCGTAGGCAGTTTCGAGGGCGGTCGTGGGGGAGGCGTCGCGGTCGACGAGCTCGAGATAGCGGTTCAGGCGCTCACGCCGGTCTGGCGACGACAGCATGTAGTGCGTCAACAGCCAGGATTTGGCCTCGAACTCCAGGCGCACGCCGCCCGGCCCGTCGTGGTTGCGGGCGTTGGCGAGGTTCTCCTGCAGGACGTCGCCATATTCCAGGCTAGATGCCCGGCTGTCTTTGAGGAGTCGCAGGTAGCCGGCGATTTCCTTCGGCATCCGGCCCACCACCATCTGCTTTTCCGAGAACCGCACGGCAGAGAAGTACTGCGCGAAGCCGTCGATGAATGACGTGGGGACGCGGATGTCCGTATGGCGATACAGGAAATGCCGCGCATACGCCTCGAAGACGTAGGACAGGGTGTCGTTCAGCGGCGACCTGTCGAGTTGCTCGTCGGCGAGGCTGGGAACGCGCTCCAGGTGCACCCCGAAACCCTGGACGCCGGAGGCGCAGCTGCTGTACAGGCCGACGGCATTGAGCGGCATGCTGGCGTCGATCTCAGCCAGGTCCGAGGCTCGGCTGTGGTAGTACAGCGTCAGCTTGGGTCCGCGCTGCTCGGCCTTGCGCAGGGGCTGGGTGTACAGGCGCAACACATAGTCGAGCTTTTCCAGGTTGTCCAGCAGCTGCGTGACGTCTTCTTCCCTCGCGTCGGAGTACACGACGAAGCGCTGGCTCTCGGCCCGCAACCACGTGGAGACCTCACTCTTTTTGCCGGCCACCTCCACGCGCTCCAGATTTGTCTGGGGGGCTTGTTGGGCGCCGGCCGAGCAGGCCGACAGGAAACAGAAGGCGGCGGCGAAGGCGTTCGCCCAGGGCCCGTGGTGCATGGAAACTCCTTGTGGATGTGGGGCCGGCCGGTACGTCGTCCAGCCTACTGCGGGGCTGAAGCTGCGGCCGGCGGGCGGCCGAGCAGCCGTTGTGGGATGAACCGGTAGTCGGCGTCGGGCGCTCCTGGCTTCTTCCAGACCAGCGCCAGAGCCAGGTCCGGGCCCGGTCCCTGGAAATAGCGCACGCGGAAGTTGCGCAGGCCCTTGGCCAGCTTCACCGTCTCCATCAGCGGAGTCGGCGCATGGATGCCGTCGTTGTTGATCACTTCCACGTCATCCACGGTGAGGATGGCCCCGTCGTCAGACAGCACCATGAGATCCATGGTGATGTCCTGCGGGATGTTGACGGTGAAGCGGATGTCCAGCCCGAACCATTCGTTCATGTCCAGCCCCGGGAACCCGTCATTGAATTTGCGCGGCGAGACGTCGAGTTGGGCCAGGCAGACGGTCTTGACGGGTTTGAGCCGGCGAATTTCCTTCACTGAGGTGAAGCCCGGTCGCAGGCGGAACACCTCGGCAATCATCTTGCGGTCCGGTGAGTCCCCGCATTCTTCAAACAGCTTCGGTGGCGGGCTGCTGGCTGCGGCAGCGGTCACCGTAGGCGGCGGGGGTGTGGGCGCAGGCGGTGGCGGTGGCGGTGGCGGAGGTTGGGCCGGCGGCGGCACCGGTGCGACCTTGGGCACCTCAATGGGCGGAACTTCGGGCACGGCCGGCATGTTCGGCGGCGGCGGGTCTGGCAGCTTGGGCGGGGGCGGCGGCGGTTCGGGGGGCTTGGGCGGCTGCTTGACCTCGACGATGCTGATCTGCGATATGCGGGGCTTGTTTGGCGGCGGCACCCGCGAACGCCACGACAGCACCGCCACTAGAAGCACGAGATGGAAGACCACCGCAATGGTCAGCGCGTAGACGTTGAAGCGGCGGCCCCATTGCGGCCGTTGTTCAGATTGGGTGGCGGGCGTGTCGCCGCCGGGGGGTGTCGAGGCCATATGACTCTTTCAGTACTTCTTATGTGTAAGCAGTGTTGGTGTGCTGCCGTCGCAATGGCAGCCGCAGTGTTCGTAGCGTCCCGGCTCGCCACAGCCATTCCAGAGGGCCATGGGCGTAGCGCGCCAGCCACCAGCGGGCGAACGCCAGCTGCAGCAGGAACACACCGACGCCGAAGCCGAGCGCCATCGCGGGGCCGACGTGGCGGTACATGCCCAGGCCGAAGCCGTAGAAGAAGGGCACGCCGACCACCGCCTGGGTGACGTAGCCGGTGAGGCTCATGCGGCCATAGGGCACCAGCAGCGCCAGCATGCGGCGGGCGCGGGCCTGGCGGTAGAGCAGCACGAAGCCGCCTGCCCACATGGCCATCTGCGCAAGATTGCCGAGCATGCCGACGAGGTTGGCGACGACCATGTGGCGCAGGTCCTTCAGCCCCAGCGTGTCGACGCCCTGCCGCACCAGCCACAGCAGCAGCGCGCCGGCGGCGCCGGCTGTCAGGCCAAGCCACGCCAGGCGCCGCAGCCGCCCCGCGTCGTGCAGCACGCCGCTGCGGCCCAGCAGCAGCCCGCAGACGAACAGGCCCAGCATTTGCGGCCAGCGCCAGTTCTCCAGCATCCACCACCATTTGGCGGCCTGGCCGGTCCAGGCGTTGAGGGCCAGCACGTCGGCGAAGCTGCCGTTCGAGAACACCGGCGTTGTCTGACCGTACAGCGCCCAGTGGCGAGGCAGGGGCGGCTGGTAGGCCGGATCGGTCAGCACGCGCGCCACCTCGGGCCACTGCGGCAATTGCAGCAGCAGCACCACCGCGACGCCAGCGAGTGCGCGGGTGCCCAGCCGGTTCAGCAGTACCAGCGGCAGGCCGAGCACGGCGATGACGGCCAGGATGTCGCCGCAGAACAGCAGGCCATGGACGTAACCCATCGCTCCCAGCAGGAGCAGCCGCCACAGGAAGCGCGCGGAGGGGTGGTCGGCCTTGGCCTGCCAGCTCTGCAGCGTGAGGTGGAAGCTGATGCCGAACATCAACGCGAAGATGGCGTAGGCCTTGCCGCCGAACAGCAGGAAGGCCCAGCTCGTCGCCTGCCCGTCCAGTGTTGCCAACCAGGCTGGACGGCCTTCAGGCGGCACCATGAAATCCCAGTGCTCGACCGCATGCAACAGCAGGATGCCGAGCAGCGCGGAGCCGCGCAGCGCATCGAGGATGTCCAGCCGGGCCGAGGCCGACGGGGCGGAAGTGGTCATGTGTCGGACCCCAGGTGGAGGGTCGCTTGCGCCTTGGTGCCCATGGCGTTCAGAAGACCTCGATCACCGTCGTCGCCGCCGTCAGGCCTTCGCTGACGGCGCGCAGCGTGGCGCGGCCGCTGTTCCCGGTCTTGCCGGTGGATTGCAGGATCACCTGCGCCTGGCCGTTGAACACGCTGCGCTGCCACGGTGCAGCCGGTGTGGTGGTGCGCAGCGTCGCCCAGCGGCGGCCGCTTTGGGCGGCGTCGAACAGCGCGCGTGTGCCACCCGTGGGCGTCGGGAAGACGGCGGTCAGCGTGGCCTCGGGCCCGGCGGCCGGGTCGAGGTCGATGGCCGCCATGCCGCCTTCCTGGCGCGGCGTCACGGCGCGGCCGTCAAGATGGAACTGCACGCCCGGCGTGACTTCGCCGAGCAGCAGCACCTGGCGTTCGCCGGCCGGCGCCGTGCGCTTGATGGTGGCCTGCACGATGTTCCAGGCGGTGTCGGCGAGTCGCTTCTCGGGCGGCACCCATGCGAAGGGGTCGCCCCAGCCGGTGCCGCCTGCCGTGGCTATCAACGCGGCTGCGTCCTCGGCCCGCGCGATGCTGCGGTGGCGCCAGCCCGTGGCGGCTGCGTAGCGGTGCAGTTCGGCGGGCCGGTCGGCCTCGTGCGAGCCAGGGTCGCCGTTGCCCATGCCGATGAGCCGCACGGGGCCGCTGGTTTCGAAAGCGACGCGATGGCCGGCCGTCGGGACGACGCGGCCCTCGCGGTCGACGACGTTCACGGTGACCAGCGCAACATCGTCGCCGCCGGCGCGCAGCCGCGCGCGGTCCACGGTCAGCCGCACGGCCGTGCCGTTGCCGGTGGTGGCCACGGTCTGCGTGGTGACGAGCTGGCCGGCCTTGTAGCCGCGCGCGGTCAGGTTGCCCGGTGCATAGGGCACGGCCCACTGTAGGTGACCGTAGCGTTGCATCGCCTTGCGGCCGAGTGAGCGGCCGTTCAGCAGCAGCTCGACCTCGTCGGTGTTGGCGTAGACGCGCACGTCGACGGGCTGGCCTTCGCGGCCCGGCCAGTTCCAGTGCGGCAGCACATGCACCATGGGCTCGGCGGTCCAGGCGGCCTTCAGGTACTGGCCGCTGTCCTTCAGCGCGCCGGTCGTGTCCAGCATGCCGAACTGAGACGAGACGGCAGGCCAGCCGAAGGGCGTGGTCTCGCCGCGGTAGTCGAAGCCGGTCCAGACGAACATGCCGGCAAGGAAGGGGCGTTCGGCGACGAAGAGCCAGCCTTCCCCGATGGAAGAGGTGTAGCTGGCGCCCGTGCGCTTGTCGTAGGCGGCGATGTGCGCGCGCGCCGGATCGTCGGCATAGACGCCGCGCGTGGCGTGGGTCGCGCCTTCCTCGGTGACGAGCATGGGCCGCTCGGGGAAGCGCCGGTGCATGGCGTCGATGTCGTGCTGGCCCTTGTAGTTGAAACCGATGACGTCTGCGCCCACCGACGTGCCTTGCGGCTGGCCCGAGCTGGAGGCGGCCTGCGTCACGGGTCGCGTCGGGTCCAGGCGCTTCACGATGGCCGTCATCTGCTGTGTAAGCCGGGTGCCGATCTCGCTGTTCTCAATGGCCCATTCCTCATTGCCGACCGACCACAGGATGACGGACGGATGGTTGCGGCCACCGCGCACCATGCGCTCCAGCTCGTCGCGGATCTGCGGCGCCGTGCCCATCATGCGGTGCTCGTCGAGGACGAGCATGCCCAGGCGATCACAGGCCTCCAGCAGCTCTGGCGTGGCCGGGTTGTGGGCCGAGCGAATGGCGTTCACGCCCATGCCTTTAAGCATCTTCAACCGCGCCTCGTGCATGCCGTCGGGCAGTGCGACACCGATGCCGGCATGGTCCTGGTGGTTGTTGACGCCGTGCAGCTTGACGTGGCGACCGTTGAGGAAGAAACCCTGGTTGGCATCGAAGCGGAGGGTGCGGATGCCGAACGGCGTGTCGACGCGGTCGACGACCTCGGTGCCTCGCTTGACGATGGTCGTCAGCGTGTAGCGCTGCGGCGTTTCCAGCGACCACAGTTGCGGCGCGCTGACGCTCAGTTGGGTCGTCAGGTCCAGGCTGGCATCGGCGCCCACCTGTCGGGCCGGCACGCTGGCGCTGGCGACGACGCGGCCGGCCGGGTCGCGCAGCTCGTGTTCCAGGCTGAAGGACTCGGCGGCATTGCCGGCGTTGCGCACCGTCGTGTCGACAGCCACGTCGGCGCGGTCGCCGGCGACCGTGGCGCGCACGAAGCTGCCCTGGGGCGCCACGTGCAGCGGTCCGGTCTGCGTCATCCACACATGGCGGTAAATGCCCGCGCCCTCGTACCACCAGCCCTCGGGCGTCGTCGCGTCCACGCGCACCGCGACGACGTTGCGGCCGCCGAAGTTCAGGTAGTCGCTGATGTCGACCTGGAAGCCCGAATAGCCGCTGGCCTCGCGGCGCAGGTAGTGGCCGTTGACCCAGACGACGCTGTCGCGGAACACGCCGTCGAACTCCAGCGTAAAGCGCTGGCCGCGCGCCGACTCGGGAACAGCCAGCTCACGGCGGTACCAGCCGACGCTGTTCTCCGGAAAGCCGCGGCCAATCGCCTTCACGCCGTGCGGTGAGCTGCCGCGTGAGCTGAACGGCAGCTCCACGGCCCAGTCGTGTGGCAGGTCGACGCGGCGCCATGGCCGGTCCTCGAAGTCGGCTGCGGCAGGGCCGTCGCCATAGCCGGCCTTGCCGAAGAAGAACGGCCGCACGCCGTGGTCGAAGTCCTGCGCCGGATCGGATGCGTGGCCCAACGCGAAGCGCCAGCCATCGTCGATGCGGGTGCGCTGGCGCGCGCCATCGGCTGCGGTGGCGCTGCCGGCGGCGAGGGTCAGCGCGAGGGCTAGTGCGAGGGCCCGGGAGACCCAGGACATCGGTTGCGCATGGAAGTTCTTCATGGTGTGCGGACGTTTGCGTGCGGTGGCATCGACTTCATCGTGCCCGCGGCTCGATGTGCAGGATCACGCGCTGGTAGCGGGTGAGGGCGGGTGTGCCTTTGTCGGTGACCTGCACGATGACGTGGGCGGCGGCAGGCGCGTCCACCTCGGGTGTGCGCAGGGCGATGCGGGCCTGGACCTCGGTGCCCAGCGGCAGTGGGGCTTTCAGCGTGCCGGCCTCGGGGTAGGGGATCCACAGGAAGCTCAGGCTGTCGCCATCTAGGTCGCTGCTGGGGCTGGCGTCGAGGGTGACCCAGTCGCCGCCGCGCACATGCAGCTCGGCGGCGTGTGCCAGGCGCACGACGGGCGCGTGGTTGGCCTCGGCGGGCGCGCGCGTCGTCCACAGCATGCGGGCGGCGAAGTCGTTCTGGATGGCCTCGCGCCAGCGCCACAGCGTC
>Ga0307515_10022224_pt1 | contig 11189 bp, 12 predicted proteins | sample 17_EM_MG_FD_194513 | JGI IMG/M metagenome (GOLD analysis project Ga0307515, IMG submission 194513) | Populus trichocarpa ectomycorrhiza microbial communities from riparian zone in the Pacific Northwest, United States - 17_EM | ecosystem: Host-associated > Plants > Roots > Unclassified | place... | reverse complement strand
CCTCTTTCAAGATCTCCTTTGTGCGTGCCTCGAATGCTATGGACCAAATGTTGTTTTGCTGCATAGCGGTGTTCCAGTACGTCTCTATTATCTGCCAGTGTGGGGCTTTAGCTAATGCTATTGCAACGCGTCGTGTTGCATAACTTACCGTCTCCAAGTCGCTTGCACTCATAAACGGCCGTCTGTTCCACATGTAGAGCTCCAGGAGTCTGCCCGTTGCAAATACAAGAGGCGTCATATCTGAGTGACCAAATCGATGGATGCTGCGACTGCCAGAGACCATTGATCGAGGTGTAGACACCGCCTGCGGTTGCAATTGCCACTGCCTTTGTCCCTGATTCTTCCCGGTTGCTCACGCTTGCAGTGGATTTGTAATGATCGCGCAGGCTTCTGGATTCGGGATGCAGGTAGGCAGGTTTTCAAGTCCGCAGAGAGGAGTGAGACTGCTAGTAATGCCGGATGCTGGGCTGGATACAACGCGACGCGTTGAGTCTGTCTGTAACGGTTCCGCTGGGAGCGGTTGTGTTACGACTGCTTGTACTGGGCGTGGCGGTGGGAGTAATTATTGACCATCGCTGTGTAGTGGACGGGGCGGAAGCCACCCGTTCATTGATATCCGCAACCTGAGAATTGTTCAGCGAAGACCAGGGGGTGGAGTTCTGACCTTGGATTGTAGATGGTACGAAACTTCCTCCTTGAGAGGAATCCCTCTCGCCAGCCGGTACGGAAACGCGTCTCTCAGCAGGCGGAAGTTGAGACTTCCCCGATGGCGCACACTTTTGATGATTCTGACGATCAGTGAGACTTCGAACATTTCGTATGACCAAAGTCGTGTCAGGGTGAGGGCTTTGGGAAGGCATATTCCGATCTAGATGTTTGACTTTAAGAAGGTAGGGATAATATCCTCTGCATGCATATGCAACGGCAGGCTTTGTAGACTCCTATTTGAGCGACCAGGGACTGAGTCGACAAACAAGGGAGGTGCAGTGTAGACCGTGCTAGACTCTACACCCTGACAATTGTTAGGGGGGTACAACGATATTAAGTATTTATACTTAGGTACTGCCCTAGATCCTATTCTTGGCTAAGGTTCTTTATAACCTTTTCCCTTATATCCTGGAGTCGCTTATTTCTTTCGACTTCGCCTTTCCTATTTTCTTCTTGGAGTCGCTTAACCTTCCGGGCCTTCCTAACTTGATTCCTCGTTTGCGATAAAGGATTGACCTTATCTTCCTGCCAAGTACTCCTATGTCTCTCACTTGAAGTTATACACTTCTCGGCGGCGTCCAATACTATATCGATTCGTAAATCCTCCGCAAGGTCCCTAGGAGTTGACGAGATTTCTCCTCCGGATGGAATCCGCTGAATTCTATCAGGATGAATAATTCCGACTCCCTTCTCTGATGTCGCTAAGGATTCTCGCTCCCGTAGATTATCGATATGAATGACCAATCCAGATTCAAGGCCGATAATCGAAGCAAGCCACCAGACACACTGAGCCACAAAGATCTGCTGAGTCCTTCTGGCGTAAGATATGATTTTCTGGAGTGCGTAAACGCTAACGTCGGATTTGTTTTCGAAAGTAATTGTCATTCGTATAAGCGTAAGGGATACTTAAGGTACGGTGCTGCCGTACGTATGCTAGTATATTTTTATAATAATAATAGGTATAGGTATCATAAAAACTCAATAATAAATAAAGGTGTTCTTCCGCTGGTAGGTATAATTGCCTGCACGCTGCTATAGCTTGTTCTCTTCATTGCCAGAACAATGTGAGTCTTTTATAGTCTTTCGCAGGCTCAAGTTTGGCCGCTACTTCCATGACTATGACAATGATATTGTTTGATAGCGTCCACGGGATTATGTCCCGGTCTCCGCCACGAGTTCCCTATGGTTATCGTGTTCATACATATCCATGTAAGATATCAAACGCAACTTATGCCAACTCATAACTTCAACTTAGACATCTTGCTTATCGTTTGTTCAGTAGTTGGAATGTCTGACGTCATATGATACGATCAGCGCTTTTTCACATAATATTAATACCTCGTGGATATTAATGCCTCACCATACCAATTTGGCTATTCGGCTATGTGTCAGAGATTTAATCGGCGACCCACCGATACTCTGCCAACATAGATTATGACACCCTTTTCCTTTCGGGTTGCGATCCATACCTACTCAAAAGTTATGAGCAGTGTTCGCTTCAGGCCTCTTATCATCAGCCAATGCCAAAAATCCCTCACGCACTGCATGCTTAGGATAAATCCGGGGAGTGCGCGCATTGTTCCCTATCTCTGAGAGATAAGGTGCGACGATCCCTCTTACTCGCATATTGCATAACGCGTGCTCTGCTTTAGTTCTTAGCATGACTCATGTTTGGCCATGCCGTTCCACTGACTATTGCATTGTCCCGCTAGTTTGTTTGGTAGGTATAATGTATAATTATGCGCACCGCTGATGGTTTTTCACATCCCAGCTAAGGCAACATAATTGCGGACTTCCGAATCCGCTTGATAAGTCTGCTCTTATCAAATCATTACATACGGCTCAGATGTAACCCCGCTAAAGGCCGTCTGACTGATGACATGTGCTGATACGCAAGAAGGTGTTTTGCATCGTGACCAATGGTATCCACTTCCGAATGGTAGTCACGTGTACTTGCTTCAGTCATCATGTATCATTACCGCTGTCAGGAGAGAACCCCTAACAACAATACCCAGGGACGAGATCCCTGCAGAAGCATTCAAATATGGGGTTAACTGCCATCAGATTAAACTCAGATTAAACTGAGCATTCATATTCACTTTTACAGCAACGTCTGAAGGTCTATTTGCACTGCTTGAAGGGTGTTTATGCGTTCTTTGGGCGATTATCATCGTATAGCACTCGTTCTTGGCACAATACTTCGAACCATCGATTGTGTATATCTGCAGGGTCCCAGTGGAAATCCCCCTTCGGCAGAGCTGAAAGCATCCCAAAGCGAACAATGACGTATTCTCTGTCCTACGACATCAGTTGGGTGTGCTTTTTCCACTGCTAGGCGTTGGTAGCCGTGTTGGATGGTTGCACTGTTGGGACAAACTGAGAAGTACTCAGTTTCCTCCGAGATGCAAGGGGTCTGAGGGGTAAAAATGATGTACGATGCAAACGCGACGCCCTGCGTCGTAATCAGTCCTCTCTGCGAGTACCAAATCTTGTCTTGACGCTTGTCTTTCCTTAGGTGGCTGGTGGTTCTGCAAGATGAATGCTGGGCCGTTTTGTGTTCGTTAACCAACAAAAGTCACAAGTTGAACTAAGACATTGCAGGAACTGAAGTATATATATCCCTTCTTCCCGCCTACACCTCCATGCTCTGTTCCTCTCGGTTTATTCACACCGACAGCATTCTGATCTCGACCTCACGTGACTTGCACAAAACAACGCCTCTCGTTCCAAAACACAAACAACATCCTACACAACTTTGTACTTTCCTTCTGGGCTTCCTTCCGCTGCATGCAACTGTATCATAATGAGAACGTTTCGTATGTGGATTCATTGTCAACTCACAGCGATGGCACCAAAGGGCAGCAGCAAAGACAAGGGGAAGGCTAGGGCAAAGATGCCAACATCGGTTGTAAATCGACGCTTGTCGTTGGATCCGGACCGTATAAAGGGATTCATCTCGGAAGATATCCTTGGACGCATACAGATATACAATGCTTGCGACGTTAAGGCCGAGAGGGCATGGGACCTCTTTTATGATATAATCTTTCCTGATCCAGTCACGACTCGCCAGTTTTCACAATTGCAGCTGATGTGGCCCCACCGCAGGAGCAGGAGTTCGCGTTATCTGGAGTGGTGGGCTGCCTTCCGCTCATATATGGGGCAAATGTTTGTCAAAACCCGCGACCAAATGAACAATTGGAGGTTGGACAACCCCCATGCCTTCGGGGATCAAGTCGATCGCTCCAATCCGCAGACAACCAGCTCAGGGAAGGTTCAACGCACCGGCGAACTATTCGCTTTGTATGGTAGCGATGATCTCAGGGCAAAGATCGAGCCACCAAGCTGCCGGCAGTACAAGCCAGGCAACTTCCTGGGCGTTAGACCACTGAATTGGGATGGGATAATCGACAAGGATGATGATGATGAGAACTGGGCGGACCCCGGAGCGCCGAGCAGTGGAAAGAGCCGTCCTGGCAATGGCAATGACAATGACAATGGCGAGGGTGAGGAGGACACGCAGGGGGGTGAGAAAGGGACCGGGAAACGGAAGGGAACAACGGACGGGAAGGGGAAAGTGCAAGGGAAGGGGAAGGGGAAGTGGAAGGGTAAAGGGAAAGGTATTGTTATACAAACCCCAGGGGGAGATGATATCTCTCGTGCTATTGCTTTGCAGTTGCTGAAGGAAAGGAATCAGGCAGACCCGGACACGGAGGGCTAACTAGAGCAGGTATATTTGGAGCCGGAAGCATCGCCCACCGTGTCAATGTCCTCAGACGATGATACTTACTCTACCGAGAAGTTGGACGGCAAACAAGACTCAGAAATTCACCCTGCTGTTGATATGCGCATGGATGATGATGTGGACGCACCGGACGGCGTTGATTTAGACGGCGATGTGGATATGGAAAGGGATGGTGACGATGATGAGGAGGAAGATGAAGTGGGAGAAGATGAAGAGAAGGAAGATGAGGTGGATGTGGAGGAGGAGGATAAGGATGAGGAGGAGGATAAAGATGAAGATGATGGCAAAGAATGTCACGGCGCAAGAAGATACGAAGGTACTTGGGAAATATAGGAGAAAGATACGGAAGGTGTGGAAGGAATTGTGTTACGGAAAGGCGGAGACGTTGGGAGACGCAGAGGAAGCGGCGAGATGGCGGTGGTATAATTTAGTATAGATAAAGAAGTAAGCTGAGGTGTTGCGACGTCAGGAGATGTGGCGTGGTTGTTACGATAAGGAATAACGGAGTGGTGTGTAAAATCATGGGATAAGATTCGGATGGTACATCGGAGCATGAGGAATGGCTCGAAGGTGGTAGACGAATTGTATATAAAGAGAGTGTTGATGGCGTTGGAGGATTTCCTTTTCTTCTATCTTTACTCGTTCTCTTGTATAGCAAAGCAAGTTACGACTTTGAAACAGCTTCGACTCTTGTGTTGTCTTGACTTCCTCGAAACGAACCTCGAGCGCTTTGTTTATTCCGATATCACATTATTGTTACCAATATCACCTACGCCCGACCCCGCCCGTTACACTAGAACGAGTCCTACAACATCGTACCTGATATTGAATGTGCCTACATCCCTCGGCCGGGTGTAAGTATTGTTCCGAACCTTGCTCTGTTTCTTGTTGGGTTTACCTAGCACCAAATCATCGTTGGATACACATTTGCGATGACTGCGTTGACGAGTTGCCACGATTTATTGGATTTAATATCCACCAGTACCCTCACAGATCACCATATTCGAATGCACCAGTACGACAGTAACTGTACGTCCCGAACAAATTGGTTTGATCTCGCTGGAACCCCTTGCCTTGTGTTTGAACCAGAACCTCTGAACACTTTTGAGAGTATCGAAACTATACTGGCGGCATCTTTCGAGGAAGAACCCCTTGAAGCCTATTTTTGGGAACAGTCAACCGTCCCCTCCCCGGGGAATACTTATTGGACAGACGCAGCTAGAGAAGGCGGCGGACTCGACATTAATGACTCCGTATTTGGACCACATTGGACCAGGTATATAGGAGCGCATTCTTGGTTTCCTTGCGATCCCGAATCACCTTGTGATTGCGAAGGCCATAATTGCGCCGGAACACACTCAACAATCGGACACGCGGCTGCAGCAGCAACAATAGCAAAATCCTTGGGAATCCCATTGATTGTCGTCGTCCCCCCGACTCCGACCCCTTCCGAGATTGACGCATACAATTGGCACTGGTAGATGTGCTTGATTCGCTGCGATGTCAAGCTCAACCGAACCCCGAGCCGCCCTGGTGTCCATCGAGGATCAGGGCACCATCATGGCACTCATCGACATAGACAAAGAAAACATCGGGTACGAACAGCTGACGGAGGCGTTCGCACAGACACAGGAGGTATTGATGCGGGTCGCACAATACTCCCAACCGATCCGACAGGTGCATATGGTCTGCGAGCACCCACAACAGATCATCAACCTGCAGAAACAGATTACCGACCTACAAACGAAACAGTTCCTGCCCCCACAGTGCGACCATACCGAGCTGGAACGGCAGATGCAAGCCCTGAGAAACGAGAGGGACGAAGCCCTGAGAAGACCAGCGGCCCCAGGAACCGACGAGAACCTGCAACAGGAGCTGGACGTTATGACCCGAGATGCACGACAATCTGGAGAGGAAGTCCGCGGGTTGAGGACGCAGTTAGCGAATGCGCTATCGTTAGCCGCACGGGCAGCGCCTCCAGCCCCCCACCAAACCGAGGACAGAGGCCAGAAATTTCCCGACTCCCCGGACTTTTCAGAGTCGGATCGAACTCAGTTGAGAGGCTGGATTGCTCAACTCCGGATGGTCATACGACACAAACCCGCCAGCTTTCCCGACGAACAGTCGAAGATGCGGTACGCATTCAACCGCCTGAGGGGAGTGGCCTTAGGCCAGATCTTGCCACACGTGAGGGAAGACGGAACGATAGGGCTGGAAAACCTACCAGCTTTTATACAACTCCTGGAAGCAGCTTTTGGGGATCCCGACCGAGTGGCTACGGCCGAACGGAAGATGCGGGATATTAAACAAAAGAACCGCGAGTTCTCTCAGTATTACGCTGAGTTTCAAGTCATTGCCGCCGATCTGGATTGGAATCCCTCGGCCCTCTGGAATGCACTAAGGATGGGATTGTCGGAAGAAACGAAGGACTCCTTTACCTATAGTGACATGCCCGAAGAATTGCCCGCATTCGTGATGGTTTGCCAGAAGCGGGATAATCAGATACGACAACGACGCGCGGAAAAAGCGGTACAAAATTAAGGGAGCGGGATAGGTTTCACTTCCTCCAGACCCCCTTCGACCTCGAACGCCCCAGAAGTAGCCCCTGCAGGAATGGTTGCCGGATACACAGGACCAGCGCCAATGGATCTCAGCGCAGGAAAGAAGAGGATCTCGGCAGAAGAAAGAGCAAAGAGATTTGCAGATGGGAGGTGCTTGTACTGTGGCGGGTTCAACCACAGGGCGGCGGAATGTGCGGTAAGGAAAAAGGCACAGACGTTTAAGGCATCTGGAGCAGAGGTTAAGGAAGTAGGAACTAAGGAAGGTTCCGAGGAATCGGGAAAAGATTAGGTCAACCTAAGCAGGATGGCCCTTTGGTTGACAGAAAAAGTTTTGTTTTGAATATTTTGAAATGTTTTGGAATTTCGCGATTATCAGTTAGCAAGGTGGAGGTATTGGAAGGATCAACGGAAGGCAAACATTTAGTCATAACCTGTTCATTGACTGTGAATAACGAAGAGATACCGACACATGCGCTGATTGATTGCGGAGCTACTGGCATTGCATTTATGGATCAAGATTTTGCCCGCCATCATCAAATACCACTTCAGAAATTGAAGGAAAAGAAACAAGTAGAGGTCATCGACGGAAGACCTATTGAGTCCGGAGACATTACGCATGTTGCCAAAGTGGGAATGAAAATACGAGAACATAAGGAACAGTTACCCATGTTCATTACGAAATTAGGACATTATCCAATTGTCCTTGGGATTCCTTGGTTACGATTACATGACGTGGCCGTACGTTTTGCGTCCAATACTGTCACGTTCGGGTCACAATATTGTATTACCCATTGTCATGATACGTCAGTAACGGTGCAAGGAGTTACAGAAGAACCACCGGAACCTGTATATCAAGTAAAAGATATATTTGAACCCAAAATGCGACCCTCAAGACCGTTCCGAGGAGATATTGTTATGCTTAATGGAGCTTCGTTTTTCAGGACTGTTAAAAAGGGAAAACTTGCGTTGTTCAAGGCTTCCCTATATGATATTAATAAAGCCATTGCAGCAAAGGACTCAAAAGAACGCCCCCTTGAAGAAGTTATCCCTGAACAGTATCATGAGTTTCTTCCACTGTTTAGTAAGGTATTGGCAGACAAGTTACCACCACACCGACCCGGGATTGATCATGAGGTTCGCCTGAAGGAGGGAGAAACGCCAACATGGGGACCATTATATTCGATGTCCAGAGCCGAGTTAGTCGTTTTAAAAGAATGGCTGGAAGAGAATATGACGAAAGGGTTCATTCGGCAATCATCCTCACCTTTTGCGGCCCCAGTATAATTTGCGAAAAAACCCGGAGGAGGATTACGATTCTGCATTGATTATCGAGATATTAATAGTAAAACAATAAAAAACAGGTACCCTCTCCCATTAATCAAGGAAACGTTAGATCTTTTGGGAGAAGCGAGAATATATACGAAGTTAGATGTTCGAGGAGCGTATAACTTACTTCGGGTGAAGGAAGGCGATGAGCATAAGTTAGCGTTCCGGACGAGATATGGATTATACGAACCTACGGTAATGCAGTTCGGCACAACAAATGCACCAGCAGACTTCCAAAGTTATATCAATAATACCATTAGAGAGGCCCTAGATGACTTTGCCTCGGCATATTTGGACGATATTTTAATTTACAGTAAATCGAAGGAAGAGCACGTTGACCATGTCAAGTGGATTATGCAACGGCTGTTGGAGGCAGGGCTGTACCTTAAGCCAGAGAAATGCGAATTCCATAAGGAAACAGTAAGGTATTTGGGATTGATTATATCGACAAAAGGGATCTCTATGGATGAGGATAAAATCGAAACTGTACGAAACTGGAGCAAGGAAAAGAAGACGGCACATGGTCGATTGAATAATCTTTTCGAAGTACAACAATTTCTGGGGTTCTGCAATTATTATCGTCGGTTTATCTCTAAGTATTCCGAGAAGGCAGAACAGCTAACCAGACTTACGAAGAAGGATGAACCATTTGTTTGGGGATCAGAACAACAATCCGCCTTCGAGACAATGGTTAAAGCATTTACGACCGCACCAGCACTTCGACATTTCGACCATGAAAGGGAAGTGATTATTGAAACGGATGCGTCGGATTATGTTTCCGCAGGAGTTTTGTCTCAGTGTGACGATGAGGGGGTGCTTCACCCTGTGGCTTATTACTCGAAGAAACATACACCGGCAGAGTGCAATTATGATATTTATGATAAGGAGTTAATGGCGATTATCAAAGCACTTGAAGAATGGAGGCCCGAGTGTGAAGGCGCCGCATATCCTTTAAAATTGATAACGGATCATAAAAATCTCGAATATTTTATGACAAAGAAGCTCCTAAATCGACGGCAAGCACGATGGTCCGAATTCCTGACACGGCTCGATTATGAGATTGTTTATCGACCAGGAAAATCGAATGGAAAGGCTGATGCTTTAACGAGGAGGCCGGGAGACCTCCCTGAGGGGGGGGATGAAAGATTGAAACACATGGAACAAGTGGTTTTAAAACCGCACAATCTTCCGGAACAGTTGAGGATATCGGCCAACGACATGCCCGAACAAGATACCCCTTCGATAACTGACCTCTTGACGCAAGTGTATGCGAATGATCCGCTACCTAAGAAAATATTGGAAGCTATCAGACAGGGAGGTAGCCTAAAGGATATTACAGTAGCAGAATGCGTGGAGAAGGAAGGACAGATATGGTACAGAGGAAAGCGGTAGGTTCCCGAAGGAGACCAGTTACGGTTACGGTTAATACAGGAACATCACGATACTGCATTAGCGGGACACCCAGGACGAGCAAAAACTTTTGACCTTTTGCATAGACAATACTACTGGGAAGAAATGCGGAAGCAGGTAGACCAGTACGTACGAAATTGCCATAGTTGCCAACGGTCTAAGACTGCAAGACATGCAACGTTTGGAGTACTTGGACCCTTACAGGTACCCGAGAAACCATGGGAAGACATTTCGATGGATTTCGTGGTGGGACTTCCAGAGTGCGAAGGGATTGATGCAGTTTGGGTAGTAGTGGACAGACGTTCGAAAATGCGTCACTTTATCCCCTGTCATACAACAATAGATGCGGTAGGCTTAGCTAAGTTGTTCCTCCGAGAAGTTGTACGCCTTCATGGGTTACCAAAGTCTATCGTTTCGGATCGAGGACCTCAGTTTGCTTCAACCTTCTGGGGACAAATATGCAGCCGGTTAGGAATTGATCGACGAATGTCTACAGCGTTCCACCCACAGACAGATAGTCAGACGGAACGAATGAATGCAGGAATGGAACAGTACCTTCGTGTGTTCGTTAATCATCAACAAGATGACTGGGTGCAGTGGTTACCCCTTGCTGAGTTTGCAGCGAATAACGGACTATCCGAGTCAACAAAGTGTACCCCGTTTTTTGCAGTTCAAGGAGTGGACCCGCGAATGTCATTTGCTGGAGAACCGACGATGGAAAAAGATCAACGACGATGGGCGGCTGATCAGGTTTAAGCCACGATGCAACAAATTCATGAACATCTGAGAGTAGAGATGAGGCGGAGTCAAGCGGTACAAGAAGAGGGTGCAAATAGAGGACGTATTCCGGGACCCAATATTCAAGTTGGATCCAAGGTGTGGTTAGATGCACGACACGTACGGACCACTCGTCCCACTCGAAAGCTCGATTGGAAACGCCTGGGACCCTTTCAAGTAAGGAAGCAAGTGTCCCCGTATGCTTATGAGTTAGATTTACCAGCGTCAATCCGGATACATCTAGTTCAACCTGTTTCTCTTTTGGACCCTGTTGTTGAGGATCCGTTGGAAGGGCAGGTAGTACCCCCTCCACCTTCAATCGAAGTTGATGGCGAAGAGGAATATCAAGTATCAAGCGTTGAGGATAGCCGAATGTATCGAAGTCAATTGCAGTATCTTATTCGATGGACGGGTTATGATTCCCTTACATGGGAGCCGGCGAAGTTCGTCAATGGATTACAGGCTGTGGATGAGTTCCATGAACGGTATCCAGGAAAACCCGGACCCTTGGAAAGTGTTCTCGGAGGACCTCGAACCTAAGGGGGGGATACTGTCACGGCGCAAGAAGATACGAAGGTACTTGGGAAATATAGGAGAAAGATACGGAAGGTGTGGAAGGAATTGTGTTACGGAAAGGCGGAGACGTTGGGAGACGCAGAGGAAGC
>Ga0307515_10022223_pt1 | contig 11189 bp, 14 predicted proteins | sample 17_EM_MG_FD_194513 | JGI IMG/M metagenome (GOLD analysis project Ga0307515, IMG submission 194513) | Populus trichocarpa ectomycorrhiza microbial communities from riparian zone in the Pacific Northwest, United States - 17_EM | ecosystem: Host-associated > Plants > Roots > Unclassified | place... | reverse complement strand
GACCGTACGTAAAGACGATTATTGTGGTCGCTGCCTCTGATCGTTCCTTTAGACAACAAGGGCGCCTCTACGATCCCTGATAGTAACGCACCAGCGGTTGTTCGCCCCGACGGGAGTGTTGAACGGAGCGCTGCCGTGGATAAGAACGAACCAAAATGGATCTCTAACGCATTTGCCACGGCCAAGTTGCTCCTTCGTGGGGTGAGAGACTCCGCGGATGCCTTCGGTCCGCTCAAGTCCGTCGCCGGGGGTCTATGCTTTATCCTAGAGAATTGCGAGGTATGGCTCGCCTCCCACGAATCGCTCGATCCATGTTACTTACGGTCGCCCTAGCGAACTCATGCGAACGGGCGAGCGATAGAATCCTTGGCACGCCGGGTCAAAGCGCTTGCTGATTCACTCTGCAAACCTGTTTCCGAGGGCGATGTCAAGGAACGAGAAAGGAGAGAGAGACTGGAACAGTAAGCCCACACTCTCCAAGGCTGAGAGCTGAATCTGACGTATGAGAACTACCAGGAAATTGCTAGGTGTTTGTCAAGATCTGGCCACGCTGAAGGAACAAGGGAAGGTTGAGGGTTTCGTCAACAATATCCAGAATGCGGATAAACTTGGTGGCCTGGTTGAGGATATTCGTGATGGGGTGATGGAGTATCAGGTATGTATCACGAACTATCCATCACCAGCACCTCTGACATTCGCGCCAGACCTCGTTACAGCAAGATATTTACGACAAGAGTTGTCGGCTCATCGTGAGTCTCACCCACTTGCCTTTTACTCTCGCGGACTAATCGATGGATAGGAATCAACGGACCTCACCATTCTCAACGGAATGCAACGCACTGCGGACGCCAGTTACCTCTGTGGGGACAGGCAGGGGTGTCTGAGGGGAACAAGGAAAGAGATCCTCTGGGAAATTGAACATTGGTTAATGGGTGAACGGGACCAGCGAATCTTCTGGTTGAATGGCCTTGCCGGGACGGGAAAGTCAACCATCGCCCAAACGTTTGCCGAGGCGAGTTTCGCGGACGGAAAGCTCGGGGCCAGCTTCTTCTGCTCACGAGACCTCGCGGACCGGAGCAATCTTCAGGCAATCTTCCCAACACTCGCCTTCCAGCTCGCCTATCAATATCCCCCTTTCCGAAAAGAGTTACTCCAACTCTTGAAGACACGCCCCGACGTCGGACAGGAGACCCTCTGTTCGCAGATGGAGAAGCTCATCGTTGGTCCGCTCAAAGCTACTGGCCTTTCAACATTGATTGTCATTGATGCTCTTGATGAGTGCAAGGATGAGCAACCTGCATCTGCCATTCTGTCAATACTCTCCTGCTATGTGGGCCAGATCCCTAATGTCAAATTCTTCATCACTGGGCGGCCGGAACCACGAATTCGCTCTGGGTTTCGCTTGGAGTCACTTGCCCCAATCACAGAAGTCCTCAAGCTCCATGAGGTCAAGCCTAAAACAGTGGACAGTGATATTGAGCTGTTCTTTCGGACACAATTTTCCATCCTTGTCAAGAACCGAAGTGATTGCAGCTTGACAGAGGATTGGCCAAGCTCATCCGATATCAAGATTCTCTGCAAGAAGGCAGCTGGGTTCTTCATCTATGCTTCAACAGTGGTCAAATTTGTCGCATCCAAGAACCATGCACCCACTGAACAGCTATACCGGATCATCTCACTCCCACAAAGCACTGTCTACGAAGGAAGGTCTGGAATTGACCTCCTCTACACCAAGGTTTTGGAGCAAGTGTTTAATGATGTGGATGCAGATGATGAGGAGCTCCATTCCAGTTTCAAGACCATAGTTGGGGCAGTGTCACTTGTGTTGAACCCTCTTTCAGTGAGGGCACTCTCAGACCTCTTAAAAGTGTCTAATATCCCCTCCACTCTCCGTTCCCTCCACTCTCTCCTCCTTGTCCCCACAAGTGATGCTGCTCCTGTTCATGTTTTCCACAAGTCATTTCCTGACTTCCTCACAGACCCAAAGCGGTGCGAGGATGAACGATTTTTTGTGGAGCCTGCAGATCATCATCCAGAAATTCTACTTTCATGCCTCAGGCTTATGGGGGAAAGGTTGGAGAAGAATATCTGCAACCTGGATGACCACACTGTACTCAGTGAGGTTGAGGATCTTTCCACTCGACAGAAGGCCCACATTGGAGATGCTCTGGAATATGCATGTTGCTTCTGGACAAAGCACCTTCTGGAGATCCCTGGTAGCAGCTCTTATGTTGGGGAAGTGCAGAAGGTAATTGATACCTTCTTTACAAAACATTTGCTGCACTGGATTGAAGTCCTTGTGCTCACAAATAATCTTGATGTTGGGGCCTATGCCATAAATGATGTTGAGCAATGGTATACTTTGGTAAGCAATAGGTAGATTGCTCATTAAGACCCGTGCTGATGAATATTCAGGCAGGAGTTTCATGCAATTGGACAAGTGATAGCAAGAAATTTCTCCTGGAACACTTTGATATAATCTACACTGTTCCTTCCCACATCTATCATTCTGTCCTCCCATTCCTCCCATCCTCATCTTGGCTTTACAAGTGTTACAATGCAGAGCTCTCCTCCCTTGTAGTTAAGGTGGTGAAGGGACTTCCACCTGAATGGGGATCCTGTTCTTGCACTATTTCATTGGGCCACATCCCATTTGCTCTCTCATACTGGGGAAACATCATTGCAGTTGGGCTTTTACATGGGGACATTATCATCATTGATGCAGTCACAGGTGGCCAGACAGCTGTTCTTTCTGGCCACACAGATATAGTGAGATCTCTCACCTTCTCATCAGATGGGAAATCACTTGTATCTGGAAGTGAAGACAAGACTGTCAAGCTTTGGGATGTACAGACTGGTGGGGTTGTCAAGACCTTCTCTGGCCATACCTCTGTGATCTGGTCTGTCTCCATCTCAGCAGACTGTACCAAGATTGCTTCAGGGTCTTCAGATAACACAATTAATTTATGGGACATTCAGACAGGGTGGTCCTATTGTGTCATACAGCAACAGGCCTGGGTGTGCCATGTTTGCTTCTCTCCCATAGACCCTTGGCACCTCCTATCCATATCTGATAACAAGATCTGGCAATGGAACATTGGTGGTCACCAAATCCCACCTACATATGGTGGCTCTCATGTTGCCTTCTCCTTGGATGGGACTCAGTCTGTGTCATGCGATGGGAGGGTTGTCACAGTTCAAAACTCTGATTCTAAAGCAACTGTGGCTGAATTCCATATGGCTAAGAGTACTAGCTGCTGCTGTTTCTCCCCTGATGGCAGGCTTGTTGCAGTTGCTGGTGGGCACACTGCATATGTTTGGAGCATTGCCAACTCAGATCCTCACCTTGTTGAGACCTTCAGTGGCCATACTGGTGACATTGCATCTCTTGCATTTTCCTCCCCCTCCTCCCTTGTTTCAGTATCCTATGACAAATCAGTCAAGTTCTGGCAGATTGGTGCCTCATCAACAGCTCCAGTTGAGACTGATCTGGAGTCTATGTCCCTCACTGCAGCCCCAATCAAGTCCATCACTCTGCAAGCAAAAGATGGCATCATTATCACAAGTGATTCAGATGGGGTGGTAAGGACCTGGGATATCTCAACTGGCCTCTGCAAAGCTTCCTTCCAAACCCCAGCCAAAGGCTACCATAAGAGACATGTCCAGCTGATTGATGGCAGGCTGATCTTTGTTTGGTCTCAATATCCAAAGGTCTGTATCCAGGATATTGAAAAAGGGAAACTCCTCTGGGAAGTAGGTGGGGTGGTGTCTAATATTGAGGACCTCAGGATATCAGGAGATGGATCTAGAGTCTTTTACTTAGATCTATCATTCATTTGGGCCTTGTCTATACAGACAGGAGAGGTTGTAGGCAAGGTGGATGTTGAGCATTCAGATTTTTTTGGATCCCTCATTGTGGTTGACTCAAGAGTCTGGGTTCACTACCCCAGATCAGAATACCAGGGGTGGGACTTTGGGACCCTAGGTTCATCTCCTGTTCAGTTGTCTGATGTGCCCACATTCCACCTCAGTGATACTATGGTGTGGGATATCAGTCTATCAGGGATCAAGGATACAGTTACCAGAAAGGTGGTTTTTCAGCTGTCAGGGAGATTTGCAAAACCTGTTGATGTGCAATGTCATGGTTGTCTTCTATTTGCTAGTTACATCTCTGGAGAGGTGTTGGTTCTGGACATTAATCACATACTCCTTCAGTAGAGATCCTCACTCCATGTGTTCTGTTAACTTGTACCCTAAATTATATATGCCAATAAGCCCAGTTCTCAATAAAAATGCTACTTACAATTCACATTATGTAACTGACTAGAAAGGTAGGAAAGGGGGTTGTCTACATAGCACATGCATACAATCAGTTGGATATATGAATATTAGGTTAAAACCTCACAGAGGGTGATCTATGCCTATGGTAATCTGCCCAGAACAGAAAGATCTCAAGCAGAAACAAAAAAGGGGACTAGATGAGAATGGTAAAGAAACAAGCCAAAAAAATGAGACAGTTGAGAAAATGACATGAGGACATAGAGGGATGGATGAGAGAGTGAGCCATCAACAGAGTTGAAATGAGATCAAATTAGCCCCTCTTAAGAGCAACCAAGCAAACCCTTGACTGTTGAAGGTTGTCAATGGAGGTGGGGTTTTCAATGGGCCAATGGAAAAGGGAGCAGATGGAAAGCAGTAATAAAAGGATAGCTTGTTCAATATCATGTGAGAAACAAGGAGGCAAGGACTCCATTGTTGGCCGTGGGTTCAGGTTGGGGGAAAATGGGACCTGCAGAGATTGAGGACATCACTGATCCTAACCAACTCACTCTCTCTAATGACACTTCCTCACTGCCACCATCTGAATGGGATGTTGAGGCAAGTTGCTCCACAATTCACAAAATCACCCAGCAATAGTGTCACAAACAAAGTGGTGATGGTCAATCCAGGCATCATGCTGGGTTTGCATGTCATTCAGGTTCAAATAATGGTCAGAGTTGGCCAAGAGTGATACTTGGAGGTTGTATTCTGATACTCATAATGAGGGAACATTGGATGAAGGCAAGATGGAGAATTTGCTGGCATGTGAAGGTAAACTGTCAGGGGGAAGTTAGAAAGCCACAGCCTTGATTCTTTGCATCTCCCACTCATCCACTCCCTCTGTGTAATCCCCATCCCCTTCCAATTCCACAACCTCTTTATCCACAGCTTATTCTGCCCACTTTACAAACCCACTAGACTCGACAGGATATACTTATGATGGTTGAAGGGACTGTCAATTGTGTCAAAGGGAACTCGAGTGCAGGAGGTGGTGTGGATGAGCAAGAGGACAAGATGGGAAAGTTTCTCTTGGGACCAGCGTGGATCTGTATCTATGCTCCTTTGTATCTTGATTAGACAAATTGAACCATGTGCTCACTTCCGTGAAAAGCAAGATCACCGGGTTCCACCCGCCCAGTGCTTTGCCGTCTCCTCGGAGAACACTACACCAGTGGGGATTACTATGGTCAAAGCATCCTTTTGGTCCAGATCCGCGATCAGACCCTCCTCCCGATTATTCGGGGGTCCTACTTTCTGCATCAATCCTGGTCACCACCGTCATCGCAATGATGCATGAGGTGACCAATCCACCTGTGAATGCCCAGCACCAGCCCGATGTCTCTGGGGAACTCTTTAGTATACGTCCGCAGAGATGGCGATTGAACTAACCCAGATAAACAACTGCTTAACCATCGCCCATATACCGAGGGGGGGGGAGGAGTTCCATGCGCATTGGCAAAATCATGGCCTTCATCATCATGTCCCGAGCCGAGTGTTGTTCCATCACCTTTGCCGCTAAGCTTGGATACAAGTTTCTCATGTATCTCCTTCGCGCTCTCCTTGTATAATCGCTCCAATTCGACGCTGCGCATATACAGAGCGCGCCTCGCAATATATGGTGCCATGGCGTTGTACTTTCGGACTAGTGAATTTACCTCGCCGAGGGCGGTTTCGTGATATGATCGCTCTCGCTCCTTCCATTCCGGATTTCGAAGGTTCATGATGTAATCAACGGTGAGACGATTAAGCGATATAGGGGGAGTCGCTGTCGTCAGAACGAGGAAAACTCGTCGAGACCAAGCTTGCCTAAGGACCTGTCGGAATGACGTGATGGCAGACTCCATTTCTACCAAGTGTCGTGTTAGAAACTCTGGTAAATGAGCAGTGGGACAGATCTGGGTCTACCAGTTTGTAGTCCAACCCATGGAGGAGCAGCACCGTTACGTTGGACGATACGATTCATGAGGAACTCCTCCCGTCCAATGAAAGGGTTCTTTTCATCGTTGCTGATGAACACAGGCTTCCCCCGGCCTTTGGTACCTTTGAAAATACCCTGCGCGCATGCGTTCTTCATATTATGAAGTGAGAAACTGGCAAGAAATCAGGACATACAAGTTGGACACACCTTGATACGTTCTTCAACCAAATTTCCCCAACCCTTCACAGTGATAGGATTCGCATGCGTCCGTTTCTTCTGCCCGACCCCCAACCGATGGCCCAGCACGGATTCCTTTGCTCCTTCCAACTTGAGCGCGGTTTGGAACCGCCGCTTGTCCTCATTTTTCAGCTTCCTCGCTTTCTCGTTGAGGGCAGGGGAACGGTCCGACTTGACAAGCTCGAATTTACCGATCCGTATAGAAGCGGTCGCATGGGATGGCGCTGTGAAGTTCGTATGCCAAGGTCGATGATCTTCGACAGCAGGGAGAAGGGGTTGGTCCTTGAGTGGTTTCGACGGATCAGCCTTCGGATAGACGAAGTGTCCGCCGGGAGTAGCGAAATCTTCCTCTCGTGTTGAAGATGGCTCCGAGGAAGAAGGGATACCTCTCACCCGGACAGTTGGAGCGAACTTGGACAGTTTCTCATCCGCAGTGACAATCATTCCCGACCGTAAAGGCTTGTACTTATCGACCGACATCCTCAGAACCGCATCTGCAGTCGGTTCGTCTCCGTCCCAATTCCGGCCAGCCTGGCTGGTGAGAAGAGCATTCATGGTTTGCCCTCTGCGTTCAATTTCCCGTTTTTCCTCCTGTTCATTGTGTTTTGCATCCTCAAGCTGGCAGAAGTATCGTGTTTGTACCTCCGGGGCGAGGTGGAAAGGGAAAGTATGCGAGGAAGAGGAAGGCGGTTAGTGTGAGATAAGACGGAGGAGATGACGAAGCTCATTCAGGTGTTTTGAAGCGTAGCGCCGGTCCATCTGTCTCTCTAACCTTGCGCTCGTCCTTGATAATACACTACTGCGGACTGTGTACTCCAGGACCCACTTGGATTTTACCATGCTCCCGCTGTCTGTTTAACCTCACGCGCGAAGTACTGGGAACCATACACGCCTGCAAGGATGATGAAAATTTCTTGGTTGGCCCGTATCACACATTCCAAGTCTCTTGAATCCCTCGAGACTGCGACCGCTCTGTCCTCCGTCATGGTGCTCTTTCTGGTGGCACAGACCCCGTTTCGGGCATTGCACGACATCAACCTTGTCATTTTCACCCTATTGCTATGATATCGCTATTCCGTCGTCGACCGTCGCCATCGTACTAGGCATTCTGAAACGGCAGGACGGATTGTACGTCTTTGGGGGTGACCGTCGGACACTTTCATACATTTACTATGATTATCTCCTCTCAGGCTTCCTTCCCCCCGCTGAACCTTTATCTGGCCCTTCATCTTTCCCACCGACACCCTGACCCTCCTCCGACTCCTTGGACCAGTTCTGCTTTCCGCCGTATCTCAGCTTGTCCTGTTCTCCGGACGGACGATCGGGATCGTAGCTTATTTCTGCCGCCTCTTTGGCCTTATCGGCTTCCCTCTTGTACACCCGTTCGGATGGAGATTCGGGGTGGTCTGCTCTCTGAGTGCCCGACGGGAGATGACGATGGTGGTCTTGCGGTGGTTTCGTCGTCCCAGTGTCTGACCCGCTCGAAGTGTGGAAGTCCCTTCTGAACGTTCCTGTACCTGTCACGCCTCTTCCCCCATTCGAGTTCTGCTTCACCTCCCCCGGCTTCGTCTTTAGCCCCAACGCCTGCTTGACTGCTCCGACGAAGTTCGGCGATTGCGCTTCCTCCTCACTACCTCGGCTCCCTCCCGGGTTCTGCCTATCCCCAGCTGCTCCCCCAACTTGATCCTGAAATCCCACCCCCTCCTTGTTCCCAACTGCGCCTTCGCGAGAAGCGTGCTTGCCGCCACTTCCACGATTACTGGCATCTAGCTGAGACTTGTCCGCGTGGGACGTGCCCGACTCGACATGCTTTGCACTCTCGTCCTGGGGATGTTGGTATTTAGGAGTCCCTTTGTCGAGGGCGGCGTGACCTTGGGATAGGTCTGAGTAGAGAGCTCGTTGGTGACTCGGGAGACGACGGCTGATGATTCGAGTAGAGCGAATGAGCGACATAACGTGGGGCATTAATGGTGGTAATTGCAAGAGTGGATATTCCGGTCATCGTGGCTGTGGCTTTGCATTTTCGATCTCTGACGTCAGCCTGACCCTCATCATCCTCTCCATCGCGGCCCTGCAGAAGAGAGTAAATCACTCGACCCGAATCGCTTTCCCACGATTGCTATGTCTCACCCGTGTTCTGGGCGGAGCATGCGGTCAATGGGTCCGATTATTATGGGGAATTTGTGCATCGTACCCGTTGTTTCCCTGGGCACCGTCCTTGCATATTTTTGGGCTTTGTGGTGGAATTTTGGGGTTTTTTCTTCGGGACACCTTTTAATAATTAGGCTAGAACTTTTTATGCGAACCCTCTTGGGATTTACAAAACTTCTGTCACACTTGTACCATTTCCTCCTCGAGTATCCCCTGGTTTGGAGCTGTATACGCTTCGCCAAGTTATGGTGCCCATGTAGATGCCCCCACAACTACGCCTCCGAAACTGACGGCTCAGAGCGGACCGTCTCTTGAACGCCCGTTCCGTCTCTCCATTTGCCTTGCTCCCGCTCCCGAGGTCAGACTGACTCACTGGACACAAACGCGTGACGGCCCCACGCGATATAAGTATGACCATCGTTAATTGCATGCGCCGGCGTCCTCTTCTCCGCCATGGTCACATCCCTTCCAACAACAGAGTTCTCCTTCGATGGCTCTAATCTGCCCATCGAAACAGTGACAGTCTATCGCCCTTCCGGGGCACAGGTTATCCGGAAGCTTGACGTTGATCTCAAGGTGAGCAGCGCGAATGAAATCGGGTGGAGTTCGATCCGTGTCCTCGACCGAATCTTTAATCATATCTACATGACACAGATAGGAAACAACGTGATAGAGGTCACGAACCTCAGCAGCACCACCGAGACAGAATCCTTCCGCGTAGATGGACTCGGAAATGTCAGACTCCTCGTCGTTCAATGCACTCTCGATCGACGACCAGCGATCCCAAAATTAGATCCCATCCGAGACCTCAATTCCCAACTTGAAGAACTTCGAGCAGAGAAAGGCGCACGCGAGCAGGAGGTCGCGATTTTGAGGGCGTTTGGGAAGAGCATGCCTCAACAGCCTCATCTTACCCCTGACCAGGCCAGCACCTTCTCCGATACGCTGTTTGACAAGATCATCGCTGGTGCAGAGACCGTCAGGGATCTGGACGAGAAGATTGCGCGGTTGAATCAGAAAATCAACAAGATAAGAACCTCGAAAGCTGGAGCGGCTCACACCAAGGCGACCATCACGATTTTGGCTGAGGAAGATGCTCCTGCACAGCTGAGATTGATATATCGTGAGTGCCACGGTGCCGAGTTAAAACATACCATTACTCATTCCCTGCACGCAGGTGTGCTCAACGCCCGTTGGGACCCCCTCTACGACCTATACGCAACTTCGGAGGACGGAAAATCATGCACATCTGTCTCTCTTCACTACCGCATCAATCTATGGCAAACCACGGGAGAAGATTGGACCAACGCGAAGTTAATCCTCAGTACATCCGCGACGGATGTTCTCAACGCAGGGATACCGAGACCAGATAATCTGATTATAAAACCCCCGACTCCACCACCTTTGATGCCCAATGCGATAGGTTCTCTACGCTACTCAAGCTGTCGACGCCGCTCAGCATCATTATTGGAGGAAGAATTGGAGGAAGCATCGGACGAAGACATGGGTTTCGGTCCCTTAGATTGTGAAGGCGATGCCCCTCTCGCTTCTTTCATAGCTCCCCTTCCTCGACTTGCCCAGAGCGCTGCTGCCATCTTGAAGAGTCCGATGGCCGTCAGCTACACAGTCGACGCGTTGACCACCATCCCGAGTGATGGTGTTTCGTACAAGGTGCTTGTGGCGATTGTCCCTTTCGAGGCGGTTATCACCCATATCACCACCCCGCGTCGGTCTCCAATCGCGTATCTACAAGTATGGAAGATGGTGCTTTTGGGAGTGATGATCTGACGATTCCACAGTGCGCTGTCAAGAATACGAGCGATTACTATCTGCTCCCTGGTACCATGAGCGTCTTCCTCAACAATTCGTATGTCTCCAAGACCGACATATCTGAGATCGCGACCGGAGATACATTCAATTGCACGCTCGGAATGGACATCTCGATCCGAGTCTCCCATGAGCTCACCGAATCTTCCGTAACGTCTCCCCCGTCCTCGTTTGTGGAGCAGTACACGACGACGACCTGTGTGTCCACCACGAGGCTTCACAACCGGCATACGGAAGACTACCCTGTCAATATCGTCGAGAGATCGAGCATCCCGATTGCTTCGCAGAGCGACCCCCGAATCAAAGTGTTCCTGAAGGGACCGAAAGGACTGGCGGAGAGAAAAGAGGGGGAGGAAGTGGATCTTGAGAGGATAGATGGATTCAAGGTCAAGTGGGGGGGAGACGTGGAGGACACGAAGGATGGGCAGAAAGAAGGAAGGTTTATTTGGTATGGGACGATTTCTCCTGGTGAGGAGGTCGTTTTGGTCAGCGAGTGGGACGTGAGGGCACCCGTCGATGCAGAATGGAGGGTCAAGTCCGACTCAGGGTCGGAGTCGGAGCCGTGAGTTATTCCATCGGTTTTCGTCCGCCTTGCTGATCATGTCACCATAAACCAGACCCGATTTTGGTTTATTCGACTGAGGACGGAAGGGAGAGATGAAGAGTAAGTACATATCGAAAACGCTAACCCTTCCCAATCGCTCCTTCGTGCGTAAATGTATATTATACTATCTAC
>Ga0307515_10022222_pt1 | contig 11189 bp, 10 predicted proteins | sample 17_EM_MG_FD_194513 | JGI IMG/M metagenome (GOLD analysis project Ga0307515, IMG submission 194513) | Populus trichocarpa ectomycorrhiza microbial communities from riparian zone in the Pacific Northwest, United States - 17_EM | ecosystem: Host-associated > Plants > Roots > Unclassified | place... | reverse complement strand
ATATTATTTCATGTTCTTAGTTTCCGTTAGCAAGTGAATTTTGTTGAGTGTTCATGTTTTTTTATTTTTGTCGGTATGCTTTGCTTGTTCCGCGAGACTTTCCTTTTAGTTTTGATTCGATATCTTAAACACTTCATTATTACACTGTTTTAATTAAATTCAGATTTTGACAATGTAATAAGTATTATGAATTATTTGTTTTGCTTTATCTAATTATTAGAATTTTTGAAGTGTTATTTGATTTTATTGATTTTGAAGAATATAATATTTTGAAAATCATTGAAACGCTGCAAAAGTTTTATATAATTTGTTATATGATATGTACATAAATAAAATATCTTTACTATACCACTTTTATGTGGCTAGTTATAAACCTAGGATTCTGATCTTGACATGATAATTAGTAATAATAAACCTCATACTCGTGCACACAAGTCCTAAAAATTTAACAACATATTCGAACTTATGTTGATTAATGCGCACATTTCCTTTCCTTTCTCTATTAGGCACCATGTTGCTCGAGCGTTCCTTGAACCTTCAGGAAACCTCCTAGTTATCCTCGAGGAATCCGGTGGAGATCCTTTCCGTATTTCAATGGCCACCATTTCAAGGACATGATTACAAGAACATGTTCCCAGTTATCAACATTTCAAGGACAGGAATAACAAAATCAACTGAAACTCAGCAAAACTATCCAAAACATTTCGTTCGATTTTCTAGATCAAAATCAAGAACAAGAAAACACGCTCTTTTCTTTTTTCACTGTTAATTTAAGACGCAACATTACCATTTTTAGCCATCCACAAGCTTGCTGTGTTGTTCAACTAGTAGTGTGGCTCCTAAAAACTTGGCGTGCGACTTCATGGATGGAATCTGGCCAAAATACACACACACACACACTTCTCCTGGAGCCTGTTCTAATCGCTTGTTTATTTTTTGAGATTTGCCTCCCAAATCTGTATGCCCTCTTGATCAAATTAGGCTCCAACCTCTTTGTTACAATACAGTTTGGGAATTAAGGAAGAAAGAAGAATTATTCAAGAACAATAATATTATAAGAGAAAAGCAGAGAAGAAACAGATAGGAGTAGACAGAGGAGAGAATTTCTTTAACATTCAGTACACACCGTTTAACCATTAAAGCTTATATAGCACAACTAATAGTAAGGTAACGACACAGTCAAGGAAGACTCCTAACACTCCTTCCTAGCAAAAACCTGATGAAGTTACAATTGCTTCATTCATCTTAAGTGCTTTCACCTCCTACCCCTCAATTCTTTCTTTTCTAGATTTTGAACTTCATGCCTAGTTCACTTAATGAGGTAATGGCATTTCGGATCTGGTGATGATGTCCCCATGTCCAAACCCTTTTCTGCCAGATGCAAAAGGTATAGCTGTCCAAATTCTTCCATGCAAACAAGCTCTCCAGGCCTATCGATCCTTAATGAATGATCGATCATCTTGTTTCCTGCTGTGGCATGGCCCCCTAATGTAAAGAATCCATGCTCACAAGCTCCTGATTTGAAGTTTACAAATGCCAACATAACTTGAATAACACCTTGAATTGTCATTCGTAAAAAGCCAAACTATATGCTAATGCAACAATTGAGGGCCAAATAATAACCCTTGCGTACGCATTTCTTTCCTGAATCCATTTTATCCTTGTTCATGAGATAGGGTTAAGAAGTTACCCTTGGGACAGTACGCTGCTATGTTCTTGTATTCAGTTCTCTTTTAGGAACGTCTGTGATATGGTCTTACAGTAGTAATTACAAGAATTTATAGAAGAAGAATAAACTACGATCCATTGGTGAGAGATTTACATTCAAAACTCGACTTATAAAAGAAAAAAGTGATCCCATTGTAGGACATTTAAATAGCATACATTTTATTACGTTCGTTGTCAAAAATCTCAGAGTCTGACATCACAGAAACTGAAAACGAGCGTGACCTGCTACCCAGAGATGATCTTCGTATACTTCTCATATTTGAGGACTCAATCCGATGTTTTACAACCCAGTAACACATTGTCCCCAAAGTTGTAACCATTATAGTTGCTCCTATAATTGTCACTCCGATAGCCAGCCATTTCTCATGCTCGCCCACGACAATATATGACAGTGCCAAAAATGCAACCGAAACAAGCGCACAAGCTATCCACATCAATTTGTTTATAATTGCCATCAATTGCTTCTTTGCCTTGTTCTCTATGACTACAACTGATGTCTGCACCACCACAACTGCCAAAGAAATGAAGAGCGCAATAGAATCAAAGATAAAGAATATGATGAATGGAGCTCTTGTGGCGATGTTTGCTTCTCCAAGAGACTGTCCAGGTGGAATTTCTGAAGGGTCGTCCACGTATTGGCCAGGGACAGTGAAGATGGCTGCAAAGGTAACTGTCGCAATGAGAACACCAACTACAGTTGTCGAGTTGATGGCATTGTTAAGCCCTTCTGCGTGCATTTTGTTGACATATTTAGCGATACCTTGCACATGCTTTGTAGTTTGACGTGTGTGTTCTAGCTGGTAGTGGACTTCATGTTTTATGTCACTTACTGTTTGTTTCAACTCTCGCGCTGGGTTTTTTTCTTGTGGCTTAATAATTTTGGCACTCTGGCAGCCATGCTCCCGCAAAATGACTCGAATTTCGGGATGGCCAGTTTTCTCTGCAGTGTCAAGAGCAGTTTCACCAGTCCTATTAACAGCCATCATGTCAGTTTCACCATGCTGAAGTAGCAGTGTAACAATCTGCACAAACAGAACAATATTATGTCAGCTTACTCCTATCATCATCAACGGAATGATTGCACATTCTAAATTCATTATCATGTAGAAGTACAACCTAGAAAATTGGTTGTACTATTGATCCAAAATTTCGCATGAAGATTACAATTTTCAAGCCCCAAAGCTTTTGGTTTCAGTAAGAGTCTTGGACTGGAATATATCCAATTTACTTATATTATATGCCCAATCTGATGTTATTCGACCGAGGGTCTAAAATTCAACTAGATCACCTTGAACAATCATAGTTCCGACAAGTTCAGTCAAATAAAGCAAAACTGACAGATATTTCAGAATTTTGTGTAGAAGTCAAATAGCAGTGTGATTTCAAACCAATAAAGGAAGCAGAAACTCAAATAAGGTGCACCATTGCGGGATTTGTTTTTCCTTTGTAATGAAAATCTTAACAAAACAGTTAAGAAAATTCGACAAAATAAATTAGGCATGCGAGCTGCTTATGGAGAAACTTAAGTTGCATGCCCCATCTTTTGAATACCACAGATAGATTTTGAAACAACGAAGTTTGCCTTGAATTCAGACTTTTCAATCAGTAATCATGTGTTGTCAACAAATATGCTTTGTTATAGAACTGAAAGTAAAACCAAAAGATGATTCGACTAAATTGAAAACTGTGACACTCCAATTCCTGAGCTTAACAGGAACAAGACCCAATCTTGAAATTTTTTTGAATCATCCACAAAATAATCACAAAATTTTATTCCTTGCTGATGTGTTAAGAGGTTAGAGAGAAGGAGAAATTTACCTGAGCTCTTCCTTTCCTGGTTGCTATATGTAAGGCTGAGTTGCCCTTAGTATCAACTATGTTTATGGATGAAGGCTCTGCATGAATGAGCTCCTCCACCACTACAACGTTCTGCCCCTTCACTGCCATGTGAAGTGCCGTCTGCCCCTTCTTATCTTTCCTTGTCGCTATCCCACGCTCTATTGTCAAAAGTGCTCTCACAACCTCCAAGTGTCCATTTCTAGCTGCAGAATGCAAGGCAGTTTTTCCGTTGCTTTTAGCAATGGTTGCTAGGCTGCTGCCTGAATCCAACAAAAAATTCACAATCTCTATATGCCCTTGTGTTGCAGCCGTGTGCAAAGCTGTAGTGTTTGTTAAATCAACTGTCATAGACAATTCTGGATGGACCTCCATTAGGACTCTCAATATCTCTGCAGCAATACAAAACAAAACTCAAGCATTGTTCCTAAAAGGTAATTAGCAAACGGAAAACTCTAAGATTATATCTTACCTAAATCCCCTCGTTTTGCAGCGACGTGAAATGCATCAAATCCATTTCTTGCTTTGATACCAGCATCAGCAAGATCATAATACTTTATCATCTCTCTAACAACATCAACATTACCATATTCCACGGCAACATAAAGGGCAGTTTCTCCTGATTGGTTTTGCTTCTCTAACAATTCCTTCAATTCTTCTTCTCCGGTACCAGTTAGGATCTCCATTACAGCACCTAAATTTCCTGCTCTAGCTGCAAAAAGCAATGGTGTATCATCTTTTTTTCTTATCAACTGTCTGGTCATCTTTTTCTGGGACATTGAGCTGGGCTGGCCACCAGATGACTCCATTGGATTCAACTATCAAAAAGGAAAAATCTCTTCTAACTCTATTCAATAACTGAGGTCTTTCTTCTTCTTTCCAGCAAAAATCCTGATCAAATTTTGCATCTTTTATTATCAAGACTAACTATTTATTTAAAGCTTCCCATGCTATGATATTCTCGTTGCAACGGACATACCTCTTGGAAAAGTATTACTAACTCAGTGACAACGATGTTCTCTCTACAGATAGCACTCTTGTCTTTCTACTTGGCTTTGATTCTCCAGTAGCATTTCTTTTACCACTTTACATTTACACTCTCCTGGCTTGGCCAGGGTGATTGACCTAACAGCTTTACTGATATGTTGTCGGTCCCTACACCTGATACAAAATCAAACAAAACCTTAGCCCCTGCCCATAATTGGAACCAGAAATGGGGTTCTTATAGCATACCTCTGTCATTATCCCTGGTTCTTTGACACATAAATGCTCTGGTATTAAATCCAGCTTGAAAATTCATCTGCTTCTGCAATAACACACATTGAACTTAATTCCCATAAGAAATGTGAAACCAAAGACTCAACAGCTTGATCACCAGAATACATATCAACTATCTTCTTTTATGATGGTGGGAGATTCTTTCCCAATTCCTTCTCTTCACATTACCTTCTAATTAAGAGAGCAGGATAGATGCACATATGTTAAGAAATACAGCAACTCACACTCCAAGAGAAGAATGTTTGGAGCTGCATTGGAGTTGTAATCAAGGACAAGATCAGTTCAAAAGATGTTAATAAATCGCCTCATCCATTGATCATTGCCAATCAATCCATCATGTGAGAAAACACGACCAAGTATAGTTTCTTTTGAGGGAAATGTAATGTAGAAAGTGGGCAGTTGGATATAAAAATGACCTTAAAGTTGCAGAGGAATTGCTTGACATCCATGGAATGATTCTGCAGATCCGCTGGAGAACATGGCCACGTTAGTTGCTGCACATGCTGTCCGAATACCTGGGTGTGTGCAAATGGCAGTGGCTTTTCCATAAAGAACAGGAAAAAGGACAAGAAAACGAACAGTCATTACTACTTTAATAGTTGGTGGACTCCAACTCCTATGAAGATGCTCCTTTTTTCTTCCTTTTTTTTTACCCTTAGGCATTGCCTTTGCCTTGAAAGAAAAAGGAAGTGGGGAGCATGAGCTCTGGATCCTTAAGAGCAAAGGAAATTATCCATTGCCTCGGGCTCTTGGTCAACACATTGAGTTATTGATTTTATGTCAAATCACATTTGTGATGTCAAATTACATGCTCAAAAATTCAATATAATGATTAGTTCAGTTTGGACCGATTGTTGTAAATAGAAAGAAATTTGTGGCATCTAATCAGATTGAAATGATTGTTTAGGCATGTTATTTGACATAAAGTTAAGGTTTTTGATTTTGAACCTGATACATTGAACATGGCATTAGAGAGCAAATCTCAACTGCTAAATACTTCAATAATTAAAGAATCCAGAAAAAGCTATCTATCTCTTCATTTATTATTATTTCCCTTTACTATCAATGTGTCTGAAATTTTTTTTTTATTAAAGTAGGTGTTCAGGTCAACTTACGTGTACCTTAACTAATCTCACAGACTCTGAAGTTAACGACTATATAAACCTCTGATCATCATATTAACAGCCACAGGATTTGAACCTGAAACCACAGGAGAAACAAACCTTTTAGTCTCAAACTCTTACCACTGGATTACCTACTAAATGATTATGTGTTTAAAATTATTAAAATGTCCGATTAAAGCATTATCCGATATAATCCAAGCTTTAGATTGTGGATTAACTTGGTTAATCTACTAAAACAATACAATATGATTTCATTAAAAAATATCAATTTAAAATAAAATTTTATAATTTATTAAATTAAATCGAGTTTTATATGTGTGTGTGTCCGTGATGACGATGGAAGCTCGTTATTATATTTTATATGTACAGGGTACTCATAATCTAATGTTCTGAAAGAAATCAAATCTGGATGAAAGAATTATGAATTAATTGATTTGTTTGATTTTGTTTTGTATACTTTGAAACAAGTGGATTTTGATTGTTAATATCATGTCTACAAGATAATTTGAATTTATGTTAATTTTTTTGACAGTATGGCTAATACTTAACTAAAATATTAAATGCTTTCATCTGGCTTGCATATATTTTTGAAATAATTTGAATTTCGAAATTGAAATAATTTGGATTTTGAAAATTCTACTAAGAAGAAGAAGAAATGGCCTCCAAGCTCCTCTATTTCTTTTTCTCATTCCATTCTAGCATGTCAGTGGGAATTAGAAGAATCTGTAGTAAGTAATATGTTAATGAGAGAGACGTAAACATTGAAAAGATCGATTTATAGAAGGATAAAACTATAAAATGTCTTGAGAAATTTAAATAGCATACATTTTCTTATAGTCATTGTTGAGGATCTCAGCATCGGACACCACAGAAACTGAAAACGAGCGTGACCTGCTCCCAAGTGATGATCTTCGTATACTCCTCATGTTTGAGGCCTCAATCCGATGTTTTACAACCCAGTAACACATTGTTCCCAGCGTTGTCACCATTATAGTTGCTCCTATGATTGTCACGCCAATTGCCAGCCATTTCTCTCGCTCGCCAACAACAATAAAAGATAGTGCTAAGAACGCAACTGATATAAGTGCACAGGCTATCCACATCAATTTGTTTATGATCGCCATCATTTGCTTCTTTGCCTTGCTCTCAATGACTACAACTGATGTTTGCACCACCACAACAGCTAGGGAAATGAAGAGGGCGATGGAATCAAAGATAAAGAAGATGATAAAGGGAGCTTGCGGTGCGATATTGGCTTCCCCTAGAGACTGTCCAGGGGGGATTTCTTCAGGGTCATCTACGTATTCGCCGGGAACGGTGAATATGGCTGCAAAGGCAACTGTGGCAATAAGAACGGCAACAACAGTTGTGGAGTTGATGGCATTGTTAAGACCTTCAGCATGCATTTTGTTAAGACGTTTAGCGATGCCTTGCACACGCTTTCTAGTTTGACGTGTGTGTTCTAGTTGGTAGTAGACTTCGTGTTTTATGTCGCTTACTGTCTGTTTCAGCTCTCGTGCTGGATTCTTTTCCTGCGGCTGCATTGTTTTGGCACTTTGAACCCCATGTTCTTGCAAGATGGCTGCAATTTCTGAATGCCCTGTTTTCTCAGCAGTGTCAAGTGCTGTTTCATTTGTCCTATTCACAGCCTTCAAGTCGGTTCCACTATGTCCAAGTAGCAACCTAACAATCTGCACAAGAAATACAGCATTATTATTAATTATGTCAAATTTCCCCTCTCGTCGTCAGTGGGACGATTACAGTTTCAAGTCCTGAAGCATTTTGTAGCAAAAGCAAAGTCTCATGTATGTCTTGTAATGTATCCAATAGGGTATGCCAATTGATGTTATTAAAAGTCCAAAATTCAACTAAATCACCTTTACAAGCATTATATTTCCCGTAAGTTGAGTCAAATACAACCGAGTTGTTAGACATTTCAGGATTTTATGTAAGGATCACCTGTAGTGTTACTTGAAAACCAATGTAAGAAGTAGTAACTCGAAATCAAGTAACTTTCTCCTCGATTAACAAGGCAATTCACTACAAAATATTGAGAGGATTTGATCAAATATTAATTAGGCAAATGAGCTGCTAATGGAAAAACTTAAGTGCTATGCCATATCTCAGATGATACTTTAGAAATGTAGGAAAGAAGGAGAAATTTACCTGAATTCTGCCTTTCCTGGTTGCTATATGTAAGGCCGTGTTGCCCTTAGTATCAACCATGTTTATAGATGAAGGTTGTGCAACAATCAACTCCTCCACTATCTCAATATTTTGTCCCTTCGCTGCCATGTGAAATGCCGTCTGCCCCTTTTTATCTGTCCTTGTTGCCATCCCAGGCTCCATTGTTAGGAGTGCTCTCACAACCTCTACATGTCCATTTCTAGCTGCAGAATGCAAGGCAGTTTTTCCATTGCTTTTAGCAATGGTTGCTAGGCTACTCCCTGCGGCTAATAAGAGATTCACAATCTCTATATGCCCTTTTGTGGCAGCCGTGTGCAGAGCTGTGGTGTTTGATAAATCAACGGTCATAGACAATTCCGGATGGGCCTCCATTAGGAGTCTCAATATCTCTGTGAAAATACAAACTCAAACTCAAACATCTTTTCCTGAAGAAAACGAGCAGAAGGAAAATTCTAAGATTTAAGCCATACCCATATCCCCTTGCTTGGCAGCAACGTGGAATGCATCAAATCCATTTCTTGCTTTGATACCAGCATCAGCAAGATCATAGTACTTTATCATCTCTCTGACCACATCAACATAACCGTATTCTGAAGCAACATAAAGGGCAGTTTCTCCTGATTGGTTTTGCTTCTCTAACAATTCCTTCAATTCTTCTTCTCCGGTACCAGTTAGGATCTCCATTACAGCACCTAAATTTCCTGCTCTAGCTGCAGAATGTAATGGCGTGTCGTCTTTTTTTCCTGTTAACTGTTTGGTCATCTTTTTCCTGGGCATTGGACTAGGCTGCCCATTTGGTGACTCCATTGGATCCACAAATCAAAAAGAAAAAATCCCTTCTAATTTCAACTTCAATTCTTGTCTTTTTTTTCTTCTTTTCAGCAAAAACCCAGATCAAAATTTGCATCTTTTGTCATCAAGACTCATTATTTCCTTATAGCAACCACCCAGATCATGATATTCTTTGTCATCCAAAATTACTTCCTTATTCTCCTCCCTCTTGCATCCAAAATTACTAGCATGTCAACAAACAACATATATAGAATATAGAAAGAGAAAAAAGCCCTCAAACAAAATTGCTATATGTTTTTTTCCATTACAGAAAGGAAATTATTCAAGAAAGGAAAAGAAATGAAGAGGAAAATCATGATACCATGTTTACTTGGGTTTGAAGGAAGGAGCTTCTTTTTCGCTCCTCTGTCAATAGCTAAAAAAATATACAAACCTTAAGAGCTTTTTCTAGAGAAACAATAAAAAATATCTGTAAGGTTGTAATGTATCTATCTATATATAGTAAAGAAGAAATTTAAAGAAATTAACAGCAAAAAAGTATCCAAACTAGAATCTAATGCATCAAACTAGAGAAGTTCACAAAGATTGCATGGAGAAATTTAAAAAAAAATAACCAGAAACTTTTACATAGACATAGAACAGTACTGTTAGCTAGTGTGGTGTTGAGGCAGGTGATGTTGTACAGTAGCAATTGAATTGACTGCAAGGATCAACTGTAACTTTTTTTTGTATCGACCCTCTTTGCTAAATTGTCAGGAGGCCACGCCACTGCCCATAATTCATGAATACTCATCATTCATGAAACAAATATGCAGGTTGCCTTCAATGAATATTTCTGTCATGCCAGAAAAAATTTACTTTTACCAGTGTCTAGGTTTTAAATTTCAAATAATTGGAATTGGCTTATAAAATAAAAGGTAGTGGGACCAAATTATACCTGAGATCCACTCATGTTAATTTGAGGCTAAAATCATGATAGCTTTTATTATTTTAACCAGAAATACTTATATGTTTTAAAAAAACTTGTTTTTTTGTTTTTTTTGTTTTTGTTTTTACTCTTGAACATAGGTTTGATGTTTGTAGAGAGATATCAGATATTATTTATTTGAATTTATTAGATTAAGAGTGTACCTAAAATCTTAAGAACAAAGAAAGGACATCATGATGATCCCCTTGCGTCTTTCATGTTCACATGGGGCGCTTTTGGTTTTTCTCTTGGATCTTCTTTTTAGTTCTCCGGGTAGAGACAAGGAGAGCAAGCAACAATCCGAGGAAGACAAGGAAGGCAAGCGACAAGCCGGGTAGATTTGTACTCTTGCATTTATATTATAGGCATGACATCTTTTAGAAAAATATTTAATGTAGATCCAACCCTATCTATGCTTGAATCGGGGAATTGAAAGTTTCTTATTCTTTTTTTTATTATTATTCTCTTAATTCATTCTTCAAAACCTTGTTTTTTGTTTTCTTCTCTTAACATGGTCCGATTCATTTATTCTTGTTCAAAAACTAGAATATTGCTCGGCGTTTACTACGGGTCGAATCAAATTTTGAAAATAAAAATAATAAAATAAACCTTACTAATATATTTTTATAGAAAATATTTTATTTCATGTGAAAATTAACTAGATATAACTCAATCAACTCAACAATCTAAAAGAAACTCATATGACTGGTAAAATCTATCTTCTAATTTTTTTTTCTTTCAATGGGATTCTTGTTGGGTTTTTTTTTGTTTTATATTTTAATATTTTATTGATTTTGAATTGGTCTTTATAATTTGTTCCGATTTACTTTCTATGAGGTTATCGCAATTTCAAACAAACATTTTGATATTTATTTTATGCTCAATTTTACGAGTATCTATTTTTGTTATCGTATCATTAATTTTAAAAGAAAATTTTCAAACTACTATATCAAAATATATGTCAATATGTTGAGTTATTGTCTTTTGTATCAAAGAACTTGTGGACATTGACATGCTAATATGTACCATGTCGATTTTATAACAATGTTGAACCCATTCTCCCTATCATTATTGTATTTGATTTTAGTTAATTTAGAAGTAAGTTTTTTATTTGTTTTCATCATATCTTCTACATTTCACTCATTTGATAATTTAGCATGGAGATGGGAAGGGTGTGAAATCTCCCCGAATTATAATGGTAGAGGAACCAATTAGAGCCACTTTAAGTAAAGGGGTCTATATCATCAAACAGAGAAAATAGAGGGACTAGAATGATT
>Ga0307515_10022220_pt1 | contig 11190 bp, 4 predicted proteins | sample 17_EM_MG_FD_194513 | JGI IMG/M metagenome (GOLD analysis project Ga0307515, IMG submission 194513) | Populus trichocarpa ectomycorrhiza microbial communities from riparian zone in the Pacific Northwest, United States - 17_EM | ecosystem: Host-associated > Plants > Roots > Unclassified | place... | reverse complement strand
TAGAGTTTTTTTTTTTTTTGCTTTTTTCTTTGTTTTTTTTCTTTTGATGAATTTTTTTTGTTTAATTTAGTTTGTTAATGTTAATTTCTATTTTATTTAATTATCAGACTTTCATGACACAGATCCCGGGTTTGACGGGTTAACAAGGTTTGACGAGTTAACCCGTAATTATTATTTTTTTCTTTTTTTTTGTTTTAATTAATTGTTTTTGTTTAGTTTAGTTTGTTAATGTAAAATTTCTATTTAATTATAAGATCTTCATGACACGTATCCCGGGTTTGACGGGTTAACCCGAATTTTTGTTTCTTTTTTTCATTTTAATTAATTTTTTTCATTTAGTATAGTTTGTTAATGCTAAATTTTTTTCTATTTAATTATCAGACCTTCATGACACGTATCCCGAGTTTGACGGGTTAACCTGATTTGACGGGTTAACCCAGTTAATTATGGGTTAACCCGGTTAATTCAGATTTTATTTCTTTTTCTTCACAGTGCAGTCCACAGTGAAAAGGCTGATGCTTTTTGTTTTTTTTCTTTTTAATTAATTTTTTTCGTTAAAATATATTAAAGAACAATTTATACTGAAATAAAAAGGTATATTTATAGAAAAAAAATACCAATTTATCTCTTCAGTAACATCTACAACGCAGCATGTAAAAGGGAATCATGATCATGTTAGCTTTTTTTTCTCTCTTTTTAGCAACTTCAACAGGATTGTCAAGTCAACATGTAAAATAGCATTTCTCCCGAAATGCTATTTCTGCACATTCTATCAAGAAAGCTGAAACATGGAGAAGGTACAAATAAAAATTGAGCAACGACTATTCCGTCTGTATTTTCCCCTTCTTCCTCTTCAAAAACTGATGCAAGAAAATGGAGCTACTTCAAATCTCAAAGCACCTTGCCCTAGCTTCTCCATTCAAGTGAAGTTTTACGGTCCATGCATGATAAAAACCTATAGCCTCCTTTTCATTCCCTCTTTTTAACTTTACTTTGTGCAAAATGTCCCCTCCTATTTTTCTTTTTCATGTTTTGGGCAATGTCTCCGATTGTCTCTTATTATTTTTTATTTCTTCATTTTCTTTTGTCACTCCATTTTAATCCCCTTCCCTTTTATTCTTTTATTTATTTATGATTTTTCATCTTTTTAGAAATATATAGAAAAATGAGGGTTAAAATCAAGTTATGACATCAATTAATGGTGTTTTAAAGTATAATTTGAATGTATGTTATATCAAAAATTTCTAATTTAATTTTTTTTTATGTAAATATATTCAAATTTGCCAAGCTCATTCACCAATTTTCTTATAAGCGAGTTATGATATATTCCCTCTCAACTAAGTGATCTTAATCAAATAATTAATATTCTACATACTCTAATTTAATTGTCCAACTAGTGAAAAACCAACAAAAAAGTAAGAAGTTATTGTCGGGTGAAGATTATTTACTTATATTTGCATGGTTAAATGCAAGAAGAGATCCAATCACAGAAGTTGATTAACAAACAAAACATTTTTGGACTTGAATATATGCTTACTTTATAAAGAATGGAGGAAATTTAAACAATCATTTGCAAGTAATTAAGCATGTTAAGTTGATGGTAAGAAATAAATAGAGAAATTGATAAATTTATTGTTGTTACTCAAATTGAAAATTGCTATCAAAGTGGAATAACTAAAGAATTAAGGGTAATTTTAATATTCATTTCCATGTTAAATTATTAAATATTTTTTTATCATATTGAATTTGTCTTATTTTTTTATCAGATTAAAGATGCTCGGTAAATATATGCTTCTTGTATTAGCAAACGATTTTAATTTGAACATAATTAGGTTATCTTATAAAAAAAACTCAAATGACAATATAAATGTGTAAGTCAACAACAAAAGTCAAACAAAAAAAACAAAAAGGTCATACCAGTGCAAGTTCCATTTCATCAACTTCATTTACTCCCGATTCTGTTAGTTTAGGACAAGATAATGAACTATTGATTTATCAAGATAGGCCAATTAGTCAGAAGACTACAAATGAACAACTTAAACATATACAAGGTAAGGAGAAAGTTGGAGAGAAAATTATAACAAATCTCTTACAACAATTTAAGGATATTTTAGTTGAAATTAAGAAAAAAAAAACAAATAAGAAAAGTTATGTTAGAGCAATAAGTTACAATGATACAACAAAGTCAGGAGAAATAAAAATTAGAAAGGATTAAGAAAAAGATAAAATTATTAAAATGGATATTTCTAAGTTGGATATGATTTCTACAACCTATTTTGCAAATAGAAAGTTAGAAATTATACAAAAGAGATGTTTTAATTTTTAATCAACTAGATAGATGTATTTTTAGATTAATGTATTTTTAATTAACAATGTTGAAATTTCTTGATTATTTTAAACTTGTTGATTAATATTTAATTTTACTTTGATATCAATTCATAAGACTTTTTTCAAGTTCTTCTAACACACAACAACAAATAGAATTAATTAACTTGAAAGAATACAACCATAATGAGAAATAAAACAACATAAAAATACTAGAAAATCATAATAGCATAATAAACTCAAATTTAATAATTCTACTCCTCACCATGTTGTTGTCATAGATATTCAATCAAGTCTTTTTAGAGTTGAGAGCTAGTTGTTCTATTTTTTATTCAATTATGAGTTTGAAGAAAATTATTTAGTTCTAGTATTTCATCATATGACACTAATATAAAAAAATTTACTTCTCGTTTATGATCAAATATAAGGTTTATATTTTATCCTTGTATTTTAGATTTGACAAATTAGAGGTTGTATTTTATGATTTTGTCTAACTTTGTCCTTGTATTTTAAATTTAATAAATATATGTTTCCTGACTCTGTAAAGAGTCCCTAAAATTGCATAAATACTTAATCCATAAATTATTAAATATAAAAATAAAACATGTAAAAATTAACTGTATTTTAAAAATTCTGACCCACAGCTAAATCCATAATATTTATTTTTAAATTTTTTAAAGTTAAGGTTAAATATATAAATATTACACATGTCCTCAATATTTGTAACATCCCTGAAAGAAAACACCCAAACGTTCAAACAAAAAAAAATATGTGGAGTCAGAAAAGCAGAGAAGAGAGGAAGGAAATAAGAGGAGAGCGGGTCATGGAGAGCAACAAAAAGAAGAGAACATCATCATCATCATCAACAACAACAACAACAGTAAGCAAAGAGGAGGTAATAGCCAAACTGAAAGACGATGGTGACTTCGACAATCTCCGTCTCAACATCATCCGCAAGCTCAAAGACAATGTACGATCGAATCTCTCTCTCTCCTCCCTAGGTTTTTCTTCGTTGCTTTTAATTTAATCACTGACGTTAGAATTGATATGCCAACCCAATGAAAGAATGATTTATCATAAAGCAGTAGTGATTAAGGAATCTGTTGATTAAATTTTTTAAAGGGAGTTTTCTTATTTCATTAATAAATTTTAATGCAAAAGCAGTGTAATTGTTTAGTAATTTGGGAAAGGATGGAGGATTGGAAGGGAGAAAGGATAGATACTAACCCACCCACCCACTCATCCAATTAGTTTTTTGATTAGAAGGGAAGGGAAGAGAAGGAAACCAATCCTCCCCACTTCCCTTCCTACAAAGCGAGTGTAAATATTTAGTAGTTGGTTTGTGTAATTATACTCCTTTACAATATGAAAACACTGAACTTTGTTTAACTTTAGGGACACTGGCTCCGGAAAAACATTGGAGAGTGGGATTGCAGGGGATTTTTTGGTTTGAATCTTGACATTATGCATTTTGCTTGATCTGTAGCGCTTTGGCATGGGGAGTGTTTTTATTTGGATTTGCATAGATTCTCATCATTAACGTATAAGACCTCTATCGGTATCCCCACCAAACTGAACTTTTGTATAAGGTGAAAAGCTGGATAGTCTTTTATCCTCGTTGCCACTAACTACTCTGAAGCATGTGACAACTGACTTGGAATTTGATTAAGAAAGGTCTGTTTGAAGCATTTGGTGTGGTCTTGTGCTTTCTTGTTACTTCATCAGTATATCTAAACAAAAGTTTTGACTGGCAGGAAGAGTTGCGCAACAACATTATTTCCATTGTGAGACATTCAGCAACACTTAATCGTGCTGGTGCTGAAAGTATGAAACCCCGACAGCTTTTTGATGCCTTATACGATGAGGTTGGGTAAGTTTCTCATTTTTCTATGCTGCTTGATGATTTTGAATAGAGTACTTGGAGGGGCTACCAATCTTCTATGCAAAGTGGGGTCCTAGCATATCTGCACAAAATGTTTGATTGTTTTCTATGGTTTCAGAGATTTGGTTTTGTGAACTTTATTTTTTATTTTGGAGAAATTTCAGAATTCAAGTTCAATTCTTTGGCAAAGAAATTGGAAGCTATTCAACTATTGAATTGATTTGAGTCTTGAAAATGCTTTGTATTTGATGATGGTTGCTGTGTTATGTTTGTAATCACTAGGAACAAACTGACGAGCCAAATTTCTGATGGTGTATGGGAAGTCATTAGATCAGCTGATGGAATGAAAAATGAAATCACAGAGACAGTGCAATCTGTCTATAATAAATTGGTCAACCCTGAAAGGAAGGATGACGGTGAATCATCTACTCATGGTGCAATGGTAGTTGAGAATGGAACTAACTATAAAGGTCTGGTAAAGGCATCAGCTGTATCAATGGATGATAACTTGTCTAGTGACCCAAAAGAACCACCAGGCTTCTCTCTATCAAACAATCATCAGAACAGTAACCATGAAAAGAGAGAACAGCTGCAGCTGCCTATGCCATGTGAAGGTCCTCCAGAAGCAAAGAAGAAAAGGCCCAACCATTCAGAGGACATGCTGAAGGTGAATGATGTTGATCTTGCCCCACCAGGCTTTTCTGCAGACGTTGAGCCAAAGGAGCCCTGTGACAGCAGTGATGAAGACCCTGATGTGCCTCCTGGATTTGGTTGACATGTCACATGATTAAGTTTGTCACGGCTTTTCTTGGATCAGAATGTTTGATGGAGACCATATGATGGATGATTTAGGGGTGGGGGTTTCCAGAGCATTCATTTTCCCTTGTACCTAAACTGAACACAGTTTGAGGTTATGCAGTCCAGAAAGTTCGGATGTTTCTCCTGCTATGAGGTTTTCTGGCATCTAATCTCCAATTTGGAAAAGATACTTGAAGCTTTTGTGGACTAGTAAGTTGTTAGAAGCTTGGTACAACTTGGTATTTTCTCATTTGTTTCTTGGATCTGGTTGAGCAAACTCCATGGAGATTATTGATGAAGCATGGAAACACTTGTCTCCTGAACTTTGAGGGTTTCATCATGGTGTTTTCTTTGTTACTGTTTTTGCCTATGATAAGTGCTATTATTCAATCAACAAAATTGTCAATTACAGACAACTTCTGGTCATGCCCTATTGCTTTCTTTTTGCCTATGCTTCTGAAACTTTCTATTTATTGTGGAGCATTATTCAAAGACCTTTAGATTCAGCTTCTTTGTATCTGATGGCATGAGTGTGTACAAACATATTGTACAGTGGTCCAGCAAATGGGTGCAAAGAAGTCAGAGATATGTCCTGTGCTATTCCCTGTTTACGGCAAGTTTCATGCTCCCTGTGCTCTAGTTCCGTAATATGGTATGTCTTCATGTAACATTTGGCCACGGAAGGCTGTAGTGCCACTACTCTGTAGTTTTGTTGGACGAAATATCTTTTGCAATTTCCTGTGAGAAAAAGTGTTTTTGGTGGTTGCTTTAACTATTGTTGTAATCTGTACGTGCTTTATCCAACATTCTTTCCGATTGGAAGGTAATTTTCTTTTGTTTCTCCTTTTGTTTTTGTTCATGTGAGAAAGAGAACATTTGAAAGAGAGTGCTTCCAGTTATCAGAATATGGCAATGACCGATTCCCTTGACATCTCCCTATGAATGTCTAGGTTCCCACATTATGCTGGTATGGCAATCAGTGAGTTCCCCACATTATGCTGGTGGGGTTTGGCTGTGGGAATAACTAATGTTGGAAATAAAAGGAAAGAAGCAAGAGTTTACTGCTGCAAGAAAAAATGAAAACTTTTCTTATTCTCTCTTTTCATCTTAAATCCAAAGAAAAAAAGAAACTGGATACAGGACATCTGGTGTGAATTGAGTTTTAGTTTCAGAGTCCAAATTTATACCACTGATAAGAATCCATAGATGCATCTTTTCCTACTTTAAACTTACAGCAATTGGACTCCTAACAGTGTATTTAGCAGACGCCCATACTATGTATCCTTGAGCAGTTTCACTGATTTTGCCACCATATTCAGTGCGAGAGAACGCTACGGAGTATGTTGCCTTCTGATTCACCTTTGAAAAGTAGAGTTTGGAAGGCTTGACAGTCACATCAACTCCTGGTGGGGAAACGATGGCCACTTCATAAGCTGAATTTACATCGCCAACGTTTGTCACAGTCCTTGTGAATGTCTGCGAAGGTCCCAAAGTGACAGCAAATGAAGGGTAGTTCAGCTCACCTTCAGGAATGCTTGGTTTTTCTGAGCATTTAACTTGCTCATGCACAATTATGCTAACTTCGTTATCTGCGTAGCCCAGACCGCATAGGTAAGGAATGTAATCATCAGGTTGGATGTCGTAAACTAATCCTGGGTTGTTTGCTCTTGATGGATTAACGTGGCCTGCCCCAGTGGCAAAGACGTCAGCAGGTTGAAGTGTTTGGTCGACAATGAGTTTGCCTTCCATGTTTAGGGTATCAGCAGTAGTCATGATGGCCGATTTGATAGCAGCAGGTGACCAGTAAGGATGAGAGCTCTTGAGCAAGGCGGCGATGCCACTAAGATGTGGGCATGACATTGACGTGCCAGAAATTATGTTGAAGGTTGATTTTGAGTTCGTATTGTTGTCAAGAGGGAATGGCCATGCAGCTAAAATGCTCACTCCAGGCCCAATGATGTCAGGTTTCAGAATTCCCGGGCTTGCCAGGCTGGGGCCTCGTGATGAGAAGGAAGCAACAAAAGGAGATGATGAGTCTCCAATGACAGTTCCTTTAAATAGGATCGTTGCCATCGGTGCCTGTGTTGAATTTATATACGCTTTGATCTTCAGCCCTGCAGCAAAGCTGACATGTGTTGCAGGAAGAACATGAACATCAGCGTTGGTGCTAAAGCCATCGGCTTCTTCATTCATGAGTATCATGGCAGCACCGCCGGCGTTTTTCACTTCTCCCCCTTTAGCAATTCTGCCTATTCCCCCTCCTCTCTCGCACAAGACTATTTTTCCTTTCACATCCATACCTTCCAATGCTCCCTCACCACATAAAGAGGAATTTGGTTTACCGCTCATGCCAGCATAAACTAGAGGTAATAGTGTTGAAGGGAAGTTACTATGTTGGGAGAGGGATTCACCATCAATTTGTTCACCATTTCCAAGCCTTGCAGTAGCAGAAAATCTTCTATCTACAGTGCTTGCTCCAACTGTTAGTATCCACGGGGCTTCATTAGATAATGTGCCGTTGAAAGGGCCAGAATTTCCAGCTGAACAGCTTACAAATATTCCCTTTTGAATTGCTGCAAATGATCCTATGGCAATAGTATCATTAAAGAAAGGAACCGAATCTTCACCAAGGGAAAGTGAGAGCACATCAACACCATCCTGGACAGCTGCATCAAGCCCAGCTAATATATCACTTTCAGGACAATCGTCCCCAGGGTCACCAAAGCACACTTTGTAAATTGCTAAATGAGCGTGAGGCGCGATTCCAACTGCTGTGCCTCTGGCATTTCCTAGCACTTCAGCATCTTTTACAAAGGCACCAGCAGCTGTGCTTGCTGTGTGGGTGCCATGTCCATCTACATCAATTGGTGGTTCAGTTGCTGCTGATCCCTTCTTGGCTTTGGCTGCAATATTGAACGACCTTGCACCAATGAGTTTGTTGTTACAGTCTGAAGCGTTAAAATCGCACCTCCCTTTCCATTTGGCAGGAGGTGGTGGCATTCCTTCATCACTGAATGACGGGTGGCTGGGGAAGATTCCACCATCTAGTACTCCAATGATCACTCCCTTTCCAAAATTCGATTCTTTCCAGAATCCCAGTTCCTGATGCAAACCCAAGAAGCGGGGGGTATGTGTTGTTTGTAGATGTAATATCCTTTCAGGCCGTGCTGAAAGAAAGCCATCCTTCTCTTCCATGCTTTTCACTTCCTCCTGTGTCAATCTTGCTGCAAAACCACTCATTACATTTTGGTATGCGTAAAGCATGCGTTGTTGCTTCTCCGAGCTTGCTGTGCTAACTGGTAAGAACGATTGGTACCAACTCTCGAGATCTTCAAACTCTGCCAAAGTTCTGCCTTCTGGTTTTGCGACATGGACAATGTAGTTTAATAAGGTGGTCTTTTCGGTTATTTTAGTTGTGTGCTGAGTAGCTTGAGCAATCTCAGGACAGAAGTTAAGCATGAAAATTAGTAGGAGTAAAGGAATGATAGCCATAGCTGTAAACAAGTTAATTTTCTTCATGAAACAAAAGGAAAAGATACATATATTTATGGCAACTGGGTTGTGTTCCTATGATCGGTTCAAGACCAACATATATAGTAGTAGGGAAAAAAGAGAGAGATCCATGGCCGGCATATTCAGAAGAGTTTGTCAGTGTGAATCAAGCTTTGCTACTGCAGTATCATGGATTATATATGGAATGTCCTGCTGCTTTTGTTTTTATTGTTGCCTTCTTAGTTAAGACGGCAACATGAAACGTCTTTTAGTCTGAAATACTTTTTTTTTTTTGATAAAACAGATATTTAAATTGAGTGAAAACAAAACTTGATAATTCCACTAACATTCATATTTTAATATTTAAAAAAAATTGCAAAGTGTTCTCCTATTAGTATTATAAGTATTTATAAATTCTTTTACTTAAAGGAGTCCGCTTTTCATAAAATATATATATTTACAAATACTTTATCTAAATTGTAAGAATATAAATCAATTCACATGCATTGATAAAATTTATGAATCGTTTTCTGGTCATGGATATATATTATTCTACCATACTTGCCGCTTAAAAGAAATGGACCTTCATCACCATGCAAAACATGATACTCTGACCTGGTCTTCAAGTTCCCGAATCTATTGCTTTCCATGCCTCATTCTGATGATTTCCTTCTCATTGCGTTTGTCTCCGTGTACATATTTAGCATATATGTTTCCAGAATAAGACTTCATGCAAAAATCTGGAGATGGAATATTTCTGCGGCATCAGTCTTTACCACCCTTAAATATTGACTAAGTCTTGATTTTGCTTTCTTTCCCCTCTAGCTATTGTATTTGTAACCTTTAGTTTTTAACTCTTTCCGAGGCAAGATGTGTTTAGCCGAATCTGAAATTTGAAAGCAGACCGAAGCCCAGTCCGTCATAAATCAGTATATGCCTTCATGCCGAAACAGGGAGCTTTTCACATCCTCTAGATGTATATGACAAATTTTTCTCGGGTAGAGAAGGCAGGCCATAGAATATTTACCGTGCAAGTTATGTGGTGTGTCTGGTTAAATTTTTCTTCAAATATAAAAAAGTATATTCGGATATTATTAAAAAAAATTTCGGTGGAAATTTTTTTTAAATTGTACGAGGATTGATCCGATATAACTCGGTTAATTTTGTGGATCCAAAAGTAACTCATACGATCCGTAAAAATATAATTTGACTAAAAATAATTTTAAAAAATAACATCTTTTTTTAATAATAAGATAACAACATACTAGATTGACTTGGGTCAACCCGAGTTAACATGTCAAATATGTGATCTGAGTTATGAGACCATGATAACCTAATAAAAAATAAATTAAAACAAATTATAAATCCTAATTTTCAATCAACCCAATGTTAAAAGATGAAATTAAAAAAAAAATAAAAAAAAACCTAAAAAAGTGAACTGAGTTAATTTATCAAACCCACGACCCAGGTCATAAAACCAAGTTAACCTCATGAAAAACAAATCGAAACAAATTACGAATTTCAATTCCCAATCAGCTCAATATTGAAGAATGAGATTAAAAAAAATTAATTAAAAAATAACATAAAAATAACTGAGTCAATCCGCCAAACTTATGATACAAGTCAGAAATTAACCTTTTAAATTCTAAACTTCTTCATGAAATTTGAATAACTTCATTATAAAACAATTCAAAACAAATTATATATACAGTATAACCCCTCTTCCTATTTCTCTTTTAGTTTACAGTTACTGTAAAGAATCTCGTGAAATATAACGCCTCAAGTTCTTATGCTGTGCACTCCTTTCGGCACTCAACCCAGAGATTGGTTATGTTTACACCGTTAAACCTCAACACGTAAATGGAACTGAGAGATATGTTACATAGGATGCTCAAATAAGGCCATATTATTCCTGGAGCACTAAATTTGTGAATTAAAGTGAAGGATAGAGAAAGGAGGAGGAAGACGAAGGAAGATAAATTTCTTTGGAACTTCAGCCTGTGATTTTCTAACAAATATGACAGCAAGTATGATAATAGATCCGCGACCTCCTTGCCCTCAGCAATTTTAACAGGCCACCATTGCTACTTTCTCAATAAGGCCTTCCGGATGTATCTCTAGATCTTCAAATACTACTGGGGAGCTTTGAAAAGTGTCTCGTTAGAATATGAACTCATCTCAAATAAAGAAGATTATAATATGTTTTTACAAAATCAGAATCAGAGAAAGATCTGTACTAGGCTATAACAAAAGCTGCATAAATGTTTGCCAAGGTTAACCGTAAGGAAAACTTATCATGGTGTCTCTTTAACGCTAAGACATTATCAGTCAACAGTCAGGGACCCAACTGACAGCAGCAAAAAACCCTTACAGCGGAGAGATTCTGATACTCAGTATTATCTAGGTTCTGGCAGCCCGGCATTAAATTACAAAGTCAAATCAATATGAAGGTATGGATTCCAGTTCCAACACAAAATGCCACGGCAAGCAACTCGCATGCGTTGGAGGTGACAAGCAGAACCTAGCCATTGATCGAGACATCGAGTTCTCAGTTATCATTTTAAGTTATTATATCTACTTGGGGACTGATTGTAAAATTCAGATAACAAGTATACTAACCGTTTTCACAAGTAAAACTATCATTTTTACGAGTAAGTTTTCTGATTTTTTTTTAAATTTATTTATACTAACTT
>Ga0307515_10022218_pt1 | contig 11191 bp, 9 predicted proteins | sample 17_EM_MG_FD_194513 | JGI IMG/M metagenome (GOLD analysis project Ga0307515, IMG submission 194513) | Populus trichocarpa ectomycorrhiza microbial communities from riparian zone in the Pacific Northwest, United States - 17_EM | ecosystem: Host-associated > Plants > Roots > Unclassified | place... | reverse complement strand
TCCTCTAAAGAGCGATCACCTTGCGGTCTCACGCTCACCCACGCGTCCATCCTAGGATGTTCGGAAGTGGTGACCATTTCGGAGGGGGGGGGAGGATGGGCCCGACGTGGTCGGGTCCAAGCCCCCTGGACCCGCTTTTCTTGCCATTCCCGTCCCCCGTTTCTGCACCAGCATTGAGCCGGAGTTCCTGCAGACCTCTCTTCCATGTCTTCCTTGGCCTCATTTTGGATGCAGGCCGTCGTAGGGGAGTAGGCTGCTTTCCTTAACACGTTGGTAGGACCTTCTTATTTCGGGGCTATGGCTGAAATCAGGTGGGGGTAAGGCAACAAGAGGCATTGGAGGGTTAGAGCAATGAGGGGGTGCAGTTGGGGGGTGCGTGTAATGGCTGATGGAGAGAGAGGTGACCCTTGCGGCCCAGGAACGGCGGCATTACCGGATGGCATGCGAGGGGAGATAGTTGGAGCCATGCATACTGAGCAATTGGGAGAAGAAGAGTGTTTGTGCATGCGTTTCTACCAAGATGTCGGGATTTGTTGGAGCAGTTAAACGCGGATGGCCACACTCGCAAGATTGTTGGAGTACGAATCCAGACTGATTTACGATGGGTTGATAATTCTGTTGCCAATTATGACACCGCCGACTGATTAATTGGGCTATCGTGATGATGAAGTATCAGAACGAAAGCGGACGCGAATATTGATGTATTGTAGCTAGCGAGTGTGTGTGTCTATAAGGAGCGGCGTAGAGGTTGGGAACCCCAGTAAAAGAGCAGCGCGAGGCCCGCAAGCGCGACCGTCCAAGGCAGGAGTGGTGAAGGAAGGAAGGGGAGAGTCGTGGGTTTGTATAGCTTGAGGGGATGCGCTGGCAGTCAGGTTTTGACATATGTTGTGGGAGCAGCGAATGACGCTACCAGGATAGAGTGAAGGCAACTTGAAGCGGGTCAAGGACTCCATGCTTCTCGAACATGGCGTATAGGAACTGCTAAGATCTGGTGGCCTTGCTAAGATGCTACGATCAAGGGAGAGGGAGAGGACCTACGGCTATGGATAATTTAATTTCGCGGATTCGCCTTGCTGTGCGGGTTGGAAAACAATGGCTAGACGAGTGGCAGCAAGGTCTATCGATCCAGCCGCTATCCCGAATGCTTCAAGGCCATATTCGGAGAGAAGAGGCGGGCGTCGAAATTTGGCTAGAGTTGAGAGTGGGACTTTTGCGGCGGCCGGCAGGTGATTGGTCCGCCACTCGGCGCGTCCACGTAGCCGGCCACGCGCCGTATAAACTCTTATTAATTGTTTATAATCAGAAATTATAAAATATACATGTGTTTCTGCCCTAGGATGCGTCCCATCCCCTTCCAGAACAGAGCGTACCTCCGTATCCGTATCCCAGGGGTGACTCCATGCAGACCTCTCCGTCAACGTCCCCGTGCAGATGTGGAACTGATACATCAAATGGACGGAGATCTAGGTCGAATAGCACGGCGATCGAGGCAAGAAACTCAAAAGATTCGAGTCGCATCTCTGAGGCATATAGGTGGGCTTCGCGATAGTCGACACCGAAGATCTGGGCAAATCCTCCTGCTACGAGGCGTGCCTTGTGCTTGACGAGTGAGCCATTCTCGAATTTCCTGTGAAAACCCCAACATTGGGTAGATGATATTCGTGTTGAGAGGACTTGGGACTGCTGTGAAGACGTGTAAGCGACGCATATTTTCGATTTCAATGTTCATAGCGGCTCGTCATTCGTGTGCGTCGCGCGCGGTTGAGTGTGTCTCGAATTGTCTGAGGATCAGGGGTCGACGGCGTAGGCCTGAGCACTGGTCCAGGCTCCTCCAATATTCAGAAAGCGAGGAGTGTACCCCCTGAAGCGTGGCGCACCAGGTAGAACGCAATTTAATGGAGGAGTATGGACTTGTCCGCGTTCTGAGGGGAGTTGTCGTCCTGATTGCTTCTAGGCTGGCTGTGGTATGGTCAGCGAGGTCTTCAGTCAGCGACGGAACGGGTTTAGGTGCGCGAGGGTGAATACAGGAAATGTAAGTCTCGCCTCTGGCGGCGGCGCTGGCCCCTCATTGTCGCTGTTGCTGACGCTCTCTGTGTTGTCCTTCGTAGGTGTGGGGTCGGTGGCCTGCGTGGTTGTGACGCTGGGTGTCAGTTTACATCTTAGACCTCCGCGACAGATCTATCGTCAGGTAGTATGGGAGCGGTCCCCTCATAAAATGTGACGCCCCTGCTCTCCCTAACTCTAATCCGTGGGATCCATACACTTAACCGTCCCCGTACTTGTACCCCACTCCCCGATCGTCCGCTTCCCAGCGCCTCCTTGGGTAGTGTAACCCTCACTACGCATCTGGAGCTACGTATCTGTCCTATGCGTCGTCCCCTCGTTCGTCTTCGTTGGCGCCCTGTCCCACAGGTACATAAATGTCGCCATGACTAGCCCAGAAGCGCGGCGGGAGGTTCGAGTCGCGTAGTATGGCGCGGATGCCGTTGGTAGCCACACCGACGAGTCGTTCGGTGACTCCATTCGATGATGGCGAGTACGGCACGCGATAATCCGAATCCCCTGCTGCTCACAGAATTCATCCGTCCTTCCTGCTGCCACTTCCTTCGCGTTATCGAACACGATGATCCTAATCCCCCTCCCTGTTCCATTCTGCATCACGGTAGCCCAGTTCTCGAACTCCACAGGTGCATCGGGTCCTGCTCTCTGGGGCAGTACCTAACTCGCACGCGAGTCGTCGTCCACTAGTATGAAACTGTATTTGCAATGACTGATTGATTCGACAGGCATGAGGCCGACTAGGTCGCCGTGGACGAGTTCCAGCGGCTCTAATGCGTGGACATCCAGTTTTGAATGGAAGGCGTTGCGCTTTTGTGGGCGCACAGGATGGGCAGCTATCGAGCTTCGGTGGATCTTCGGGTACACCGTTCAGCACCAACCCAGTCACGGCGCCGTTCGCCATGTCGATAATCGTCTTCATACAAAAATGAACGGTGGCCCATCCTCCTGTGCCAATCATATAGGCCAATCGCTTCCGATCCTTCTCCAGTGTTGAAGGCCACTACAGGGTGTTCGCCTTCATGCTGCAGGCCCTCGCACTCTCCTCTTCTTCAGGAACCAAGTCGACCTTGTTCGCTACGAGGAGGTTCGGGTCCGAACTGGCGTGTGCACGGACGTCTTTGAGCCATTCTTCGGCGTACAGGAAGGGCACGCGTGAGGTTACGTCGTAAACAATGAGCGCGCCGGCTGCTCCACGATAGTACGAGTGCGTGATTGAGTGTAAGGATTCCGTTCCTGCTTTGACCCAGCCTAGAGTGCCATCAATAGTCAGATTGGATATTCGTAAGGAAACAACGACCAGCCCACGGTCAGTCGTCGAACACGCACATTGTAGTTTGATCATTTTGTATATTAATTTGCTTCCAAATTCCACACCAGGCTATCAAGAAACCGAGTGTCGTCAGCCTATCTTTCCCAGTAACCAAAGACATCCAAATGCATACAGATGTCGGTGGCACCCGGGTTGGTCACGAGCCAACGAGGATTTTCCGACCAAGGCGTCACCAAAAATTACGAATTTCAGCACATATTCCCTGTAAGCTTGTTCGAAGATTACACTGGGGCCTGCCAGAGACGCTGACAGCCCGTCGTTGAGTGGAGAGGATGCCGACCATTGTATAGAATATTCGACAGTATGCGTCACTGCGGTGTACGGATAAGTCAACGTTGGTATTGTTACAGCGCGGTTAATTGCCGTGGTTGTGGTATTGCGGTTCGGTTCAAGACTAATAGTCTTTGTTTCGTCCTTGTGCCTTCTCTGCGTTGACCAATTACGTTGAATGCCACTCTTTCACCAATCAAACAATCGACTTAGTCTATAAGACGTCGTGGTATCTGCACCCCACCAATTGCCATAATGGTTGCTGTCCTCGCCGTTACGGTATATGCACCGCCCGGAGCACCACTCCTAGGGCCTGTGATATCGAGTTTCGCGTTGCATTTGTACAGCAAATGGATTGATACATGAGACACTGAGGCAAAACACTCACCGCCTCCGCTCCTCGGGGCCTGATAAATATTTTATGGGCCCCTTAGGACATCCCACGTGTCTGCTCATCCTCCCCTACAGTGCTGGAATATTGGGGGTGACTCTTGCTGGCTGGTATCCTCCTTGCCTCAACAACGACCATCCCAGTGCTGCAGATACCCCAGCCCCTTCAGGTATATCTCAAGAGCATCACGTCAGACGCATTGTGGGGAAAGGACTCGTTGTGGGTGGTAACCACAGGTGCGCAGCTACGGCCAGAGGAAGAGGCGAGAGGGCAAGGCGGACAAACTCCAAACAGAGGTCTGCGCTCGGAGTCGCAACAGGGCTATACCGGGGTCAAGAGTTCAAGCATCTGAGTTTTCAAGGTCGGAGCCACTCGATCAGAAGGTCAAAACCAAGTTGATACTTGAACCAATGACTGGGTCTGAAGCACATCGCTGGGCCAATACAAGCGAAATCAAATGAGTACTCGGGGACGACTACAACCATACGCGCCCATTACGGTTCAAGTTGGAAGCACCAGAAGCCTTCAAAATATCGCGCAAGCTGTGTATGGGAGAAATGAAGGACATCTGCGAGCGGGAGGGTATTAAGCTTCACGCGTCTGTACGATGCAGCCCGGAATCGAACGGGGTAGCTCCGGCCTCCCCAAATTCCTGTGGGCAGAGCCGCCCAATGAAGCGACGTTCGTGCACATTAGGTCACCAACGAAGGTATTGGGCGGTCATTGAGGAAGCTTTATGATAGCAGGTGGTTCAAGATGCGAACCGATGCGGGATGTGCAAGATTACTCATGCACGGGGCGTGAAACTCGTGCAAAATTTATGGGTTAGGGTTATAATAACTGCGGCTAATATAGCTTCTGTGAGATAAATAATTTATAGGCCGTGTCACGCGCTGCGCAAAGATGAACGCAGCCGTGCGAAGCGTGAACCGCATGTGAACCGCATGTCCGCACCGATCTGCTTCTCCTCCCTGACCTCCCAATAGTCCCCTCAAAGTGATCAAACATGGCCACTCAACCACCCAGGACAGAGAACCTGTGAGCCATGGCTATACCGTGCGGCATTATTGTGGTGGCTGACGATCAATCTAAGCGTCGTTCTAGACAGTGCGGCGCTTCGCTTCAGTTGGTCCATTCCCGCTGACTTTGGGCAACATGCAGATATCACACTCCAAGACACCCTACATCCGGATCATGCGCTTAGATTGTTTATAGACAATCAGGAGCTAGGATTGCAGACGCAAGACAACCGAACCTGGACAGCAGCCCAACCCCCGTATGTCCCTTATTTCCCATTACGCACACTCACCGATGGCTGTGCATGTGTAGAGGTATCTCTCCGGCATCCGAGATGCGCGCGGAGATCCAAATGAGGACCGGTCATTCATTTTGGACCAAAATTCGACGGCCGAGTGAGCCGATCGATCTTCAAGATGTTTTTGATGATTATAGGAGCAACAAAAAGCATGTATTCACGGTACCGAGTCAGTCATGATCACCGACTGTCCGCTCGTATTTAATGGCGATGCGCAGAGGTCATTCTTTTCGTTGGGAAGAACCACCATTATCACTGGTCTCTAAAACTACATTTCTCTGCGATCACTATCGTTCGTCTCTTTGCAACTGCCCGTCCTCGCCAGGTAATAATATATCTTTGCATAGAGGGAATCTCTGCGCCCTTCGCTCCGTGAACTCGAAGAATGTTTAAAAGGTTACTCCCCACTGATGAGCGGATCGACCGAGAGGGCCGTGGAGAACACCATTAAATATGGGGCTGTATTCGCAGAGGTCCGTTTTCCACGTCGAGAATAGCAGAACATTGACACCTTGTAGTTGAATCCAATCACAAAGGCCATCTTCGGTGTTGCCAACGTTACGTTTGGGGTTCGTGCTCGCTACTGGCCTATCAGCAGCAGAGATAATGCTTGTCATTTAGCTCTTGAAGGTACAAAACGAGTACGACCAGATACCATTGGGCCTTCTGAACCGATTGAACCGCATTTTACCTTTCGCGAACATTGTCGCGGACAAAATAGTCGAGGACAAGATAGTCTGCGAAGAGATGGATCTCTTGGAGGAGATCATCCCGCGAATGTATGAGGTGATGCATAGGGTCGCGAAAGTTTCGTACGACTACGTCACACATGGTAGGTCGTCACCTGATGATTTTACCAAGTACTAATAATTGCAGCGAGAACGGCGGGCGGGTTGACCTACCAGGAGAAGATCAAAGAAATAGATAGTGAGTTTACGAGGGTCGTCGAGGACTTCGACCGTGCAGTAAATATTGAAGCGCTCCGCCGGACCAAGGAAACCGGTGAGCACTCATTCTCTCCATTTCTCGATAGATCATTCTCAACAGTTCCGTGTAGAGCAGCACCTTTTGCTTGGCCGTCTCAAAGATGTCAAGACCACCTATGCCTGGGATCTCTGCTGTATGGAAGGCACCCGCAAATCCCTCCTCGAACGAATCATAACTTGGGCGACCAATGGATTGGAGCAGACAGACCGGAGAAATGTATACTGGATCTATGGCTTACCTGGCATCGGCAAAACGTCGGTAGCACATTCGATCTGCGCGAGCCTTCACGATAAAGAGCAGCTCGCCGGAGCGTTTTTCTGCCGGAGGGATGACCAAGAATTGAAAGACCCCAGAAATATCCTTCCAACTCTCATCCGCAAACTCGCGATACTCTTCCCCCCTTTTCGAAGTATTGTTGCAGAATGTCTTCGTAGCGACCCAAACGTAGCCCCTGAATCAATGCGACCCACTCTCTTCCTTGACTTCATCCGAAAACTTCCTCGCCTCCCAAAGAAGACTCTCGTGTTTGTCATTGACGCACTTGATGAGTGTGGCAACCCTGAGAGCCGTCCACGCATCCTTCAGGCCCTGACAGACGCGACCGCGTGCGCTCCGTGGCTCAAGGTTATCATCACGAGTAGACAAGAAGTCGATATCCAACGATTCTTTGATATTCCCACCCAATTGCCGCATTTGCGATGTGATTTGACCACAGATGACGAGACCACCTCCGACCTACGAATCTTCGCCAAACACCGATTCGATAAGGTGGCTGAGATGCAGTACCTCCATTCTCCTTGGCCAGAACCATCGCTCTTCGATAGAATTATCTCCCGGGCAGCGGGTCTGTTCATCTTCATTGAGACCCTTGCACGTGCCCTTGTGGATTTCCATGACGCCAATGAGCTGTTAGCAACGACCTTGCACGACCCAGCTAGTCCAGGCTTGGTGTCTCTATACGGACTTTACGCCAGTATCGTCAGAACACGGAGAGTGCCTAGCAGTGCCGAATTTCGGCTGGTGATTGGAGTGCTCCTTTCAACGGCGCCGTACCGTCCACTGTGTGACGAGACGATTGCAGAGCTGGCGGGAGTGAGACTTAACCTGGTGAAAATATGGGTAGACGATCTCGGCTCTATGCTTTATCGAGACGAAGGAGCCAGTGGAGGGATTCGTGTCCGGCATTCGTCCATTTCGGACTTCTTTGTGAGCGATTACTGTCAGGACGAGTATCAGGTTAACCTCCGAGACACAAACGCTCAACTGGGTATCGCTTGCCTCGAGAAGATGGTCGAACAGCTCCGTTTCAATATCTGCGGGCTCGATGATTCCCGGCTTGCGAATGCCGATGTGACAGGACTCGCATCGCGAATTAAAGAAAATATTTCCGACGCTTTGCAGTATAGTTCTCTGTATTGGTCGAATCATCTTTGCTTTACGCCCGGCACTCGCGACGGGCGTCTGTTGGACATGCTGAGGAAATTCTTTGAAGGACCGTATGCACTATATTGGGTTGAAGTATTGAGCCTTATGGGAATGTTGCGAATTGGGGTTCCGAGCCTTCGAGACCTGACATCGAAATTGGCCAAGGTGAGCATAGCTCCGATGGGGATCCCAAAGCGATTCTAACTTACTCTAGGAAATGGATGATAAATCTTTAGAAAGAATTCAGGATGTTTGTCGTTTCATGAACGTCTTCCGCACACCCATCTCTATGAGCACTCCGCACACGTATATTTCAACAGGACCATTCCTGCCCTCAGAGTCACCTTTATCAGCGATCTTCAGCACATATTTCACTAAAGGCATCCAGATGCAAAGAGGAAAACTGTTGTCATGGCCAGAGCCGCCTTTAGAATGGACTTTACACGAGGGCCGTGTGAATTGCATAGGTTATTCTCCCAACGGGTGCTACATTGCCACTGGATCGTATGACTGCACAATTAGGATCTGGGATGCCGAGGCTGGTGATGCAGTCGTCAAACCATTGGAGGGGCACACTAGCGGGGTGCGCTCAGTTGCTTACTCTCCCGATGGGCAGTACATCATCTCTGGATCTGAGGACAAGACAGTTCGAATGTGGAATGCTGAGACTGGCGATGCAGTTGGCAAACCTTTGGAGGGACACACTGGTTGGGTGGAGTCAGTTGCATACTCCCCCGATGGGCGGCACATCATCTCTGGATCATATGACAACACAATTCGAATCTGGAATGCTCAAACTGGCTCTGCAGTCGGCGAGCCTTTGGAGGGGCACACTCACTGGGTGTGGGCAGTTGCTTACTCTCCCGATGGGCGGCACATCACCTCTGGATCATATGACAGCACAATTCGAATCTGGAATGCTGAGACTGGCTCTCCAGTCGGCAAACCTTTGGAGGGGCACACTGGCTGCGTATCGTCAGTTGCCTACTCTCCCGATGGGCGGCACATCATCTCTGGATCGTTTGACGAGACGATCCGAATCTGGAATGCTGAGACTGGCTCTGCAGTCGGCAAACCATTGGAGGGGCACACTAGCGGGGTGCGCTCAGTTGCTTACTCTCCCGATGGGCAGCACATCATCTCTGGATCTGAAGACAATACAATTCGAATCTGGAATGCCGAGACTGGCTTTGCAGTCGGCAAGCCTTTGGAGGGACACACTGACTGGGTATCGTCAGTTGCTTATTCTCCCGATGGGCGGCACATCACCTCTGGATCATATGACAACACAATTCGAATCTGGAATGCTGAGACTGGCTCTGCAGTCGGCAAGCCTTTGGAGGGACACACTGGCCGGGTGTGCTCAGTTGCTTACTCTTCCGATGGGCAGAACATCGTCTCTGGATCTGAAGACAAAACAGTTCGAATCTGGAATGCTGAGACTGGCTCTGCAGTCGGCACACCTTTGGAGGGGCACACTCACTGGGTGTGGTCAGTTGCTTACTCTCCCGATGGGCGCCACATCATCTCTGGATCATATGACAGCACAATTCGAATCTGGAATGCTGAGACTGGTTCTGCAGTCGGCAAACCTTTGGAGGGGCACACTCACTGGGTGTTGTCAGTCGCTTACTCCGCCGATGGGCGACACATCATCTCTGGATCATCTGACAAGACAATTCGAATCTGGAATGCTGAGACTGGTTCTGCAGTCGGCAAACCTTTGGAGGGACACCCTCACTCGGTGTTGTCAGTTGCTTACTCTCGCGATGGGCGGTACATCATCTCTGGATCATATGACAAAACAATTCGAATCTGGAATGCTGAAACCGGCTCTGCAGTCGGAATGCCTCTGGAGGGGCACGCTCGCCCTGTGGCATCCATTGCATACTCTCCCGATATCACTTCTGGATCTAGTGACGGGGCTATTCACTTATGGGACTCATTTCCACAAATTCCTTCACACCTTATTTCGTACATCGAGGCTGAACGGCCAGATGAAGAGGGTTGGGTCAAAGACCCGGGTGGCGGCTTACTCTATTGGGTACCCCATGACTGCCGTACAGGCCTACATTCACCTGCGCTCCTCACAATCCCTCCCACATCCCCTGTTCGGTCAGTTTCTCTTCATTTTGACGAGTTTGCATTTGGGAAGTCTTGGACCCAAATTTCTAACACTGCACGGCCCTAGACTTTGTATTCTTGACTCTGTGCTTGATCCTTACTATATTGGTCGCCCGTGCCCGTGCTAGGTTGCAGTTTCTTCTTCGTCGTACGTCTCACATTGTCACGTATTGCCAGAGATCTCCTCCATTTATAATGACATGCACATATGATTTCCAATATGATCCTTTCTCCTTTGTATGAGTATACAGCATGGCATCTGATGGACCCAGGAGGACATGGACGACTTTGCAAACTGTTACATCTCATTTCACCTGACCGCATTTGGTTCCTCCGCGCCCCGATCCGCCGGTACTAATTCACCACTCCGCTCCCAGTCCGCCCGCAGAACACCTCACGCGTCTTTTACCCGATGGCAACTCGCCGCTCTCGACACAATGCACAGTTATCCTCCCGATCCCATGAGTGGTCTATATATTCCTCCGAATGCTGGAGATGGTACATTGTCGTCGAGACTCTAATTGACACTCGTTCCCTTCGGTTGTCTTATTTCTTTGTATCTGACAGACGGGTAGTAGCCCGGTACTCATTATCCCTGTAGTATATAAAGCATGTACATCCGATAGCAGAACTCCAGTCAGAATATCGACTTCGGCAAGCGCGACGCGCGCCGGCCCGTTCTGTCTCGCTCTTCCTCATGTCCTCGTTCTCTCTGTCCGATTGGCAACACCCGCCCCGTTAGCGATACTTTCAGGAACATCACCTTGCCCCTCAAGTCCTGCGGTCCTAACACAAACCAAATGTGTGGACCTGTTGTTGAAGGCCACTCTAGCGCACGAAAAGGTGAGGACGAACCGTGGGCAAACACCTCGCGCTAGATATACAGAACAGACCAAACAACAAACACAGAGACGTGACATTGAGCCATGCTCACTCAACACCTGTAACTTGCCATTTTTGGATACGAACCACTCATCATGCTGCGATATCGTTACGTACTACCCAAATTTCCTACCGATGATTGTTTTATCTGCCCTGCTGCGTAAAAAAGACCCTGTTCATTTCTTCAGTTCATGCGCAAGTGGTAAACAAAGGCTCACCATGTTTGACCCATGTTGTCGCGTTCACACCTCAGGCAACCACTTTTCGACACCTAAGAGGGGTACGTTCTCTTTGTGCATAAGACCCCTAAGAGGGGTCAGCCGCGCGCGTTCCCACGGCGGACTCTGTCCCAAATGAGGCGTGCGCGGCTTGCACAACTTGCGCAACCCTGCCTTGGGTTAGGGGC
>Ga0307515_10022217_pt1 | contig 11191 bp, 11 predicted proteins | sample 17_EM_MG_FD_194513 | JGI IMG/M metagenome (GOLD analysis project Ga0307515, IMG submission 194513) | Populus trichocarpa ectomycorrhiza microbial communities from riparian zone in the Pacific Northwest, United States - 17_EM | ecosystem: Host-associated > Plants > Roots > Unclassified | place... | reverse complement strand
CTCTAGAATCGAATACACGATCTCCCTTTGCCCAAGATACATTCAATGTCGATGAGGACGTACCTTATACTCGTCAACCCTTTGTTAGTCCTTATGCTCCAGAGGACGCGGCCTCGACCTCCCCTACCATGGAGGACTCACCGCCTCATGGGCCTGTACAAGACGCCCCTATAGAAGAGGCGGACGCGGTGTCGTTGCATGACGTTCCCCTCCGGAGTACAACGCCCGTCCAAGGTCATACTCCTACTTTTAACGATCGGCGAGAGAGTACAGTGCCCCAAGGCTCCCTCCCAGCAGCGAGCGAACAAGCACCAGCCCCTTCGAGGTCCCAAGTGGAAAATCGTGCCCATAATTGGCCGCCTCTCGAAGTCCCCAAATCCCCGAACACCGCTTTTGACGAGACATTCAAAAAGCAGATGAGAAAGAGTATCGGCCCCTCGGTTCTGCAGAAGGTCATTAGTAAGACTCGGCCCACGCACCTACCCCCCAAGCCGCTTGAGGAAGACGCCAAACACCAGAAGGATTGGGAGGAGATGATGCGACTGAGTCGTGACGCAGGTAAGCATAATGTTCCCTATCACGAACGTGTCAGTACTGAGACGAGGTATTAGAGGCGAAGCGGAAGAGAGCTCTCGAAGAACGCCGGTTGGAAAGGGAACGCGCTGTCGAAGAATCAATCCCTATATGGGAACGCGAGGTCGTCCCTAACTGGAGAAACGCTCTGAGAGACCCTAGACTCCGGAAGTTATGGTGGAAAGGGATCCCCACCAAGCTCCGCGGGTCGATGTGGGAGCAGGCTGTGGGAAATGCTTTACAACTGAGTAAAGGTAGGGAGGTACACTTGTACATAACATATTTCAATAAATGTTTTCTAATGCTTTGCATCCTTTCTGCGTAGATACGTACAAGGCTTGTATTGCAAGAGCTCATCGGGCAATTGGCCGTGGAACATTCCCTCGCGAGGCATTGCAGGACATAGAGGAAGACATCAAGTCAACACTTCCCAGTTTGCATCTCTTTCACGAAGGAACTGGACCAATATACCAGGACTTGAAGGACTTACTGGCCGCTTGGACGGTAGCACGATCAGATGAGGGGCTACCATATGTGAGTAGAGGCTTGACTTTCCCATGACGCGGCATGATCGATTCCTTCAGGTGATTGGCGCTTCGCGTATCGGCGCTATGCTCCTCATTAATATGCCCGTACCACAAGCTTTCATTGCAATGAGGAACCTACTAGATAGGCACTGTTTAAGGTCATTCTATGGTGGCCCTTCTGCGAAAGAAGATGTAAGTCTGGCAGTTTCGTCACATGCATTTGAAGTAACACTAGTTAAAGGTCGAAGCATACTGCCGGTACGATCCGTGAACTTGGTCAACGAATGTGGGTCTGACACTGGTACCCAATAGGATATTCGATACTCTTTTGGCGGATTGCATGCCGAAAGGTGCGGCGCCTACGCTAGTTCTGCTCCAGATCTAATAAACCATTCGACTAGTCTATTTCAACTTCAAGCAACACCAAATCCCCCCTTCCCTCTTCCTTCCCTCTTGGCTCTTACCGATTTTCATCGACCATCTCCCGTTCGAAGCGTGTGCTCGATTATGGGACGTGATATTACTCGAGGGAGACTCTTTCCTGTTTCGTGCCGCTCTCGGAATGCTCGACGTGCTTGAGGCTCGATTGCTCTTTCCTGATCGCAAAGAATTACTCGAGGTCCTGAACGGAGAGAGCAAGGCGGCCATGCACGTAGCGAGACGAACAGCTCCTGGAGGTATCGTGGAGATGGGCGCGCGTTACGAGTTATATGGGATGGACGAGGAAGTGCTGTGGGAGAGGATTATGGCGAGTGAAGAGTGGTGGAAGAGCTCGACGTGGACGAGACTGATTCAGAGAGAACTCCCAGATATTTGATTGGAATTCTCAAGTCGATTGGTAATGAGTGCACCCCCGTATTTGAGTCAATGGGGAAACGCTGATGATCGGAGTTCTCAGTTCTCGAACGTGGCGAGATTGATGGAGCGTAAGAGCATGTTTATCTACTCTCTTGGTGTGGTTCACCCCTTATGAACGAAGACACGTAGCTCCCGTGTCGGAGTGTTTAGCGGCGCGGCCCGACCAAACGCCCGCTGGAAACAGGCTTTCTGTGTATTGGTACAATACGATAAGGTACCGAGGTGTCCCCGGTCTACCCGGCCGAGAAATGTGTGACGGGCCGCCTTCGACTCTGGATTTGTCAAAAGTGGTTGCACCACTTGTTGGACTACCACTAGTAAGTGCTCCCTTCGGGGTAGCACACATAAACTTGGAACAATACAGAGAAGATTAGCATGGCCCCTGCACAAGGATGACACGCTTTGACAGAGTGGAAGTGACTTCGGTCACTCAATATTTATTTTTTGCCTTTTCTTCCGACTCTTGCGCCAAGGAGTCTACGCGGAGTTTGGGTCTTTAGACTTTCATGCGGCGTCCCTTATATGACACTCATACATAATTTTAATGTGTTTAAATATGGTTGTGCGGAGTATCGCGAGTGCTAGAGGTGACATGTATTGGTGCCATTTCTGCTGTTTTGTACTTGGTAATTGTACTCTACCATAGCATAATATTTCTCCAGTATCAGTGGTATTCGCGGTCGTGGTCTTATGAAATTACGAGCTCGGCCTTTTTAGTCGGTTGATTTGGTCGTCGGGCGCTCCGCTGAGGCACAACCGATCCGGCGGCACAGGACCATAAGCTGCAATGTCCTGGTCTATGCTCTTCGCGTTGGAAGGAACGCGTCACCTCGCTACTTTGTGTGTTTGCTACTCCATTAATATTGAATTCGGCAGCCCCTTTCATGCTATAATCACGAGCTTAAACATTTTCGATGTAGAATATACCCATACCACCCATATCGCGATAATCTCAGCTTCGTTCGTTTATCCTCGACGTTCGTCCTACCAGGCAAGACGCCCAAATTTTGCGACTGTCCTCCTAAGGCCAAACTAGATTCGGGCTCACCACTAGTCCAGCATGAAGTGGAATAGGAATATCCGGAGGAGCTCGGTAGGGGTAAAGTACCGCAGGCGGCGGAGAATGGTGAGTGCTTCGTTGGAGAGGTAAATGCAGCATACCGGTCAAATGCCTCCGTTGTCTAATAATATGCATGTCAGCCAGATTTGAAGGTGGAACACACTCCTCAGCCGTTGAGGAAGCATTTGGAGGGTTTCGCCGCAGGTGTACCTAAGCCCGCACCCCATAACAGCAAACCGACAAACCCCGAATGGAACAGCACGTCCTAGTCGAAGTTGGGAGACGATGTCAAACAGTCGCCCCCATTTTTCCAGCACTCGATCGGGATTCGCATACTCCGTCTCTTGAGGCCAACCACTTCAATTTTGGCACACCGAACACACACACACACACACAATGCCACCAGCCACCCCCACTGGTACATCAGTATTACAACGAATCCCAGCCCAAGTACCATCCCTCGATGCAGCCTGAAGCAGGAATAGTGTACGAGTATGCGCCCGATCCACAGCATGTGTTGCCCCCCCCGTCGAACTCGGCACACATGGACATTTCCAGGCCAGTGTTTGGCAAGACCCGAATACCTTCCGCTGCTTGTCGACTTTGGAGAAATCTTGAGACGACGCGGCGACGCTGGACAAAGGATGAACCAGCAATCTGTCCTTCAACACCAGCAACAGCAACAGCAACAGCAGGCCCAGCAGCCGCAGCCGCAAGCTCAGAAGGGCACTCTCGTCCCCGGCCAGCAGATCCAGATCCAGAATCTCACCGTCACCGTAGAACGCTCCCTATCCCAAGGTATTTTATTTAGAATTTATCGAACTTTACTCCTGTCGCTGAGACACGCCAGGCGGGGAAGCGCACGTCTACCTTGTCCGCACTCCAACACGCGTCAACGGGACCACGCAGCATGTCCTTAAGCGCACGATCGTCGCAGACGACGTCATGCTCAACGAAGTCAAGAAGGAAGTAGACTTCATGGTAAGCAATGTACTGTCCAAGTTCCCCGAGACGCTCAGCTCATCTTCCCTACTCAGCGAATATTACAAGGCCACCCAAACATCGTCGGTTTCATTGACTCTACTTGGAATCGCCTGCCAGATGGACTCTATGAACGCTACATCCTTATGGAGTATTGCTCAGGTCAGGCCATTCTCCTTCACCATTACCCTGAATCGACACACAGCTCTTGTGTGAGCTCCTCGATATACCACAAAGCGATCAAAGCGGCTGGGGCCTGCATCTCGAGGAGCCTCTTCATGCCGCCCGCCAGATTGCTGCGGCATGCAAATATGTCTTGACACTGTCCCCCGTGCTCGCTGAGTGCCCCTCTGCTCTTCACTTCTCACCCCCCTTAGAATCCGCGTTCGACTAGTGAAGAGACCGCACAGCATCCCGACTCTGCAGGGTCTCGTTCGTGCAACGGAACACCTGACATCGCGCTTCTTTAGGTGGTGGCGTCATCGACATGATGAACCGAGAACGTCTCACTGAAGCTGAGATTCTACAAATATTCGTGGATGTATGTGAGGGTGTGGCAGCAATGCACAATCTCCAACCCGCACTTTTACATCGTGACCTCAAGGTATATCCCCTTTCATGCATTCATTTCCTTGGTCTATGTCGTCGCTCACGGGCTGATTGCATCATTTAATCATTTAACTAATTTATGAAGCTAAATAGGTCGAGAACATCCTTCAAGCATCCGCTATGTCATTTAAGCTCTGTGGCCTTGAATCGGCTGCAGCAGTTACCCGTCCACCGACCACAATAGCCGAATCCCGAGCACTAGAGGATGACTTGCACCGACACACGACGTTACAATACCGCGCCCCCGAGATGGTTGTCCCATACTTGAGGAGACCAATTGATGAGAAATCTGGTGGGTGGTAGCAGCGTTCAGCGGCTGGTGCCTGACAGAGCTCTAGATGTGTGGGCGCTGGGAGTACTACTCTACAAGCTATGCTACTACACGACGCCATTTGAGAAGCACGGACCGCCGGCGATTTTGCGTGTGCAATACAACATACCACCCTACCCTGTATACTCACCGCGAATCAATGCACTCATTTGTGAGTTTAGGGGTTCCTTGGGCCAGTACAATTGCTAACCTACCTCCGTTGCTCAGCTTCCATGCTCCGTGAGCGCCGTACCCAACGGCCCACCGTCTTTCAACTCCTCGAGCAGGTCCACCAGATACGAGGAACGAAGTCACGATATCGATACGTACGTTTTTAAATCTCCCTTCTTTTATTTTCCCTGATCCAGTACAGAATACCAACCTCTCTCCACTTCCTCCACTTCCTCCACCTCAAGTCCCCCTATCGTCCGTGGCCGTCACCTTGCGCTCTGCGCAACAACTCCTAGCGCAGCAGCTCGCAGCGTCGACTGCCACTCAACAAGCACGTCAGCGGGTCCTCGGTGCCATCGCTCCCATGCGACGCGGCCGCCCCATCTCCGCAGACTCGTTGGACCCTCAAGCGCAGGCTCAACAGCAACTGCGGCCAACTCAGGTTCAGCCGAATCCAAATCGACATACTATGCCCGCGCCTAGCAAGCTGCTTTCCCAGCCCTGGGGACCCCCTGTGCCGTTGCAGACGAATCCGAAAGATGTGTTCCTGTTATCACCACCTAACAGCACTGCTACTGGGCCTTCTTACGCACACTCTTCCTCTGCCGTTGTAGGAGGTCCGTCCGCCGCTTATAGGCAACCACCCATTCGGTGGCCTGGTACAGCCAACAATGGGCTCGTGTCTGTTCTCTCGTGGGGCGCTTTGACACCACCCTCACCTGCGCTGCCCTCGCCTGGTCCACCTACAGCGAAGAATTTGGAGTCTATGAACGCAGAGGGATGTTTCCCGTCTATCGAGGAGCTCGAGAACCTTGACAAGCCACTGTACCAGGTCGCCTCGTCGTCGTATAGAGCCCAAAGGCGGTCACCTTCGCTTACACCACCGCTGCCTGCTGTCCCAAGGCCGATCGTGGTCCTCGCCGATAAGACGTCGTCTCCTTTGGCGATGCCGAAGCGGGACTGGTTAACTAGGGGTGACCTGGGCCATGAAGCAGTCGTGAACCCCCAACGTCCGCAGCCTCCACACAATCCGCACCAACATCCGCATTCGCAGAGAATGAATTTAGGGCCGCCCGAAGTTGGAGGGCATTATCTGACCCCTGTAGGAACTATGGCGGACCCGGACAAGGGAACATGGGCGAGTGTTGCTGCTATGCTGGTGGCTCTGAATGGGAAACAGACTTTGCAAGGAAGGGCCGCGTCGCCCCCTCCATTTGCACTACCCCCGCGCACCTCTGCTTCGAGGGAACCTTCCCCCGCTCCTACTGGCCAGATGGTGGATAATTGGAGCCCTGTCGACGCACGGTTCCCACATTGGTGGCGGATGCAGGACTCGAGCGAGTATGAGGATGCCCCAGAAAACATAGGTACAGACTCGACTAAATCATGAGCTTGGTGCACTCTGGATGTTAAAAGTGGTTTCTTATTCTGTCATATACTGGTACTTGTGATGCTGGTCATTGTCACCGTGTGGTTAATAAAGACTGCCGTTGTGTTGTTCGCATACCCGTGTTTAAAACTGGGTGGTCGAATGTTGACGATTTGATCAATCTTTCGGATGCACCATCTAATGTTAGTGCGGCTGGTGGGACGGTTGTTAGTGCGTTTACTAAGGCGGTGCATTTGTCCCCACCCATCGAGAACACGCGCCCTCCGAATTTGTTTATATCTGCTGGTCAAACAACCAACAGCGATGCACCTGTCGGCTGGGGGTGGACTTGGGAGCCCGAATACTGCGCAAGGCAATATCAGCCGCCATAAGTCACGCAGGCGAGAGTCCATCTCAGATATGGCTTCTCGGTATGAAGCCATGTCGGTTGTGTCTGGATACCTCCAAACCCAAACCACCTGTTGCCACTAAGCCAACTGCTCTCAAGGTTGGTCAGCAACCTACCGGTCCCAATTAAATTGTCAAGAGCCTAGAAGAACACGGCAGTTAAACATCAACCCTACTATACTCTTCCCGGTGTCGGAGTACCCATCGATCGCGAGCATCCGCCAATTGAGCACGGAGATTTCGCTCGGTGTACCAATATCCAGTCAAACTCAGTATTATTTGACGGGCATCGTTGTCACCACACCACCCATTCCCAGGCCCGCAACAAGAAGCAAATGAGAGCTTTACGAGCTCTCAGGGGAGAAGACGCCCGTTAGAGCTGCTCAGTGACAGAGAGCAGTATACACATACTGTCCCTCCTCCATGAGCCGTCACTCCGCCTCGACCTCATCCACCCACCAAGGAGTGGACAGATTGATCCACCAATGGCAAAAGAAGGCTCAAGAGGAGGCGGAAGGCGCTAAACCTATTTCAAGGTTAGGTGCAGCGAAGCCTGGGGGGCCAAGACAACCGCAGCTACGTTTTCGGAGGAATTATGAACACATAAGGGCATAGAGATTTCGGTTTGCTCGTTACCCATCTATGTACTCTCGTTTTCTTCTATGCTCAGACGTTGTCGCGCTCGATCTTGTCCCCTTGTCCCCATATTAGTGAAATAACCAGCCCACAGAGTCTGGGTTTGCTGCAACACAATATTGAAAAGTGACATGAAAGTGTCTGTTGGTCATATGGTTAGGCTCTTCCTGTATGGCCATACCATCCGCAGGTCCGACGCACTAGCCCGCTGAAGGTTTGTCAGCAACAGTGACCGCGGCTGAACCATTGCGAAAGCGCCAGATTGCCGAGCGAACAACCATGAGTGTCCTCATGGCCCTAGCTCATACACAAGTCCCTCTGATGTTGCAATAGATTGACTTACCATTCTACCCGATTTCCCAATAGCGCATCGGTCTCAGACTACTTCATCATGCCCCCCAGCTCAGACGGCGCGATACTCTTGAATCACTTTGCATGGTCACGATAAGAATTCATGCTTTTTATGCACTTCCAGACCCTATCCAATGCCATACCTTGTATAAAGATGCACGCATCGCAGTCCAACCTAAACTCGGACTCACCACTAGTCCAACATCAAGTAGCGCAACAACTGCGCGACGACCTCGATGTTAACACTATTCCCAATCAGCCGATACCGTGTCTTGCGCGTCGTCGATGCTGGCCATTCGAATTCTTTGTCCACTTGCATAGTTCCCTTATCTTTCTCCCCAGGTGAGCCGGTCGACGTTCCCGACGTGGGTGGTGCTGCTGGTACAGACGGAAGGGTGGCGTGGGGAGGGTTGAAGTGGAATATCCGGAGGAGCTCGGTAGGGGTAAAGTACCGCAGGCGGAGAGGGCGGAGGATGGTGAGTGCTTCGTTGGATGGGGGAGTGGGTACTTGAGAGGTAAATGTAGCATATTGGTCAAATGCCTCTGTTGTCTAATAATATGTATGTCAGCCAGATTCGAAGGTGGAACACACTCGCTGAGGAAGCGCACGTCTAGCTCAGTATTCATTTGGAGGATTGAGCCGGCACGTTCGGCCAGGTGGGTGTAACCTAGAAGCATCATTTAGCACCCCGCACCCCTCGGGTTTGAGTATAACAGCAAACCGACACACCCCGAATGAAACAGCACGTCCTAGTCGAAGTTGGGAGGACGATATCAAACAGTCGCCCCCATTTCTCCAGCACTCGATCGGGAATCGCATATGCCGTCTCCTCCTCATCGGTGAGGCTGTCCAAATAAGCCTCGATGGTCACGTCGCCACCATTACGTTCGTCGGCCCAGTCAACGCGGTGAGGTGCGGGGATATGCCTCCACACGCGCGAATCCGCACTCGGCGAGGGGTAGGCGTGGGAAAATGGCCGATGGAGTCGGGCAAGGAGGTAATACCGCAATCGGGAGTTTGGAATGCCAAATTGAAGCGGGGTGAGTAAAAGTTCAATGGTGTGGTACTGCAGGCCGCGCAATGTGGCGAGGGTAATCTGTCTTGTCGTGGATGTCTAAAGGGTGCGAATATGCATTATTGTCCTACCGGTGCGTGGGCGGGCCCGGCGGAGACGGCGGAGACGGCGGAGACGGCGGAGACGGCGGAGACGGCGGGAAGGATGGGCGATGTGCTTATTAAATGCGTACGCACCTCAAATCCTGCGACGTTTTCAATTAGGATGTATTCTGGATGGTCCTGTGTGGTCGCCAAGGCCAGGAGGACGACGGAGATGAGGTGCAGGAAGCTGGCTGCGCGGGGATCGGCCTCGCCCTGTGCGTTTGGATTGAGGACTGTATATGGCTGACACGAAGGAGAGGAGAGCCAGAGCTGAGCGTGTAGAGGAGCCAGGTCGGTGGCTTGGAGCTTAGAGATGTCTAACTGGAGGCGATCAGGCTGTGTTGAGAATATGGACTGTGCGATTATATGTCCGTACGCATTTGTAGATGCCCTTTGGGTAGTTGTGGTCATAGACCTGACGCGCTGCTGGGTCCCAGTCGTATGCAGCAACGACGCGCGCGCGCAATGAGGTACAGTCGAGGGCTCGATGGAGACCACCTGATGGGAAGTGATAATTAGGGAGTGATGACATGAGTAGTATTAATGTGAGGTAGTGCTAACCAATGCCTGCATAGAATTCGAGGACATTAATGACATTATTACTACTACTACTAATATCAATATTGTTGGTCATCTGTAACTATTAGTAACTCTCAGGTAAGATAAATGCTACTTAGTTTTAGTTAGCTTTAGTTGTCTACCTGTCTAGTTTCAAAGTGGTTCGATCACGTGCACCTCCGCCGGCCCCTGCCACCACCCAGCCAACCCAACCACCAAACTCGACCCACTTTCCTGCCCACCACAACCACAACTTCTGCCAGTCTGCCAGACTGCAGACCAACGTTTCCCTACTTCTTGGCCACCATCCACGAAAGATACTGTTGCTTCCGATCCCATCGTCTGCGGCTCAGGACCGTTGCCGCGGCTGGAAAGCGTCCCCACTCTCAACGGCGGCGGCGGCAGCAACGGAGGCAGCAGCAGTCAGCAATCCGTCATAATAAATAGTAACACCGCCAAGATTGTCATGGACGCTCTCACGTCGCCCCCTTCTTCGCCCATTGCCACGGTCACGACCATCCCAACTGTTGGCCAAACCCCTTTGGTATATAGGCTGATCATGCTCCGTGAAGCAGTCGCCTATATCGCGTTCGCCATCCTCTGGCTCTTTGGTTACGCCAGGGTAAGCCCCGTCTCCTTCCGTCGAAATTATTTCGCCTCCCGTCCTCGCCCGCTTCTCCTTCTCTGTCGTCCCCGACGCTTATTTCGTGACTTTAGACGTTCCTCCAATTCTTCCTGTCACTCCTCCTCAAGCCCGTCCTCCCCTTCCTGACATCACGTTCAGCAAGGAGAATTAACCGTCCCCGCACGACTCAGGCCTCGCGTGGAGAACGCGCTCACAATGCACATATCCACTCAAAGACTCCTTCCCATTCTCGTAACCCCTCTGTTACTCCTATTCCATCCGTAGCTGGTCAATTCCCCTTGAAGAGCCGTTCCCAGCCCACTTGGGTTATGCACAAGCCCATCAGCAGCGCTTCTTCCACATCATCACAGGAGACCAAGCATCGTCGTAGTACTAGCATGACTCGTTCTTGCGCCTCTGCACCTGTCACGCCACTTAAATCATCGATCCCTCTCGATTTCTCAGATGGCGAAGAGTATTTCCCTCGGGTGGCCGGCCCATTCTCTCAAAAACCCTCGAGCACTTCTCTCCACCCTCTTACCCATACAGACAACGAGTCCGAGCCAAGAAGGGCCCGAGCCCGCGGCATCAAAGATCATTCTTCTAGGCGCATCCTCTTCAACCACGCTCTGCGCAATCCCGCATCAAATACACGACCAGCCCCCTCCCCTGTGACGACACTCGATTCTGCTCCCTGCCTGCTGGACATCGAGCCTGCCCGCGCCCCAGCCAACATGGAACCAACAGCAATCGTCTTTACCGCCGAACCGGAGGAAATACTAAACCTGGACAACTCTGTATCATTTACGGCACCTCGAGTGCGAAAACTCACATCTTGGAAGAGCAAATTGTTTTCTAAACCGCGCATGACCGAACAAACGGCCGCTAACGCGGAGGTTTCTCTCATGACCTCTACACCCAATATGCCCACACTTTGGTCAACCAAAGAAAAAGAGAATGGTTTTCTCCGAATGTTCGGTACCAACAAACGACATA
>Ga0307515_10022216_pt1 | contig 11192 bp, 1 predicted proteins | sample 17_EM_MG_FD_194513 | JGI IMG/M metagenome (GOLD analysis project Ga0307515, IMG submission 194513) | Populus trichocarpa ectomycorrhiza microbial communities from riparian zone in the Pacific Northwest, United States - 17_EM | ecosystem: Host-associated > Plants > Roots > Unclassified | place... | reverse complement strand
ATATGCTGGTTAATAAGTAGCATCTTAAGGTATTTTCTATATAGCAGTTTCTTATTAATAGGTTCTGGTGGCTTTATACTAGATTAGGGGTAATAACCCTTATTTACGAAGAATGGGGTAAGTCCTATAGTGGTTAAAACGTAGTTATTTACTACGAATTTACCTAGTAGGAGGTAATTTACCTAGTTATCTTAACTATAGGCGACTACCTATTATAGGTACGCTTTTATACTGGTATTAGCGTTTTCCGGTTGCTTAGCAGTTTTATAGTAAAAGGATATAGATATTTTAATAGAGATGCTAAGGCGTTAGCAGATTCGTCTCTATATATTAGAGTTAAATTATATACCTTAGTTAGACGTAATCGAGTTAGGTAGCCTATATAGTTAATAGACTTCGCGAAGGAAGGCATTAGTAACGTTGCTAACGGCTACGCCTTTAGTTAGGACGTAGTGGCGCTTTTTTATAAGTTAGTATATTATTATAAGGATGTTCTTATAGGTACGGCCGTGTTATTTATAGGGTAGTAGGTTAATAACGAAATCTATGGCAATATCTGCCTATTATTATATAGGTATTAGTAGAGGGTATAATAGTCCTTAGTATTTTATATTAAAGGCCTTAGCGCGTTTATAACTATAGCAGGCGCTTATAAAGCGTTTAACTAAGTTTATTATTTTTAACTAGAAGTAATATTAGCTAAGAAGCTTATAGGTTTCTTTTTTACCTAGATAGCTACTTAATTGGAGGTTATAGGCTATTTAGATTAGTTGCTGTTATAGATTTTTTAAGTTAGGGATAAATAGGCGACCTTTATAATAGAGCCTGTTCTCTTTTACTTCTAAGGCTGCTATATTAATTTGGCCTAAGCTTTAGAGGTTAATAGGCAGTATATAGGCGTTAGCAGTCTTTACGGTAATAAGTTAATATAGTAATGGGTTAATAGAGGTGTTATATACTATAGTAATAAGCTTATTAATTTTAGAAGGTAACTCTAGTTCTATAGTATAAAGCTAAGATATAATTAGCTCTATTGTAGGTAGTATACCTAGGGCTAAATTTTATACTTTTAGGATTGTTTATTGTTGGAACTAATTATAGAAGTTATTTTTAGACTAAGGAAGGTCTTATAAGCGGCGTATTAGGCTATTAGGTTTAGTACCTTATACTCCTAATTTATATATAATTTTAAAGTTAAAACTAGAGAGGAACTTATTCTAACATGCTTAGCATTAGTTTAGCTACTTTATGGTTATAAAGTACTTAAGGTTACAATAGTCCGTAAGGACTTTAGTTAGCTAGTTAGGCTCTACTAAGGAGAGTTTTAGTTAAAATTCTTTAAATGCTTATATAATTATAAGGAGTTCTTTATTATAGATCTTATAGTTATACTTTTATAGTATAAGCTTAGATAAGTAGAATGCGATTAAGTAAAGGAAACTGTTATTATCTATTTAGAAGAAGATGCCTACGTTAATATAGTCTAAGGAGTTGGTTTTAAGATCGAGTTGTTGTTCTAGTATAAAGTGGGCTAAAATAGGTGCTTTGGTAAAGGTATTTTTAAGGTTTTAAAACGCCTTCTTATATTTAGGTATTTAGGTAAAGCGTAAGTACGTTTTTCTTCCTTTTATAAAAAGGCCCTTTATTTATATTATTGCTATAAGTAGTGCTACTACGCCTAAGAAGTTGTATATAAATTTCCGATAGAAGTTAGTAAAACTAAGGAAGGCTTATACGTCCTTAATGCAGTTAGGGGCTTACTATTTAATAATTATACGTACCTTTTTAGGGTCTATATAAATACCCTTAATAGTAATAATTAGTCTAAGGTATTTTACTTCTGTAATTAAAATTTTGCATTTCTTTAAGTTAATATAAAATCCTATGTCCCTAAGGCGCTATAGAACCTTTTAAACGTATTTAGTATACTTAGAAGGGTTATTATTATAAATAAGTATATTATTTAGGTACGCGGAGTAGAAGTTATTAAGGTAGTCCCGTAAGGCGTTATTAATATAGCTTTAAAAGGTGCCTAGGCCGTTATATACGCTAAAGGGTATAACAGTATATTTAAATTGGCCAAAGCGTAATATAAATACAGTTTTCTATTTATTACCTTCTTATATTTAGAGATAGTTAAAGGCAGCAATAATATTAAGCTTAGTATAGATTTTAGCTTAGCTAAGCCGCTTAAGGGTCTCCCGTATAAGCGGTACTGGGTATTAATTTTTAATTATAATAGTGTTAAGTCCTCTATAGTTAATATAGAATTAAATACCTCCTTTTAGCTTCTTAGCAAGAAGGATAGGGGTAGCTATCAGTAATATACTGGGATAAATAAACCCTTTATTAAGGTGCTTATTAATATACTTTTTTATAACTAGAAGTTTATCTTTTAATACTAAGTAGGGTCTCTTATAAGGTAGCGTTTTTCCTTATTTAATATTAATGGTATAGTTATTAGGTTAATATAGGGGGAGTATATCTACGCCCTTTTATAAGTATATATTAATAAAGTTGTAGTACCTTTTAGGGAGGAGCTTACGGAGTTCTTCGTTAGTAAGTTCTTTTTTAAGTTTTATAAACTTCTTAAAGTCTAAAGGTAAAAGTTTATAAAGTTCCGTAGGGGCGTTATCTTTTAAAAGGTTAACTATATCTATTCTATTACTATAGAGGACGTAGTTTTATTCTTTATTAAGCTTATATAGTTATAATTAGGAAGCTGCAGCAACGGTCTAGCCTTTCCTATATACTATATAGTAGAAGGCCATAGTACTTATATAGTAGTAGTTAGTTATAGGTAAAGTAATAAGAGGTTTCTTAGGTTAATATTCTAGTAAGTAAATAAAGGTGGCTAGGCTATATCCTAGGCAAGTCTCTTTATAGTATTTAGAGTTAAAGGTTACTTTTCTCTTTTCCTAGTTAATGGTAGGGTTGTGTTATTTAAGCTAGCTTATTCTAAGAATAATAGGGTAGTTAATAAGTAGTATAATATAGGCCTAAAGCTCTTCCTAGTGCCCGTTTATATTTAAGTAGAGTTATACTACGTGGGTAATCTTCTATACGGTATAACTATTGTTAGCAAGTTATAGGGCGCGGGATTTAGTAAGGGGTAAGGTAGGTAGGTTATAAGTACGTATAAGTTAAGTATCTATAAATTAGTTAGTAGCTCCGCAGTTAATTATAGAACGGCTTTTATATTATTTTATAGCAGTAGTTCCTATTATAGGTAAAACTATTTATTTCCGTCCGTTTATCTTTATTAAGTTATTTATTAAGTAGGCCAATATATAGATTCCTCTATTATTAGGGCGTCCTAACCCGTAACTTAGGGCTAGGACTTAGCGTTTTCTATTTCCGTATCTAATTCTACTACTATTACTGCGTCTTTATTTTATATAGTAGTGGCGTATAGTAATATATTTGGTGTTTAGGGTATTAGGTTAGGTATTAGGCGGCGGGTACTAAACCTAGCTATTAGGTAGTTTAGGTTATTATAATAATAGCCTTTTTAATAGCATTTATAGCAGCGTTCTAATTTCTAAAGTAGCTCGCGCTCTCTATTTAGAAGTTTTTACGGAAAAGTTAGTATAGAGAGGTTAATATTGGCTCTAGTGGCACCTAAGGTAGTAGACGTTAGTGGCTTAGTATATGTAGGTTTAGTAGGCCCAGAGGGCTTCTATAGAGAGGTCTTTAAGTAAGGGTTAGTAGTAGCAATCTAATTTAGTTGTTATTTAATCTTCTATAAAGCTGCTACTATTTTATAAATATCGTTATAGTTATAGCTAGTGGCTGCGTAACTAAGGCGATAAGTAACTTTTTTAAGGAGATCCTTCTAGTCTTTAGTATCGTCTTAGGTAAGGGCTCTAGTATATTTCTAAAATTTAACATAGAACTTATTAAATAATTTAGTAGGGCTTATCTTTAGGGCACATAGTTTAGCTTAGTTAGTGGCTAGTAGGTTATAGTTATAGTATATTAAGTCGAGATTATTAAGGACTTTTTAGTAAGACTACCACTTCTAGGGGCTACTAGTCTCCTATTAGGCGAAGAGTCTGTTAAATAGTATACCCTTTATTCGCCCAATAATATAGCTAATCTTAGTGTCTTCTATAGAAAAAAGGTAGGCGCTCTAAGTTAGTTTTTTACGGATTTATATCTTCTAGTAGCTATGTTCCTTACAATCTCCTTAAAAAACTAGGGGATTAAGGTAGCGTGTATTAGATCCTATAATAGCAGTTTAGGTCTAATTATTATAGCTTTTATTATTACTACTTTAGTAGGGGTTTCTATTAGGTAAAGCTGCTTAGCGCTAACCCTCTATTAAGCGTTAAGTAGGTAAAGTTACTAGGGGTATAGAGACTTAGGTGGCATTATATATAGTAGAGAGGTATCTAGTATTATTACAAATGTACTTATTAAGCTAAGATTATAGGTATTTAATTATGCCTTCTTTTTTAGTAACTGTAGCAATTAATATAATCTTATTCTTCTTTAACTGTTAAACGTCACGTTTAGATATACGGAGGTTGTCTTTAGTTTTTTAATATATAAGATTTAATTTACCGTCCAACCTGGTCCCCCTAGTGGGGACACGCAGACTAATTCCTATGGGAAAAAACCTCCTTACTAAGAAAAACCCCATTTTTTTTAAGTGTACAAAAAACCCCCAGGGGAGACGTAAGAGGTAATACTTCTAGATAGCATCCGTACTATATTAACGGGAGGAAAAACACTATTAGGTTGCTGCTTTAAGACTCCCTTTGCACGGGAGTGTCTAAATGCCTATCTTGCCCTATCTGCTATTTAAACCATTTTTGCCACGTCTATGTTGTCTATATAAAGTCGTATGCCTATCCCTAGCTCCTTTTCCAAGTCTCCTGTAAATATCTCCTAATAATAATAATACTTGCGTTCCGCCTGGGCCTATATACTAAGGTCTCTTATCCATTCCTTTATTAAAGGGTTTCTACAATAGGGTATATATAACTTAGTATCGCTTTTGCCCTAGGGCTTAAACCTAGGCCCTTATACCTATATATTAGGTATAGAGGGACACTCTAGTATTTAATAGGGGGCCCAGTCCCTATAACTAGATACCTAGGTTACCGGATAATGTTAAAATAGGGGGCCTCTATTACGCTTAGGGCGCGGATTACATGCGTATATGTATAGATGCTATGCGGTGTATATAGTATTCGTAGGAGGGAGGGGGTACGCTAAAGGAATGATACTTGTTGATTCAAATGTCCCGAATATGTACTTTAGAGACGTAGTAGCAGTGTTTAAGCTTTTTGCTGAGGCTTACCCCCTAGTAAAAAAAAATTTCACTACCACGACGTCGCTGCGCAGGCGCTGCGCAGCCGTATACACGTCTCTACGTTCGCTCTGGTAGTCTATTAACACGATCCAAATGGAATATCAATAGTAGCTGCCAGGTTCCCGGGCTCCACCGCATGGGGGTATAGAGGTCGCTTTTATGGAGTCGTCTTTTTAACTGGTCTTGGCGCCAAGGCCTATGAAAACTCTGCTGTTCTAACGGCGTTAAGGGTTGAGTATTCGAAGGCCCCCTCTAGCCACAACGTAACGCTGCTGCATCAGTAACAGACGAGATCCTCACTCTTAGCTTGACCTTGCGGACAAGATAAGATGGAAAGGAACCCCTATAGGACCGTATAGGTCGGATCTCGATTTTGGTGTTCCTTTCTTTTTAATATATATTATTAGCAAGCGCCTTATAAGCTTATAGGTCTTAAATAATATTACAATCTTAGGTAGTACGCATCTTAGCTTATATAAGCTTTAGGTAATAGTTCTATAAAAGGCGGTAGTATTTATTAGGGTCTTATGCTACTATTTTTACAAACATCTTAGCGTCTCGTATTTCAATTTCAATAGGTAATAGCCCTTCTATTATTATGGAACAAGGGCAGTAACTATAGAGCGTATATATTTAAGGAGTCTATAAGACGTTACGCGATCAATCGTAAGGGTCGAGGGCGTAAGGAGGTGATATACCTACGCGTAGCTAATATAAGCTATACGCGAGGTATATATAAGAGCACGGGGCTCTCCTATAGAGGCCCCTGCGGTAAGGTTCTGTAATACTACCCCCCATTTTATAGAGGCGGAGCTCCGGCGACGCTGTGGTTACTATATATATATAGAAGGGGCACTTAAGGTATAGAAAAGAAGAAAGGGGGGTATTACTAAAGGTTTAAAATAATGTTATATAATAAGGCTTAGTATCTAAGAATCTAATTAATTAAATAACTTTAACCGCTAGTTGAAGTTTCTAGATATCTTAATAATATTCCGGTTATATAATTACACTTTACCGCAATTTAATAGCAACTTACCCTTATATAGTAATGTACAACGGTTTAACTCTATAAGGGCTCCTATAAAGGATTAGGTATAAAATCTCTACTTAGGCCTAGTTTCTATAGGTTTGCATAGTTGTAACGGAACCTTATAGCAGAAACTACAATGGGCTCGTTAATAGGCTAGGTGTGTAGGAAATGTAAAGATAGTAGTTAATAACGTAATAATAACTAGTGGAGTAGTTACCTAACAAATTAACTCTAATTATATTCTAAGAATTACTACAAGGAAGGAACTATCTAGGTAGGGACTAAGGGTCCTTAAATATATAACTATACTCCTATAAAATCCTTCTTGTACGTAATATATATACGCTTTATCTACTCTATCGCGGATTACGCAGATCCTATAGATTATATAGATTATATTATATAACCTTAGTTACTATTCCTTATTATATAGTTCTACCAGCTCCATTCTAGACCGTGCCTATATTAACTAACTAGCTTCTTTTATCTCTTCTCTAAGTAGTTATAATATTATACTTAAAGCGTCCGTAATACTATCTCCCTCCTCTTTATCTTTGTTCTTAAAGATTTAAAATATCTCTAAGTTATTTATTAGAGGTATAATATCCGTCTAATTAATTTAGTTAATATTATTGCTTATTATACCTAAAGCAATTTCTTCTTCTTTAACTGCTCGTTGTGTTCGCACTGTTGCTATAATATTGTCTCTTAGTAAGATTATACTATCTCCGTATTCTTACTGTTTAAAAGAGGGGCTAGTCTATATTACGTTGACGAACCCATCTTCGCGATAACCGTCCTCTTACTTAGAGTGCACTAAAGCGAATATTTATTTGTTCTATAACGTTCGCTCTATTTCTAATACTAAGTATACGCGACCTATTACTTTTAATAGTCGTCTAGTTCCCTAATTAATTTATCTTAGGGTCTTATATTTAATCTACTACTACGTGGCTAAATAATAAACTATCTATTACTCTGGCAGAGTTACGCCGTTTTTATAATGCTAAACGGGAGGCTGCTAATGCTTAGCAACGGGCCCTTAAGTCTTGTCTTGCGGCGTTCACTCGGTTAATCTATCTTAAGAAGGTTTATAAGAAGGTTTATTTTAAAAAGTAGAAACTTATAAAATAAGGTTTATAGGAACTTAGCGATAAAAGAATGGATTCTCTTTTAGTAGAGAAAGAAACAGATTTAAGTAGTTTAGCAACTACTCTTCTTAGGTCCCCCTTAGGTAACTTATTCTTTAGCAATCCTTTTTTATTAATACTGCCTAACCTAATTTCTTCTAATACTCCTATACCTTTCTTATAGCGTTCTTTAAATTTTCTAGTAGTTCCTAGGTAGTCTTAGTGTAGCCTATCTACTTAACCTCGTATTATATTTTATTGTTAACGTCCTTATAACTAACGATCTTTAAAACTTACTATTTGTCTTCTTCCTGTCCTCTATATATATCTACTTTATAAACTAGTGGCTTAATATTCCTATATGCTAGCTCTGGTATTACGATATACTATATAAGGTAAATCTTTATTTTAGCTAGTAGGTTTAACTTAAACGTGACCAGTAAAATCCTTTATATAATTTTAAAAGGTCCTAGTCTAACGTAGTCTAACTTCTTGCTTAGTTGTTAACTCTTAAAAATTTTATATAGTAGCCATACTTTATCTCCCTCCTTAAGATCTAGTCCCTTAGATCTCTTAATATTATAGTACTTTTTTATTCTCTCTTATATTTTCTTTGCTAATTCTATAAGGTCTATATAAAGATTTATTAACGTCTTTATCCTTTCTTTAGCTATGCTACTCGTTTTCTTTACTTGCTATAGTAATAATAATATTCTTAGCTTATATCCGTAATTTGCCTTAAATAGTAATATGCCTATTCCTTTTTATGGTGTTATATTATATATAAACTATATAACTAGTAATAGCAATACCTAATTGTTCTATGCATAATTAATATAATGCCTTAGATACTGCTCTAGTATCTAATTTAGTCTTTCCGTTTAACCGTCTGTCTGCGGATAATATATAGTAAAAGTTACTACTTAAACTCCTTACTCCGCTAAAAACACTTCCTAAAATATTACTATAAATCTTAGATCTCTATCTAATATAATTTTACTTAGTGCTCTATATCTTGCGAATACTTCTTTAACATAAATTCTAGCGATATCTTCCGCTAAGATTTCTTCTATATATGCTATAAAGTACCCCTACTTTATAAGCTTATTTACTATTACTAAAATTATATTATAATCTTATCTAGTAATAGGGTCTCTTAACTTTAGTAACTTAATAATAAAGTCCTATAATATAACCTCCTATAGTCTCTCTGGTATTTTAATAGGTTATAGCCCTCCGTATAGCTTATACCTTATTAGTTTATTTCTTTAGTAATCTAGATATTTCTTTATAACTTTTCGTACTAAGCCCTAGATTCTATCAATAATATACTCCTCCTAGAGTCTTAACACTAAGCCCATAGCTCCATTATATCCTTAAGTTAATTCCTTATAGAATTCTTCCATAAATTACTTAGCTATACTTCTTAGGATATACTTTACTTCTCGATTTTTATATATATCTGTCTATAAATCTTCTAGCTATACTTCTAGAATTCTTTACGCCTAAAAGCTCTCTAGTATCTCGTAGACTTTCTCTAGTTCTTTATCTTCTTATATTGCTGCAATTTTTGGATAATTATACCTAATTAATCCGTCTATATCTTTTCGCAGTAAAGCCCCTAATGGCTTTTTGTTATTTTATAGTTTAGCTTTTTAACTTAGAGCGTCTGCTTGTGTATTGTCTATACCCTTAGTATACTAAATCTTGAAATAGTATTCTGTAAGCATCTCCGCCTATCTAACCTATTTTTAGTTAAGTTCCTTTATTATTAGGAATCCTATTAGGTTCTTATAATCCGTTTTAACTATAAATAGTTTCTCTATACCTTATAAGAATACTCTCTATTCCTTAAGTACTATAACTATACCTAATAACTCCTTATTATAGATATTATAGTTTAACTCTAGTAGTGTTATCTTCTAACTATAGTATACTACTAGGTGCTATTTATCTTAATATTTCTATATAAAGCACGCCCCTAATATATAGTCTAATATATCTATTTCTATAACCGTTTCTAGTCCTAGTTAATAGATCTTAAGAACTAGCTCCTAGGTAAACAACTTCTTAACTTTCCTAAATAGTTTTTACTATTCCTTTCCCTATGCCTATAGTTCTTCTTTCTTTGTTAATCGCGTAAATAGCTTAATGTCCTTTAACCATTATGTTATAAACCTTCTGCAGTAATTGCAAAACCCTAAAAACAACCTTAATTACGTAATATTCTCTAGTTTTTACCAATTTACTATAGCCTTAATCTCCTTTAGATCTATACTAAGTTGGCTTAGTTTAATAATAAATCTAATAAAATCTGTCTTCCTTATAAAGAACTTGCATTTCTTAATTACTACTAGCATTTATTCTTCTTACAGTCTCTTTAAAACCTATTTAACGTATTCCCCATATTCTTCCTTAGTTATTAAGTAGATAATAATATCGTTAAGATATATTATAACAAATTCGTCTAAGTGTTCTCCTAATATATTATTAATATATTTCTAGAACGTTGCTAGTGCGTTTATAAGCCCAAATTATATAACTAATGGTTTATATAGTCCTTTCTTTAACCTAAAGGCTGCCTTTTATTCGTTGCCTTCCTTAATTCTAATCTAATAGTATACCTATCTTAGATCTATCTTTATAAAGATTCGTGCGTTACCTATCCTATCTTAAATCTCGCTAATTAAGGGTAAAGGATACCTATCTTTTTTAGTAATACTATTTAACTGTTAATAGTTAATATATAGCCTTAGTTTGCCATTCTTCTTTAATACGAATAGTACTGGATAACCTGCCGATAACTATAATGGTCTAATATATCCCTTTTATAGATTTTTCTAAATAAACTCTTTTAGTGCTCTACCTTCTTCTTTAGTAAGCTTATAGATTGGAAAGAACCTTAGACTTATTCCTAGTTCTAATTCTATCTTATAGTCCTATACTATATACTATACTAGCTTTTTACTTTTTAGTAACTATAGTTTCTTGCCATATTTATAGTATCTTTTTAGTATATAACTTAAGCCTTGCTTAGTCTCTTTATATATCGCTCTAACTTAGTACTATACTAACTTAGTTTACTATCGCATTTTACGGCGTTAAGTATCTTTAATATCGACCTAACCTGTAATCCAATTAATCCTTAGATTATATTCCTATAACTAAGGTATCCCTAATACTGCCTTATCCCGTCCCAATAGTAGGATATTAAAAGACATCTTAATTTATCTCCCTTTAATAGTTATCTAAATAGGTCCTATTTTAAGGTTAATAATCCCCCCTCTATAGGCTATTAGATCTCCTAAAATTGTAACTAATAGGTAAGATTGCTCCTTCTATCTATAAGGTAAACCTATTCTCTTAACTACTACTAGTAAAATATGGTTTCGCGTTACTCTACTATCTATTAGCGCTTTAAACTGCTAATCCTACTATTTAACTCGTAAATTTAGGTATTGTCCTTAAATTCCTTTAAGGGTTTAAGGCTCTACTACTAGCTCCCTCTAGTCCTATAGGCCTCCACTTTTCTTAACTATTAGCTGCTTAATCCTATTATATTTAGCTTACTTTTTAACTAATGCCTAGTTCGCTTTTTGTCTTTAATATACTATAAACACGTATTTTCTAGGCATTCCCACCATTGTCGTCCGTCTAAGCATTCTTCTATAAGGAATCTTTCTAGTTAAAGTATTAAATTTCCTTCCTC
>Ga0307515_10022215_pt1 | contig 11192 bp, 5 predicted proteins | sample 17_EM_MG_FD_194513 | JGI IMG/M metagenome (GOLD analysis project Ga0307515, IMG submission 194513) | Populus trichocarpa ectomycorrhiza microbial communities from riparian zone in the Pacific Northwest, United States - 17_EM | ecosystem: Host-associated > Plants > Roots > Unclassified | place... | reverse complement strand
GCGGCCCCCCTGCAAACCCCCCCCTAACATCCAAACCCCCCCCTAACATCTAACAGGCATCAGCCCCGCCGGCGAATCGACCTGCGTGCTCGGCGACACCTTCCTACGCTCCGCCTACGTCGTCTACGACCTGTCGAACAACGAGATCTCGCTCGCGCAGACCAACTTCAACGCGACCAAGTCCAACGTCATGGAGATTCAGAGCGGCAGCGCGGGCGTGCCGAACGCCACGGGCGTCCCCAACGCCGTCAGCTCGCTCGCCGTCGGCACCGGCGGCGCCCGCAACGGCGGCCAGCCCAACATCACGGGGACTGGCGTCGCGGTCGCTACGCAAACGGGGGCGGCGGCTGCGATTAAGACGCAGGCGCCGTGGGCGGGCGCGGCGGTGGCGGCAGGCGCGGGGCTGTTGTTTGCGTTATAGATAGGGATGGGGAAGGGGGGCAGAGTTGCGTAATTTCTGTACACCTTTAGGGATCTACACTGGGCTTCGCATATCTACGGTGCATATACCGGCGTTTTTTCTTGTTTTTGTGGGAGGCTAGCGGATTCATTCGACATTTTTCTGAGAGCGCTACCTTTTTAGTAGGCATGACAGTAGAGGGCGGGATTAGTTGCGCTGCTCTTCGTTGCACTGGCACTGCACGATTTCCGGGAAAGAAGAATTATTTTCATTTATCTTTCTTGTCTAGATATGATTGAGGGCTTTTTTTTGAGGCGATGACAGGGCTTGCGCAAGCTAGAGCTGTATCATATCATCATATCATGCCACGCTAGATGCACATAGAAGTCGAATATCAGAGGGCTTAGTTCGCTATAGAGACCGGAATCCTAGAACCTTGACTTTTCGCTACTCGGTCTAGGGAAGTGATAGTTGCGATGACTGCGTGCGGTATAGTGACCGGGTAGGATGGCGGGTAGTCTACCTATGCCGCCAATCGGGTAGCAGCGCAGTGATGTTAGGCGGAGCTTGTTCGAGGCTCATCTCAGCCTGCCGCGGACCGGCGTGCGCGCGTGTGTGTGTGTTGCGAAAGCAGGCGCAGACAGTCGTGAGCTTCGCCTGGGTGATCGGCTAAGCGAGCGTCAGATGCGGGTGCTGAATGCGTAAGCTTGGCGGCGCGTGAGCTCACCCGATGGCTGAGGGGCCGGAGATGGGGTCTGTTTTTGGAATGATGAGGGGGGTTATCGGAAAGGTGAGGGGGTCGGGGTGGCTGTGAAGCGATGTTCCTCGATGCCTTTTGCGTAAAGGTGGAGTGCCGTAGGTGTAACAGGGGCTGTGAAGGGCTTGAAAGTAGTGGGATAGAATTGTGATATTTGATGTAATGGAGCATGTCAGCAACACTTTTGGCCCTTAGTAATATACTTCAGAATGAACAGGACGAAAGTGTCCTTAATAGTGAGACCCACTGCGGTAATACTGTTAACTATAAGCAGTATTGAAAACCCAAATCGGGACCTTAAGGAAGTCGTAATAGATCCCAATCTGGTAAAAGGTAGTCAAAACTCGGGATGTCTACCTGGAGTATACCAGCTTAGCTGCCGCTAGTTTCGCCTCAACCTCGAGCTCATTAAGACCCTAGCCGTCACGCACGGCCTAGTTAGGTGGGGGCGGAGACCGAGGTTCTCTGGGTTTATTATTTGTGCAAGAAAGAAAAATTCTTCGAGATAGCGAATATAAAAAATACAAGTCACCATTGTCGATATTTGGGGTGTTGGGTGTAGAATGGTTACTGTAGTATGTTCTGAGATTTGAAGGTCACGGAGCCCTATTTCCGTCTTCCGGCCTGAGCAGTAATTGCATTGATCTACACATTAACTAGGTTGAAGTTGTTGGTAGGGGGGTAGTCGGGTCGAACGAGAGCCTGTGATTGGCCAAACCCTTATATATAGATTCTTCCTCATAGAGCCTCTCATATTTATTCCACGCCACGCCTAGTCAGTGATCTGACAGAAGTTAATTTAGCTTGCATACAGTCTAAATATACCGTAAATGACAAAATTTGATAGTTGGTTTGAATTAGACAGAAAAACTCTAAAGCCAGGAAAACTAGCTTTCGAATAACACTTAGCGGGTATAGGTATTAAGCTGTTAGGGTAGCATCAAATGGAGAGGTAAAGGATCTCATTCTGCGATGGTGAGTAGTAGGTAACTAGTTTGACCTAGGAGCAGCTCTATCGTAGTGCAGTTCAAATTCAGAGAAGTTAATAAGACAGTAAGGAAGAGTGTACTACAGAGCGCCGACACAACAATTAGGAATATAAAATGAAGCCAATAAGTAGCTTTATTGATTAATTTTCCTTAAAATAAAATATATGAAGAACGCCTTCAGAGGGTATACCTACTCGGCCCCTCCAGCTTTCCCAGTTTGGCAGACTACAGGCTCCAGAAAAACTTTCGTGATTTGCTTCGCAATTCCTACACCAGCAACCTGATTGGACCCGAACAACGCCGTTTCAACTCGATCCCAAAATGCTTTCCTCAGGGACCCCACACTTCACTCTTATTCCAATTCTATGATACAAATACGTGGCGAGAGCCGTACGCACTCTGATAAGTATGCAAAATCGAGCTTGCCGAACGGAGGCGGACAGACTATACTGGGAGGTTGAACTTCTTGCCTTGAATGACCCTTGTGGAAGATATATCAGCCAAACATTCCTTACCCAATAATGCAAGAAATTAATAACAACATTGATGGGACTTTTCTGTTAATATCAAAATGGAACTGAGGCTTCAACTCACTTTGTGTAATAGATCCAAAAGAAATCCGAGTAGAGGATAGTCTGGATAATCCCTGCAACAATGGCAATCGGGTCCCAGAAGCGTGGTTTTTTTTCCGTAAAGGATCGATAGATCCAGTTCGGGATGTAAAGAGCCCTATAAGCTCCAAGCGCGAAGAGATAGTGGGTAGTAATGGTCTCGGCTTCTCCTGTCCTTTGTAGCATGAAGAGTTGAGGCAGGATTGCAACAGATTCCAGCCATATCGAGAATGCCCACAGGATCTGCTACCAATCAGTTATCTCCCCCACTGCAAAGTCCTGGATTCCTTTTGTATACCTCAGAAAATGTATATTTGTATGGGAATAGTATCGCCAATATCGCACTTGCTCCGAGTAGGTATTGCACTTTGAAAGTGTCAAGATTCGGATCATGCGTAGGCTTGTAGTCGTTGAGCATCAGGTAGACGGTGTATGCGGAAGTGCTAATAAATATAATCTTAAAGACGGTGTTGTAGAGGCTTGTCGGCTCGTAAAATGTCCATAGAAGGTCGATATATCGCGTCACGTAGACCATCAGGTAAAGAAATTGGGATTTGAATGATATGCCGGACGCGCTCTATAGGGCGGAAGTCAACGCTATGCGCCGCTTCAAAGGGATAAAGGAGGCGCATACGCTTGAAGTCTTCATTTTATGCAGTAGGATAAGTATCGATATCAAATGGGACAAGTCCCCTAGCAGTTCACAAGTTAGCAATCGCATCAAACTGCACGAAGCCCTGGAAAGGGATAGATGTTGGGAGCTCCCAGCCGTTGCTTCAAGATCGACGTACCCAGTAACCTGAAAATATTCATAGTGGAGGCTTCGCGGTAAAAGATCCTGATGCAAAGGGTCCCGCAGCTATTTTTGTCGTTGGGGAACGCGAGAGTTCAGATGGCTGTCAATAGAACACGAATCAACATTTATTTCGAGACGACAGATGTTCACGCTCGGACCTACAAAGTGAATTGCAGCCACGCCGTCCTCAGCTCCTCCGCATGAAACGACGGACAAAATCGACTCCCTAAGCCAATCTGATTGACGAAGATAGCCCGGATGGCCTGTGTATATTTGCCTATAACTCTTCCATAATGAATATACTCGGATGGAAAGATATCCTGCGCCCAATTCGGGATGGTCTTCGCGATTGTTTCCCTCCTCCAGACCATGGCCCAACTCCAGAGGAGAGGCGCAAACAGCAGCTTCTAGACTCCTTGAAAGGCTTTACATATTTTGATTACTTTGACCAGATAGAGCGGTGGACAGCAGAGTCATCGGATCCTCTTCAGAGGGCGAATACACCTCTCCTTCCACGAGCTCAGTCTACAGAGAAAGATACCCAAGGAAAAGCAAATGTCCTGCTATGTCATGACTTCTCGGGGAACTACCACGACTATGAATCTTGTCAAGGTATTGGGATTGATACAGAAATCTATTGCTGCGAGTATCTGCAATATGTCTCTACGTTCATCTATTTTTCGCATAAGCTGGCTTGCGTTCCTCCTCCATCTTGGACCAACACCCTCCATCGGAACGGCGTCAAAGTGCTAGGTACCTTCATTGTTGAGCCAGGGACAAAAGAAACCGAAAGGATTCTCAATAATAGCGCCGTTGTAAACCCTAAAGGAAACCATCTACATTTCCCAGTTGCAAGTAAACTTACTAGAATTGCTCACCACTACGGTTTTGACGGCTGGCTCATAAATATAGAGAAACCGTTTCCAAAAGAGAGCTGGGATGTATACCTGCTCTTATGTTTCCTCAAACAGTTGAAATCGGAGCTTGGTAGTGAGAGCAAAGTCGTTTGGTCAGTGTTGTTCAAGTTGTTATTCTACTTTTATCCAGCCATGCAAAAACAACTCATACAGTGTATCTTTTATTTATTAAATTTATCATTTTAAAATTATGAAAATCCCTGATCTGTCACGTCCTCGAACTGCACTCTAATATATGAGAAACGAGAATGTACACAGTTACCATTACTATTAGACTGTTGACCAAAGTGTTTGCCTAACTAATTTACCAGGTACGATGCGATCACAGTCGATAATAGAATCGATTACCAGAATAGCTTGACAGACAAGAATCTTTCGTTCGCACAAGAATCCGGCGCAATACTTACAAATTATTGCTGGAAAGAAGAAAGCGCTCTAAAAGCTAAGCTTCTGGCGGAGAGAAGTCAATTGCAGTTGCAGGATTTGTACTTCGGCATTGATGTCTGGGCCCAGAATACGAACAAGGCCACTAATCCAAGAGTAACGTATCCAGAAAAGGGCGGTGGTGGAACAAATACCGGAGTTGCAGTAGCCAAGCTCGCCGAAATCGGACTCTCTGCAGGTATCTTCGCGCCGGCGTGGTCGTTCGAGCATTTCCCAAAAAATGGTCGCGCCGTCGAGCGTTCCATGTGGGATGGAGAACTCTTGCCAGACGACCTCGATTGTTCCTGTGAGAAAGGCCAGTCACACCAAACATCACAGTACTCGCAATACCCGATCACTCGCTTTGCTCATGAGTATCCGGCAGGTTCTGAGCATTTATTCCACACTGATTTCAGCCGAAGCTTTACCACTCATGGGCGATCGCTCGATGAGATATACGATGGGCAAAAAATGCATTCGCAGCTCGGAGCGCAGTCACTCTTGCCACATCTGCTGCGGCTAGCGATGCTGGAAAAGCAGGTGGGCAACCAAACAAATATTCTTTACGGGGAGCTTCTTAGTGAACCCTCAAGGCTAGCTGTGTGGGTGAAGAGCGTGGCACCAGATAGCGAATCAAAGCAAAGAGCATACGATAGCAGTCTCCGCCTGTTCAAACTGAACATGCCTGCTGATGGAAGGCTTCAGGTCAACGCTACTTTTAGGTGTCGCTGGTCTTCTCCCGAACTCCACATCGGCCTCTATCTCAAGCTAGGCAACGAGATCAACTGCATTCCTCTCTGGAATACTGGAGGTCAAATCAAGACGTTGAATTTTCCTGTTGGGAGAATTGACGATTCCGATCAATCATCAAATGATCGATTGCATGAACTTGGCATATTTCTAAAAGGATCACGGATAGAGAAGCCCACCTTACTCGTGGAAGTTATTGAAGTTACGATCGCTCCTATAGCTTGGTCAAAACAGCCATATTTCGTTGAAAATATTCGAATAGAAGCTCGAGGTGAAGGAGACAGGTCGCACTGGCGGTTGATGTGGGAATACCGTGAGATGGTCAAGAACGAAGAAAAGGCAGACAAATCTGGACAGATTTATGGGTGCCCGTATAGCAATATCACTGGACCTTTTGCATACTTTATGCTTGAGTTTGATGGGCATTGCGTTGGTCGGGCATATGCTCTTGAGTTCATATTGTGCAATGCTCTGGTAGAGAAGGTGAAGAGCGACGTCGGAACAAAGGTCAAAGTTGTTGGGGTACATTTTGCTGGAGAAAGATGCGAGAGCAGCACAATTATATTAAAGATTTAATTTCATTATTGCGCTCCTTTAGCTATATAGATAGACACGTTATATAGATGCTTGGCAAACGCCTTGTCGTCAGGAATTCGAGACATAATTCATTCAACCGGCGCCACGAAACAGGCACTTTAAGCAGGCTGTTGAAGACCTCTATACTATGGTTTGAAGAGATCGCGCGTGATTGTCTAGTTAGGTTTGGAAACGGCTTCTTATTGACTGCACTAGATCTGACCTGAAGCTGAGGCGCTAGACACTAAAGAGCGCCATCGGAGGCACGACTGGTTCTCAATGACTGAACGGTGCCGCCTCACAATTTCTAGCGGTAGCAGAGCAATTGCGCTGTAATTGCCTCGACAAATCTATTTGAGTGGCCCTATCTAAGATTGGTAAAGCCGTGTCAGCCCAGCCAATGCTTCATGTGCTGAAGAGTTTTGAGACTGGACAGCTGCAGAATGTTGATTGGGTGTGGTTAGCAGCTCCCAGCATAGTTGTCATTTGGCGTATGCATTAATCCTTTTAACACTTGGCATAAAAGTTACAGTTTTCCCGCTAAACCGATATTAAACGTAGTGCTCTAAATTTACTTTATAGCTTAATAACTTCTTAACTATTTACTTTACTAAAATAATTAAAAATATAAAGTTTAGTAAGTTAAATCTAATAGTACTATTCTTTTTAAAATATAATTTAAAGTAGTAGAGATATTATAATTCGATTTTAATAAGAATAGTATTATTAAATTAAATCCTTAAACTTTATATTTTATATTTTATAATTATTTTAATAAAGTATATAGTTAAGAAGTTATTAAGCTATAAAGTAAATTTAGAGTTCTACGTTCAATATTGTTCTGGCGGGAAAACGGGGAAAATTTGTGCCAAGCTTTGAAAGGATTTAACGCATACGCCAAATCAGCAGGCTGAAATTTCAACGTCAGTGAGCTCCCAGCCTCCTCATCTACCACAAACTCACCTCATCGCGGCGGGCGAATTTTATCGCCAATCTCTATCACTCACTCGCCATGGCGGACCTGCAAGAGCTGTTTGCCCGCCTCGAAAGTCAAAGTGCAACCTCTTCTGGCGCGTCTGGCGCGAACCAGACGTACCACCAGCCGTCCTCACCGATCTTCTCCCCTGTGCCTTCAGGACCGCAGCCTCATCATCAATCGGCTGCTATGTCTCCAAACACCTCAATCACCAACACACCGGCGCCTGAGCAGAGCAGCTCTGATCGCACAGCTAGCTTGCTCAACCTGCTCAAATTCAACCAGCCCGGCGCCGCTGCACCACACCAAGCTATCGCACCCGAACACCGGCCATCTCACGCTTCTGTAGAGAACTTGCAAGCACCAGATAATTCTGCACATGAGCGTACGATCTCTGCGTCGGATTTAGTCGCTTCTTTCATGCGGAAACCCTCTTCACAGGGCTCGACTCATACCCCAGCGGCTGCTTCTTCCGCACCCAGTGGCAAGGTTGAGCAGGCGCCTTCATCCTCGGAGAATCCGCAAGACTTGCTGTTGAGATTGCTTAATCACCCAAAGCCTGCTCAATCTGACAGCCTCTCTACTAAGCAAAGCGGTGAAGTCCCCGCTTCAATTGAGACCTCGAACATGCCTGAGACAGCTGTCGATGATCTCGCTCAGGATCTCGCCGATGCTAGATCAGAGAAGATTTCCTTTAACCCATCGGTTCGGAATCGCACCGAGTCGCCAACTCTAGTCTTCGGCGGTGACAACGCAGACCAAGCGAGTCCATTTGAGCCAGCTTCGTCAACTCCAAAGGCGTCTATTTTTACTTACGTCAACCCGTTTGAGCAGCTGTCAGCTTTGAGCCCACGTAATCGTACACCCGTATCAGATCGCTCAAAGCCCACTGTATCGAAGATAGAAATACTCAAACCCAAACACGGCAGAGATACTTCCTCTATCATAACTGGAGACAGCAAAGATCAAAGTGCTGAGAGATCTAGGGCAGCACCGAAGGCTCGGAAACTCTCACCCAGCTCTGTACAAACCCCGATTACGTCCCCCCCAGTGGCTCCGGTTCCAGATTATCCACCTGCGACTGTATCCGAAGCCGTAAGTGGCGTCGGAGAGAAGGTCGACAAGCAAGTGGAGGAAGCCCTTGCACAGGTGGATAAGAAGGCGAACGGTCATTCGATGGCGAAGCCCGAGGATGTGCCGATGGCTAAGGGAGTTGTGAAGGAAATGGAGAGAGCCATCCACGACACAGCTGTTGAAATAAAAAAAGAGCTTGAGGATGATAAGAATGTTCGCGCACTGGATGAGACTTTGCCAAAGCCAATAGCTGAAGCATTGAAAGAAGTCGTTGAGGATGTTGCTCAGGCAGACGTCGCTGACAGCTGGGAGAGCGCCGAAGCGGATGACAGTCCTGCCAAGGAGGAAGAGCAAACTGTGCGAGTCTATAAATTCCCAATGAAGGCTTTCGCTGCCATCTCCGCCAAGAACCTTCCAGATCGTGCCCTAGCCATCCGCCAGGAAACCATGATGGATATCGCCCGACTGAAGAAAGAATTCGATCAGATCGATCGCTCCCTCGTTGCTGCAACCAAGAATTTTATTGTCTACGCTCTTGCGAAGCATGGCGGCCTTCGCATCATACGCCAAGAGAATGGGTACTTCCGACAGGTGTTCCATGGCTTCAAAGAGCGCATTTTCAATCTCGCCATGTGCACTGCAGCTGACGTCCAGCCATCTGAGGATGTCCCTGAGAGCATCCTTGGCATTGGTGTCAACGGAACTGTGTTTTGGGCTTCAGCTCTTGGTTCAAGAGAGGACCAGATTGATAGCCTCGAAACGCAAGGTCTCATATTTCCTCCTGCCCCTGCCCAAGATGACAACACTTCAGGTGGTCAGTTGAAGACGCGCGCCAAAACTAGCTCTCGCCATCCAGATTATTTCGCGGTGGGTCGAGGCAAGTCAATCAACATTGTCTGGCCCAAGGTTGCCCGCGACCCAAGGTACACCGATCAGAAGTCTCGAGTTTGCAACAGCGAAAAATACCTACAAGAACGCTCGCTCAAAATTTTGACTGGAAAAGCTGGCAAAGACTTCGCCTTTAGTGAAGACGATACCGTTATTGTGTCATTGGACAAAGCTGGTAAGATGCGGTTTTGGGATGTCCGTGAGCTTACAACCGGAGAGTTTGGCATACCCACGGGAGAATTCCCGCCAATCGAGATTAAGGAGCCGCTATTAGAATTTACGACCACCTCCCCAAACGCCAAATCGTGGCCGACATCCGTATTCTTCTTTGACAAGGACCGACCATGCGCGAAAGGCATTGCTCTAAGATATGTCATGGTTGGTATGAAACAGAACCATACATTCCAGCTGTGGGATCTCGGCCTTGGAAAGGCAGTGCAAGAGATCAGCCTGCCCCACGAGAAGGAATCTGATGCTATCTGCAGTGTTGCATTTCATCCGAAAACAGGAATTCTGGCCGTGGGACATCCTACTCGGAACTCCATTTATTTCATTCATGTTTCATGCCCGAGATATAACCTTCCGATGTCATCCCAGGCCACTTATATCACTCGTCTGGCGCGCAAAGATGCGAAAACGCCACTGCCAACTGTGAATGCCACGGCCATTATGACCAGTATCCTTGAATATTCATTTGCATCCAAAGGCCAACTGAGGAGCCTGCAGATGCTAAATGATCCCGCGAGCCCTTCCGAAAATGACACTCCAGATAACAACCCTCTCTTCGAGCTATATGTCATGCACTCGAAAGGTGTTAGCTGTATGGGTGTTCGAAGATTTGATCTGGGATGGAGGAAAGACGGTGAGGCTCTGCACCCTGTCGATGCGGAAGCCGAGGGCATCATCGTAGTCGGTCCCATTAGATCTATCCAGGCTCAGGTTGTTGAGGACACTACTGCTGCTAGTGAAATAACAGCTCCTCTAACGGGGCCCAGTCGCTCTCCCCGTGAAAGCATCAAGAAAGAGAATAGTGCCTCATCTCGGCAGTCACTGGACCCAGAGGCCACCACCAGAGCCTCGACCTTAGCTAAGGTTGAAAGCAAGCAGGATGCTGCAAGAGCTGCTATCATCAACGGTTCCGAAAAGGTGGAGAAGAAAAAGAAGAAGCGTTCTAACGCTGACACCGCTTCGCAAACGTCGAGTGCAACTCGCACCAATCCGTCAATTGTAACTGCGACATCGTACGCACAAGCTGCACAGCGTGCCAAGTCACCATCTCCTAAGTCGACACCTGCTGCGGAGCCAGCAGCAATTGCCGAAGTTCCAGAGACAGAGGCGCCCGAGTGGGCTACACGACTTTTAAGTCAGCATCTCCAGCAGTCTGCCCCTGCCGACCCATCTACTAGCCATATGGAACAAGACATCAAGAAACTTGAAGAGAATATTTCCGCAGAGTTCTCTAAAGGCTTCACCCGCGAGCTTGAGTCATTGTACCGGCGCTTTGATGAGGATAAGCGCGTCCAAGCGGCAGCAAATGCAGCCAAACAGGATGCAGTCCTTCGTCTTGTCTCAAGCACCTTGTCAGAGAACGTTGAGAAGAGCCTTACCCGCATTATCTCTAGCAGCATCCAGGATGTAGTCGTACCCAACCTTCAGTCAACCGTTACCGCGTCTCTTGACCGAAGACTAACTGAATCCATCTCTACGTCAATCCAGGCTGCCGTTCCCAAGGAAATTAATTCGATCCTTCCGAACGCTGTGACCAAAACGATGCAAGATCCTGAGGTTCTAGAAACCATCTCTGAGCTTGTGTCCAAAAGGGTTACAAACCAAGTGGAATCAACAGTCTCAGCATGCTTGGGATCAATCGTAACTCCCGCATTCTCCAACTTTGCTGCTACAATCGAGCACCGCGTCTCTGAGCAGCTTCATCAAGCAGGCGCTCAGCGTCATAACGATACCGCCAAGATCGAGCAGCTTACTAATCTTGTAAGAGGGCTGTCCGAAACGGTGCAGTCTATGGCAGCCTCTCAGT
>Ga0307515_10022213_pt1 | contig 11193 bp, 12 predicted proteins | sample 17_EM_MG_FD_194513 | JGI IMG/M metagenome (GOLD analysis project Ga0307515, IMG submission 194513) | Populus trichocarpa ectomycorrhiza microbial communities from riparian zone in the Pacific Northwest, United States - 17_EM | ecosystem: Host-associated > Plants > Roots > Unclassified | place... | reverse complement strand
GGCGCCCCGGATCCGGGACATGAGCGATTGCACGGCGCCGCGTGCCGATGTGGGCGGCGAGTGTCCCCAGAGAAGGTCGACGAGCTGATCAACGCCGACCCGGCGCCCAGGTTCCAGGAGCAGGACGGCCAGTGTCAGGCGCTCCATGCGACGTCTCAGCGGGATGAGCTCGCCGCGGGCGCCCCGGATCTCCACCGGCCCGAGCACTCGGATTTCCACGTTGATCAGGATACGGACAGTCGATACGTCCGCGTCTGCTTGAACGGGGGCCGGCGCCTCCCCAGCAATCATGGCCGCTTGGAACGAACGGGCCTTGTCCCGATCATGGGGCCGTATCGCGAACAGGCCGCTACTCACCAGGAGGACACCCCCTGGATCCAAATGGTGGGCGATCGCGCTGCGCGACTCCGACACCACCAGCAGGGTGAGCACCAGACCGACGACGCCGATGGGCACCTTCACGAAGAAGATCCGCTGCCAGCTCAGCTGTCCACGATCACCCCGCCGAGCAGAGGTCTCGCGATGGTCGACACCCCGACGGCCGCGCTCCACATGCCGTGCTGGAGGGTCTGCGCATCAGCTGGGGAGGGTCCGCCTGGTGCGCGGGTGGGTGCCGCGGTCGGTGGTCGGGGTGCCGGTCCCGTCTGGCACGGACGCAGAGTTCAGAAAGATGGTGATATGAGCTTCCCCGATAGCTCAGGCCCGACCAGCCAACGGTCTGTTTCGGGTGCACGGCGTCGCGGCCCACCCGAACCGCAGACCGTCGTTCAACATACGTTCTGCGATGCACGCTTGACCTGGCACCTGCCCCACCGCGCTACTCCCCCACACCCGCGCTATTCCGAAGCACACCGATCGGCAGTCTCGTAGGCATCGATCGCCTCCAGCGCGAACCCCTCGGTACGCTCGGCGGCATCGGCCCTCACCAGGACAGCGCCTCACCGGCGTACTACAGCTCGCGCGAGCGATTCAACATGCAGACGCCGCCAAGATCATCGCTGCGCATGTGGCCGCGTGCGTCTACGGCGCGCTGGGCCGCTCGCAGCGCTTCCTCATCTCGAGCGAGCGCGCCTCACCGGAGGCGATCCATCGCGGCTCACCCTGTCACCATCACCCGGAGATCGGGTGCATTGGCGTCCACATCGAGTCTTTCGAGCGCCGAACTGGCTACGTATTCCGTTTGGGGACTCTCCACCCCTATCACGCGGCGCGCCGACCCGAACAGGCGACTCCAGGGCGACTGAGATTCGTGAACGCGACCGCGTGGATCGGGCTCAAGGGCATCGAAAGCGCCGGAGTCGAACTGCAAACCCATTGACTCCGCCCGGCTTGCCATCCAAGCGAGCGTGATGTCGCTCAACCCTGAGTCCGCATACCCTCCCCCGACATCAACGTGCCCGCCGGAGAACCAGACCTGCTCGACAAGCTGCTGCTCCCAGTCCGCGATCTGCCACAGCGCCGGCCGGTACGACACCCGGTGTTCATCGATGGCCAGCGCCTGGAACGCCGATTCGACAATCGCCGACAAACCAACGTCATGGAACTGCATCCGATGACCAAGTGGCGAGAGTCTCCGCAAGCCGGCCAGCGGGACACCGAGCGGGCCCACCGTTTCCCAGACACCGATGAAACGTACGCGAGCTTCGTTAGAGTAGTGATGCCGGAAGTTCTGCGCCACGACACTGTCCGGGCCCGTGTCGATCGTCCGATTGCGGTAGAGCGCATAGGCCTCCGGGATGCGGTGGGCGTGCTCGTTCCGGAGTATGCCGCAGTTGCGGATCAGTCCCACGATACTGCGCGCGACGTAAGCACCGCGACTGAAGCCGAAGAAGAATATTTCGTCGCCCGGAGAGAAATTGCGGACCAGGAAAGCGTACGCCTCGCAGATCTGCCTCGACAGCAACCCAGCCTGCAAACCGAAGAGCCAACCCGAGAGCGAACGGACACCCCCGTTGTAGAACACGTACTGCGCACGGCCGACCGCATCGCGGGCCGCGACCGCACGGAAGATTCTCGCCACGTTGGTGGGCGCTCCTGATCGGCGCCCCCAGGTACCGTCACAGCAGACGACAAGCCGCTTGGTTCCGGTCCCGACGGCGTCGGCAGGTTCGGGCTCCGGCAGCCGCGCCGCACCGGCGGGACCGGCGTCTTCGACGATTGTCTTTCCGGAGCGCTGGGCCACCAGGGCGGTTCCGTCGACCTGCGCACCCTCGATGTCGGCACGGGAGAAGGCAGCCGGGTTCAGAATCGCGTCACGAAGATCTGCGCCGCGAAGAACTGCCCCGACGAAGCTGGCCCCTCGCAGGTCCGCGCGACGGAGGTCGGCGCCCGTCAGGTCTGCCTCGTCGAGGCAGGCGCCGCGCAGGTCCGCGTCGCGAAGATCGGCGTGACTCAGGTTCACGCCTCGCAGGTTCGTCCGCCTCCGGGCCATCACACGTTTCCTTGGTGCGCACGACGCAGTCGCCGAAACGACGATCGCCAGTTCGGCAGCACGTCACCGGTCGAGCCCAGGACCGCGCCACGCAGATTCGCCGCGCGCAGGTTCGCACTGTCGAGGTTTGCGCCGCGCAGGTCGGCTTGCCGCAGGTCGGCTGAATCGAGGTCCGCCTTGAACAGGTTCGCCTGCCTCAGGTCCGCACCCGCGAGATTCGCCGTGCGTAGATCGGCGGCGTCCAGCTGTGACCTCCGCATGCGTGCTCGCGTCAGGTTCACGCCGAAGAGCCGGGCCGCGCTGAGGTTCGCCTCCGTGAGCCACGCTTCGTTGAGGCGCGCGAATTCGAGGACGGCACCGGGAAGCATCGCCCTGGTCAGCTTCGCCCGCCACATCGTGGCACCCCGCAGATCGGCGAAGCCCAGTTCGACCCGTACGAGCATGGCGAACCTCAAGTCCGCGGAGCGGAGTACCACCTTGACCATCGACGCCCCCGTGAGGACGGCTGCCTGGAGATTCGCTTCTGTGAGATCGGCGGCGCCGAGCTTCGCTCCGGCCAGTCGCGCGCGCTCCAGGCGAGCACCAAGCAGCAGCGCGTTGCGGAAGTCGGCCCCGATGAGCTCGGCCTCCCGCAAGTCGGCTCCTTGCAGGACCGACCGCCGGAAGTTCGCTCCCCGCAGACGAGCACCCCGCAGGTTCGCCCGCGGGCAGGAGATGCGCGCGAGATCCACCTCGGTTCGGGCACGCCTCGACGTGGCGGGCCCCAGCCTGAGTACGGTGAGCGCCTCGTGGAGGTGATCGGGAGAGGTTAACCCCTGCAGGTCGGTCCAGGCGTCGTTCGTCCCGGCCCTCGCGTGCCGCCGGATGTAGGCGAGGACCACCTGGACGACCTCGTCGCGATGTGCAGAGGATTCGCGCTTGATCTGCAACAGCGCGCGGAAGCCAGCCGACCGGACGTACTCTTCCGTGGCCCCGATCCGCTCGAGCGCGGTCGTGAACCGGTCGCTGACGTGCCCCCGACGGGCCAGCGCGTAGTTGAACCCGGTGAACAGAAGCCCCAGCGCGACGACCAGGGCACCGCCGAGAGAAGCCAGTACCACACGCGCGTTGTGCTCCGCAGCCAGCCGGTCGCCGAGGCTGAAGCCCGGGGCCGCGCGCAGCTGGTCTTCGTCCAGCAGCAGAGCGGGGGCGTTCACCACCGCCAGCACGTACGCGGCCAGCAGGAAAACGAGCACGCCCACCACCAGGCCGCGCCCCGCTGCTTGCCGCGACATCAGCCGCAAACTGTCCATACGTGGAAGTCGTCCCGTCGTGAGAGTTCGCTACAGGTCCCGGGTGCCCTGGCCAAGCTGATGGCGGGCAAACGACGCTTTGAAGTCGTGGAATGCCTCGACTCCCTTACCAGCGCGGTCGTCCGTCTCCGCACTGGCCGCCGGTCTTGAACGCGGCTGGCATCCGGAGGCGATGTTCCCGGAGGCTCGGTCGTCGCTCCAAATCCCACAGGTCTGCTGGGCGGGGCTGAGCCGGCACGGGTTGCCGCCAGGTCCGGTCGAGCCCAGCGCCGCGGTCCCACCCGAGCGCCGGCGACGGCGCCACTGATAGGCGGACTTGGTGCTGACGTGCAGGGCTTCGGCTACCTGAACTGGGGTGATGCCTTGTTCGAACAGTGCTGCAGCGCGGAGGCGGACCTGTACTCGGCGGGCCCGTCCCGAGGCGATCAAACCGCCACCATCCGGGTACCTCACAACCTTGGCCTAGACCTACACCAAGGAAAGATCACGCCGACACGCCGCTGGTTACCGGACCAACGGCTTCGCGCCGGGTTTCGTTCTACGCCTGACTATCCTGCTTTATCCAAAGAACGATGATCGTCGCAAGGAACTGCTTGCCGAACTCTACGTAATGCCGAGGTTGCAGCGGCCATTCTGGGTATGCGAACAGATCAAGACTGCTCTCTTCGAAGGAATTGCCGTAAGAAGGAAATCCAGGCGGCGCCGGATCAACCCGAAGGTCAACACGGCGCCGTTTCGGAAGCGTACGGGTAAGACGTTTAACTATCAGTTCGGACGCCCGGTTAATAAAACGAGAGTCTCGCACAAGAAAAGCCCTTGGCCCGAGCGCTAGAGCTCACGACGATCTGGGCATCGCTGGTTGCGCATTCCAACCTTCAGGGCTGCTGCAGGCGGTGTGCCGGTCGTGGCAGCTCTTGCACAGCGGCCGGAGCCGGTGCCAGGCGTCGGGGTCGGGCACTCCGGCGGCGACGAGTTCGCGCCGGGTGTGCCGAAATGACGTCGTGACGCACCCGTAGACCGGCTGCCGGCCGCGGCGGACGACCACGAGCTCGGCCGAAGGCGCGGCAACGCCTTGGCGCGTTGTTGCGGCTCACGCAGCAAAAACCGGCGAGGAAAGCGTCACACGATGAGCACTGCACCACAGCGTCGGGTCAGCCTGCGGGCGTCGCACCACACGGTCGTGCTCGACACCGCGCCCGGCCACCGCAGCGTCTTGCGGTACCAGGGCCTGGCCCTGACGCGGCACGTCGATCGGGAACAGCTGGGCGAGGTGTGGATTCCGGTGGGTGCCGAGCCCATGGAGTCCGACGACGAGGCGTTGATCGCCGCGCTGCGCGAGGCGCTGCTGTGGATCGGAGCCGCCTGCAGCCGCTGACGCGGGTCGCGGGGCTCTACAGCGACACGTACTCGCGGATTTGCCGCGCACGTGCGGGCGGGCATCGCCGAGCGCGATGCCCAGCGTCGGGAGCCGCTTCGCGATCTGCAACTTGGTCAGGGGCTTGGTGACCGGGACGTCGACGAAGCCGCGGTCGTCGATGCCCCACTGGGACAGGTCCGGCTCAACGGCGCGGACGCCGTCGACGTCGTCGACGTCGACGTCGACGTCGACGTCGACGGTCTCCTTGAGCCGTGGCCAGCGGCACCTCCGAGTCACTGGCGCGGAAATGCCGGTGCCCGGTGGCACACTCGACTCCATGAACAGCAGGTTCGCGTCGGAAGTTCGTGATCTCTACGATCGAGCGCTCTCTCGACTCGACCGCGCGGCCAGCAAGCGTCAGGAGTTCGCCCAGTGCTGGGCGAGGTACATCTCGGAGGTAGGCGCCGGAACCCCGGCACCGCTGGGCGAGCGCGGCTGGAACCTGGAAGTGCCGCCAGCGCCGACCTGGCGCGGCATGACCGTGCTGCTCGACCTGTACGCCGAGCCCCGGCATCGCCCGAGCGACCGCAGTCCGTCGGCTGCTGTGCTGCGCGAAAGACCACGCGGCCAGGCCGCCGGCAGCTACTACGAAGTCGTCATCGACGATGCTGCGGGGCAACCCTCGGTCACAACCCGTCCGGCGTGGTGTTCGACGAGGTCCTGACCCTGCCCAACGCGAGCCTGTGGGACGCCGTGCGCACCGGCATGGACACCCGCGGCCAGCCGATGATGATCGCCTCTGCGCGAAACGCTCACTGGGGACGGCCTGGCGGCGTTCGGCGTCTGCCAGGTCAGAGCAGGCCGAGCGTGCGGGCCTTGTTCACCGCTAGCACGCGGTCGTGGCTGTCCAGCTTCTCGTACAGGTTCTGCAGGTGCTTGCGCACTGTTCCTAGCGCGATCCGGCGAAGGCTGGCGATCTGCTGTGCGGACAGCCCTCGCGACAGCAACTCAAGCATGTCCACCTCGCGCAGGGTCAGCCCAGCCCGACAGCGCGCCTCATCGCGCCCAACCGCACCCTGCACCACCGGATGCGGCTGGTAGGCACGGTCGAGGAGTGCCAGCATCGGCTGGAGCCGCCTCGCTGTGTCGAGATCGTTGTCCGTGAAATCACGGCCAGAACGGTTGATTGCCCAGGCTTTTCCTGCCGATGCGGTCAACTTGCCGACGATAATCGAGAGCTGATAATTCGCGCCCATCGGCCCGAACAGTTCCCGGTAGAGCCGACTCGACCGCAGTTCGCGGTCGGACACGCAATCACTCATCCTGCGTGGCGCAACGTCATTCGGTGCCTGAAAGTAACTGTCGATCAGCGGATTCACGTCGATCGTCGCGGTGACCAGCCGATCCCATTCGTCGCTCTGGCGAGGATCCCTCCAGCCTTCCACGCGTGGCGGGTCCGCGTCGATGGCGTTCCAGCCCACCACATCACCGGCAATCGCGTGATGCAGGTAGGCGGACACGCTCGCCAGGTACGCCGCGCGGTCCAGCATCTCACTGGCGACATAGCTGAGCTCGACAGCAGTCGCTTCACGCGCCACGATCCCCTCCCCGCAGCCGGTTGTCCATACGCGAAAGAACGTATTCACGACACCGTGCCGAAGCCACCAGTCTAATGGGGTCGCAACCGCGCGATAGCGGCAGAACGGGCTAGGCAGCTGCTCCTTACAGTCTATAAAGGATCTTCCCGCTGTGTCCAAACATTTGTCGACCGCAAGACCTCGTCGCGTTCACACTACGAAAGGCCACGCAAACATGATCACGAAGACCAAACCGGGCAGCGCGCGCCGACTGCTCGCGATCGCGAGCCTGAGTACCGCGTTGATGGCTGCCGCCGCGGGAACCGCGTTGGCTTCTACCCAGGCCACAGGTCTGCATCTGTCGCCCGGCGAGAGCAAGGACATGCCGACCTGGTTCTTCGGGCGCACGCAGGTGTGCTTCGGGAATCCTGAGCCGGTCGGCGGCCCAGACGTGTCGTACATCTGGTGGTCCAGCACCTCGAACGGAAGCGGCAGCCTGCACCCAGGTGACCAGTCCTGCATGGTCCGATCGTTCGTCGGATTCCGCATCGGAATCCAAGACGTCTCCCTGAATGCCAAGCTCGACGTCTGGGAGCCGATCGGTCCAGCCTAACAGGCGATCACGCCTGAAACAGGCCGCCGTCGAGCCGGTGGGATCGAGGCAGATCCCACCGGTTCCGCTGGACAGCGTCGAGGTACTCGTGAATCAGCCTACCTTCGGCGTGGCCCGGCCACGGCTGTGCAGGCACGGCTCGCCGGTCGGCAGCGTGGAGAAAACCACCGACGATCAGGCCAATCTGTGCCCGGCATACGACGGGTTGGCATCGATGGATAACACATCCAACTCGATCGTCGGCTCTGGCGGCAGTAGCGCGGCGAGCTGTCCGGTCATCGTGTCCTGCATCCGCAGGCCGCGGTCCTTTTGGGAAGGTCTCCAATCCGAGCGTCCAGCCGGGAAGTGGACCTGCCCGGCGAGCGTGCACTCGATAATCCACCCGCCCGGCGGCGGGTGGCTGGCTGGCATTGATCAACCCGTCGGTCGCGGCGCAGGTCACCGAAGCCCAGGTCCAGCCCCAGCGCCTGCCGCTGGTCGCCATCCCGCCTGCCGTCCGCGCCGGCACCGGGCTGATCCAGCTGCGATAAAGGCGCCACGATCTACGACCAAGTCGAACTGTCGCTGGGCGCAAGCGATCGACGTGGCCTGCCGCTCGGGCTGCACGTCGACACCGGCACCGGCGCCGCGGCGTCGGCCGAGTCTTGGTTCGTGCGGCTGCGGCGCGTGGCGGTGGGTTCAGTTGGAGCGCGAACCCACCAGATGAGCCGGACGCCGCCGCGTTATGGGCCCGCGTCGGCCCACCACCTGCACCGGCGAGCGCGTGCTCACACCAGGAAGCCGGCGGGTTGCGCATCGAGCCACACTGGCCGAGATGGTGATGAACCCCGGTGCCCGCGGCGGGTTCGTGCAGTTGGTCGCAGAATGGCGCGAACTTAGGGTGCACCTCCTTCCAAACCGGGAGGCGCCTCGTCAGGTGGCAATGCGGCGTGCGTAGTCGGGTCGAAAGCGAGCCCTTTTCGGGTCGCCCCGACGAACTCGGCGTTGCCGTCGAAGGTCGCTCCGTCAAACTCGGCGTCACCAGTGAAGTTCGCCAAGCCGAAATGAGCGTCACCGTCGAAGATCGCTCGGTCGAACAAGACGTTACCGGCGAAGGTCGCCTTGTTAAACAAGACGCCGCTGGTGAAGGTGGTCCCGGCAAACCAGGCGTGCCTGAAGGTCACCCAACCGAACCAGGCGCTGCTCATGAAGGTCGCCCCGTTGAAAATCGCCTTCCTAGCGAAAGTAGCCCCGGTGAACTTGGCGTATGCGGTGAAAGTCGCCATGTCGAACCCGGCGTCCCCGGTGAAGGTCGCCCTGTGGAATTCGGCGTCACCAGTAAAGGTCGCCTCGCCGAACCCGGCGTCACCGGCGAAGGTCGCCCCGCCGAACCCCGCGTCACCGGTAAACGTCGTCTCGTCGAACTCGGCGTAGTAGGCGAAGCTCGCCCTGCGGAATCCGGCGTTGCCGGTGAAGGTCGCCCCTCGGAACCAGGCGTCGCCGGTGAAGGTCGCCCCGTCGAAGGTTGCTGTTGCGACTGCGCAGCCGTGGAGGGAGAAGTCGATGAGGGTGGCGCCGGTGAGGTCGAGGTCGAGGTCGTGCCAGAAGCTGGGTTGTGTACGGTCGGGGTCCTGTCCGGGGTGTAGATGCAGTTGCAGGATCCGTTGGGCGGTGAGGCGGACCTCTCGCTCCTGCAGCAGAGCCTCGCGGCCGCCATCGCGGGACGGCGCAGGCGCGGAGCGGATGGCGGTGCCAGATCGCAGCAATGGGCGCCGCACGCCCAGCGGACGAGGTCCGCCGGCCTTCCGCGGCGGAGTGTAGGGGGTTGCGCAGGTAGGCGCAGATCACGTTGATCACCGTCTGCCGCTGGTGCGGGTTGTCCTGCGCGACGCGTTCGAGAGCGTAAAGACCGCCGTGGCGGACCGCGGCCTGCGGCGAGCCGAGCTGCTCCACGGCTTTGAGGTACAGCTCGGTCAGCCGCCGCTCGGCCGCATCGTGCTCCTGGTGGGCGAGGGCGCGTTCGCGGTTGTCCAGGTCGGCCTCGGTGGAGTGCTGGCGCCGCCACGACAGGTACAACGCAACGACACCGCCGCTACCAACCGCAACGCTCAACCCGACCTTCAGCGCATCCAGCCGAGCGGACACCAGCTCGGCTCCGTTGAGCCCAGCGGTCGCCGGCCACCACAGCACCACCACCGCACCCGCGGTCAGCACCGCGATCACGGCCCCTATCAGCCACATCGACTTCGGGGACAGCTCCCGCAACCGCGCACGCGGCGCCGCCGGTGACGGAACGGAGACACCAGGGCTCGGCGGCGGTGGCGTCGCGTCGTCGGTCATGTTCAGCTAAGTCGCCGGGGTAGGCCAGGATGTTGCAGGCCACTGCGGGCGGCCGCAGGCCGAGGTTCGGTTACGACCGCTGACCGCAATGGCGATGATCTCCGTGCCAGGAGCCCCGGCCCGCGCGGGTGCGGGTCCGACACGATGACTGCTGCGCGTCATTGATCCAGGCTGCATCACCGCCGCATCGCCGACCTGGCCGCCGCGAGATCCCGGCCGGCTGCCTCAACGATGATCATGAAGCTCGACGGGCACTGCAGTCACCGCGGGCGTCCTGGCCACTGGCCACGAGACATGGCGTGCTGATACGGCGCAGCAGAGCAACAACCACCCGATCGGGTGTTGCGTCTCAGGTCGGTTATGAGCCAGGGAGCTATCGGGATATCCCGGCGTGGACCGACATCCCCTGAGGGGGCGCTGTTACAGATTGGGGTTCGAGCGCGACATTATCGTCGAACGTGACGGGAAGCGTGGTCGATGACGGGCGAACGGCGAGTACTGGTCCAGGCGGACACCTGCGCGGTGTCGGTGACCATCGACGGCGCTCATGCGGAATTCCAGTACGCCGGGATCGCCATTCAGCGTCTGGGGAACAGCGACGTGGTCGGGCAGACATGGGTGCCGCTGGGAGCCGCCCCCACCTACGCCGACGACGAAGCACTTGTCGATGCGTGGCACGCCGCCCTCCGATGGAGCTGGGTCGGCTCGCAGGCCTGACACCGTGTCGTCTTGGCGCGAACGTCCACCCAGAGAACGTGACCGTCGGGCTGGAGCAGCCGGGCATCAGCGACACCGTGACGGGCAGTTCGTGATCGAGGCGGTCGAGGACGCCGACCGCGACCGCCGGCTGCGGATCACCGTCGAGACGGCCCCCGGGCGCGACCGCCGACGCCGCCGCGATCGCCGACGCCCCGCACCGCACCACGGGGCTCACCAGCCGCAACGGCATCGACTTCGCCCACGAGTTCGCCGACCTTGCTGGCGTCCTAGCCCCGGCCTTGACGGCCAAGCCGCGGTGCTCGACGCCGATGTTGCTATCAGGGACCACTCAACTTCGGCCTGGCAAGTGCGTAGCAGCCGCCACCAGACCCACCTGAGCCGCTGCCGCCCCAAGACCGGCGTGTAACCCCGCCATGTTGCGTCTCTCGTGTGAGGATGCCGTGATGACGCGGTTGACGGCTTGGCAGGACATCCGAGCTCTTCGCGCGACGCCGCCCGGTCTCGCTTCGGCCGATGCCAGGCGCAAGGAGACCTTCGTCGCGGCATTGCGCCAGGCCGAGGAACTGGCGGAAGCAGCGGCGTCGGCGAGCTACGCCACGAAAGCGTTGCCGTTGTTCTACGCGTTGAGCCAGGCGGGGCGAGCGATCGCGGCGGTGCACCTGCCTGATCCCTGGCAACTTCGCGGGCACGGACTGACCGTGTGGTCGAATCTCGATCGGATCATCGAAAGCACCGTGAAGCCCCAACCGGGTCCTCAGAGTTCGTTCCTCGGCACTGCTACCGCCCTCAACTCCCCGAGCCTCTTGGCAGCGACGCAACTCGGGGAGCTCTGGACCGCGAACCCCGACCTGCTGGATGTCAGGATCCCCGGAGCGCCATCGAAC
>Ga0307515_10022212_pt1 | contig 11193 bp, 1 predicted proteins | sample 17_EM_MG_FD_194513 | JGI IMG/M metagenome (GOLD analysis project Ga0307515, IMG submission 194513) | Populus trichocarpa ectomycorrhiza microbial communities from riparian zone in the Pacific Northwest, United States - 17_EM | ecosystem: Host-associated > Plants > Roots > Unclassified | place... | reverse complement strand
ATTAGTAAGCCATATTTAAATTTTTATATAAATAGCTATTATAGTTATTAAGCTATAAGTATTTTAAAACTATATATAAAATAGCTTTAAATTTTTTTAAAATTTTTTTTATAAAAAGCTTAAATTACTATTTAATAAGCTATATTTAAATTTTTATATAAATAACTATAGTAGTTCTTAAGTTATAAGTATTTTAGTAGGGTAATATTAGTACTGTATATAAGGTGGCCTATACTTCTATATAGTAGTTAATACTAAGATAATATATTATAAAATATTAAACAGTTGTATATTGTCTATATATATATACATTATACTAAGATATACTCTTATTATAGGGGATCGCTGCTCCGACTGCACTAGCTACGCTATTTCTATTACATTATTATTAGCCTACTAAGTAGGTTAGGTTTTAAACACCTTGTAGAACTTATTAATTATTATACTTTTAGTTATTATACGCCTCGCTAATATAACTATATTAATTAGGTTCCACCTATTTGTACTATACGTTATTAATATAGTAACTACTAGCGCTAACTGTCTAGATCTAGCAGCCTAGCTAAATACTTATACCTCTATATCTACCGTTATCGCCAGTTTAAGCAGATGGACTCTATATATAAAAACTAAATTTAAACCCTCTTCTCTAACCCTTTAGTTAATAATAAAAAACTAGACTATATTATTCTAGTAAAGACTGCCTATTAGAATATAAAACGCTTTATAGATATCCTTCTAGTCTTTTAGGGATATCCTAAACTCCATTTAGCGAACAGTTAAATATTTAAACTGGCTAAGCCTTTTATAGAAATACTATATTATATTATTAGTAACAGTTTACCACTAGTCTAATAGCTAACTTATAAGGTATAATAGCGTATATACTACTAGTTCGTAACTACTAAATAGTAGTCTCTTATTAGGATTCCTTTTAAGTACTTTATTAATATATTTTATAATTAGCTTTAGTTTCCTAGAGTTAGCAATTATACTCTAATTCCTCTAAAGCGGATTCTTGTCTAAAGGTTTATCCTATTTTTTACTATAAAACTCATTAACTATCTACCTTGGCTTTATTCTAACTTTTGCCTTATCCTTCTACTATATATCCTACTACTTATCTCCTACCTTAGCTAAGCCTAGAAAGATAGCAAAATTTTTTAATAAGTAACTAGCTCCCTCTAGAAATTAATCTATATTAAAGACGGGTTCTTTTCTTTTTCTTCCTTTAGCTTTCTAGTGTTTAAAAGCTTTATTTAGCTATTTAAAAGTATTTAGGGATGCTCTATACTAGAGCTTATTAATATACGGTTTAAATATTAAATCGTTCGTTATATAGCAGTCTTAGTAAACAACTAGTGGTAGCTTATTAATTACTCTCCCATTAAACTATTAATTTTCCCCCATCCTGCGTATAATTAAAATCTTTATAATTAAAGAGGAGCATTTTTTAAAGCCCATAATAACCTTATTTAGAAGAGAAAAGCAATTAACTACTCCTAGCTTTTTATATTTAATTAATACTTTAATATTATAATTATTAATTAATTTTATATTTGTGGAATCCGCCTAATTAGGGGCCCTAAAAATTTCTAAGGCGGGAATTAGACTTATAAAACCTTCACTAGTTAGTATATTGGAAGTAAACACTACTAAAGGTTAAGAGGTATAGTAGGCTATTTTACTATTACTATTCTTATAAGACAGGCCTAGGCATTAGAAGTAAGAAAATACTGCTTAATTATTATATACTTATTTAGCCATTTTTATTAAATAACCTATTTCTAACCTATCTATATAGAACTTATTGGTAAGAATCCCACTAATAATATAATAAGAACCACCGTCTCTATAGAGATTAAAAATAGTCTTATACTGTTCCTAAGCGGTCTAGGTTATTACCTAAGTTTATAATATTGTAATTATAAGATATAAAGCCAATCTTAGGTTTATTTTCCACTAAACCTTCTTACCTTCTCTTTTGCATTTTATAGGTTTAAGAATATCTTTATCTTTATCTATAAAATTATACTTCTTTATACTAGACCTAATAAAAGCTAAATAGCGCACGCGAACTTATAGTTTGCCTTTAGAAATATAATTATTTAGTTCTAAGGTTTTAAACCATAATTTAACGTCTTTAACCGCTTAGGGTAGTAGATTCTATTTAGTAATATATATAGTTGGTTCTACTAGCTAGTGAAGAAAATTTTTAGTAATACTTCCCTTAATATAATAGCACTGTAGCATACCATCTATTTAACTTAGGTATTGGGCGTTAGGCAGCTACGGGTGTTTATCTATACTAGGGGCAAGGTAGAGACTTTTATCTCTACCTTTTTAATTTTTTTAATTAAGCTAGTTAAGGTTAATCTTAGTTATTAACACGCTAGTGTACTAGATTAAGAGCATTTAAAGTATCTTACCTAAACCTATTATATCCGCGAGAAAGGTCCCACCTAGGGCTATATAATTACGAAGAGTATAGGTAATACTAAGCAGCTAATATATCTATATAGCTTTACCCTTTTTTATACCGTATAAGTAGAAGGTTGCGTCTTAAAGAGTATTATAAATAGTTAACGGAAATAAGAGGAACTGTAGCGCCTTTACCTATAATATTAGGTTAATATATACTTCTCGTATATCCTTTAGGTAATTAACTTCCTAATTAACCTCCTTAATTCTATCCTTATACTTATCTTCTAGTTCCTTATTAGTTAAAATAGGGTTAATTAAGGCGTTAAAGTGGTGGCGCTCCTATATACGGTTAAGATTAATTTCCCTAATATAAATTAGGTTAAGGTTATTATTTATATCCTTAAACAATATATTAATAAACATTTCGTAATTAAACTTTGGCCATTTATTATACTATCCTTTTATCTCATCCTATAGCATTATCTCAAATGTTTATACTTTATCTAGATTTACGCCCTTTAAGAGCTTTAATTTATCTAGTAGGGGCTAGTTTTTACTACTATAGGTCTAGCTATAAGCAGGTTTAATTATAGCCGGCCGTACGGCTAATAATGCACTAGTAGGTATAGGTAGCGTAGACTTTAGGGTTAACGTGGGCTTTAGATTTAACTACTTAGATATAGGTAGCGTGGACTCTAAAATTAACTACTTATAACTACTTTAACCTAGGGTAAATATGCCTATTCTTCTCCTAGTTGGCACTAGTTATATAATATTAGGGTTAAAGTCGGACTTAGAAGTACTCTTATTAAATCTTATGCTTATAAACGTACGTTAGACAATTCTATATAATATTATATAATCTTATATAAGTTATAAAGTCTCTTACGCTTTATAATCTGATTAAATTTTTTAACTCTAATTATAATTATATTAAGTCCAGCCTTCTTTATAGAAAGCACCGTAAATGCCAGGTTTATATAGTTAAGAATTAGTATACTAGTAGTTAGATCTATTATAGCCCAGCCATCCCTATATTTATCCGCCAAGAAGTTTATACTTATTGCGGCCTACAGCTTATTATATCTATAGTAATATACATTAACTTTCTTTAGAGAATCGGATAATAGATACTTATACTTAGTTTTTAATGCAAATCCGTATAAAATGGGGGCCCTATTTAATAGCGTTTTATCTAGGTAACTATATATAGCAAAGCTTATTTTATAGAATAGTATAGGTATAGTATTTAGCTGTTATGGGGCTTTAATGGACAGACTACTAAGTACCTAGGCAGCCTTAGAGGCTGCCCTTAATCTAGATAAGTTAATAGACTGCTCTTTAAAAGATAAGCCGCTATACTTTAAAATAACATTAGCTATTATAACCTCTACGCCTCTACGTCTATTAGTTATTACGTGTCGCTATATAGATTTTTTAGCGGCGATAGTAAAAGCTTTAAACTCTAATGGCAGATCGGATCTCTTAAACACGTGCCTATACTTAGTATTAAGAAGGTTAAAGACTATATACTTAACTCCATTTTGTATAGGCCTAGACGCTAGCAACCTACCGCTAAACGCTTTGTTAATTTCGCTAGTATAGTATTAAAGGATTTCTTTATATATTTTTTCGTTAATCGCGAGTCCTTACTATAGCTTTGGACCACTTATTTATAATGAGTTCTTATTAGTTATAGTGGTTAAGTACTAACTAGAGTCTAAGTATAGCGCCGTTATTATAGTTAAGGACCCTATATATTTATAAATGGGTAAAAGTTTTATATAGAATAGTATAGAGTGACTTACGAAGATAGTGGAGCAGATAATATATTAGATAATTAGTAATAATCTAATAAGATAATCCTAACAGTTATAATAAGAAGGTATACTAATGGTATTAACTTAAGACAATAGCGGATTCTAATAAGAGTAATATAAGAGCGATATAAGAAATAGAATAGAATGCAAGTCTTAATATAAGAAGTAGGATGAGATATAAGCTTTAATATAGGCAGTAGAATAAAATATAAGACTTAGAGTAAGAAACGGAATAAAAGGTATATAGCGAGATAAGATATAAAATTTGCGCTGCTAACTAAGTAAATAAAATTGTAAGATATAAATAGTAAGGTATATAAAAATAAGTATAATCCGCAGTAGAAGCCTTAGAATATTAGTTATTGTATATATTATATAAGAAGCTAAAGAGTTATAGATAGGATAATAGATATCCTAATAGGTACACTTAAGCAACTAAACTAGATATATAATAATAAGAGAGCTAATAATTCTATTCTTCGTATTGTAACTAGTTAGTGAAGCAGCTCTAAAGAGGTAGAGGAACAAGTTTAGGATAATCTAAGATATTAAAAAATGTCTAAGATTATACGAAAAAGTGAAATATAATATAGTATTTTATTTTATAAGCGTAAGGTAAGGTAAAATGTATAGTAGAGAGAGGTAGGGGAATAATCTAAGACATTATAAAAGGTCTAAGATTATATAAAAAAAAGTAAAATATAATATAGTATTTTATCCCATAAGTATAAGATAAGGTAAAGTGTATAGTAAAGAGAAGTAGGGGGATAATCTAAGATATTATAAAAAGTCTAAGATTATATAAAATAAAGTAAAATATAATATAGTATTTTATCCCATAAGCGCAAGATAAGGCTTTAGGATACCCTTTTACCTAAAGTATAACCTATTTTTAAGCTATGTCACTAATAAAGCAACTTTTTTTTAGATAAGCTGTTATATCTACTACACAGGCAACCTAAAACTAGTATCCTAGATCCCACTTATAGCTACTACGCTTTATATTAAAGATATTTGCTGGACTTATTTATATATAGGTCTTATAGTCCGAATTGCATATTAAGCCATCTATAATATAGCTATTGTTACTCTAGCCCTATAACACCGTACTCTTATTTACGCGCCTTTTTCTTCCATTTCCTACTATTATTCGCTTAATTTTTTAAACTTCTATAGCTGCCTAAATAAATACCACAGCCTCTTTATCTTTAAAAATATAGCTACGTTAAGCTTACCTCAGCCTTAATTTCTTTAAACGCATACTGCCTAGAAATATATCCCGCCTTACACAACTACTATAAGCTCTACCTATAATATAGCGTTTAGTGCCCTAGCGCAGAGCGGGCTCTCTTAAAAGCCGTATTATAATGCCTTTTAGAGACTAAATACCTAAAGCCTCTTTAGCTATTATGAATAAGGGAGATACTAATACGTAGATTAACGGTGGTATACTAGGTAGAGATAGCCCTAATCTTCGTAAGCTAGGGTAGGATATTAAGGTTAAGCTAGCCAATCTATAGGCTAACCTAAATAACCTATTCTTTTCTAGTAAATTATTTAAAGAGCTCTAACTGTATTTTAGCTCTCCGTACCCTAGTAGTATATAGGCTTATACTAATATATTTATTTAATAGGAAACTGGAGATATTAAAAGGAATTCTAGAAATAAAAATTTAAAAGCCGTTAAAAATAAGCAGTTAGCCTATAAGATACGGGCTTTCTATTTAGTTACTTCGCGGGCTTTAAATCATCTATATTATTACTAATACCTATTATCCGGCCTAGCCCTTTAGTGTTACCCTAATGACAAATATAAGACTTCTGGGCGGTAGCTTAAGTTAGATATTAGTTAGAACTCTATATACCTAAGACCGGATATTATAGTTTTAAGTACTAACTTATTTAGTTATCTTAACTTAACTAGCACTACCCTTAATCTTCCCTTTTTTTCTTGCTACGGCTTATATAAAAATAACGGAATTTGTAGGTCTAGATAGCTAATATTATTGGGCTTTGTAACATTAATAGTAAATAATATCTTTGCTATAGCTATAGTCCTATAGCCATTGCCTAAAAATACTATATATTGTTGTTTAGACGGATAAAAGTTTTTTGGGTACTATTAAGTCTTTAGTTTATAGTGTCTAGTTCTACTACTTTAGACTCTTTAAGTCTTTAAACTCGGTGTTAAGCTTAGTATTAAGCTAGTTTAGCGTATAGTTCGGCTGCCTTAGACTTTTTTAAGTCCTTAAACTCGGTGTTAAGCTAGTTATACTTACGCTTTAGCGTCTATTTTAGCTGCCTTAGACTCTTTTAAGTCCTTAAACTTGGTATTAAGCTAGTTATACTTATGCTTTAGCATCTAGTTTAGCTGCCTTGGACTCTTTTAAGTCCTTAAACTCGGTATTAGGCTAATTATACTTATACTTTAGCGTAACTAGTTCTAGCGAGAAAATAAGAGGTATACTCTTAGCAGCTATAAAGCTAAGCCACTTACATAGATTAAATACTGGCAATTAACCGTTAGTACTATAATACGCACTCTTTACGCCTAGAAATAATACTATATTATTTAATATATAATTAGCGATAATGTAGCGAAGCTATCTATAGTGTTTTTATACCCCTAAGAGTTATAGCGGCCTTTACTAATACCTACGGTACTATAAAAGGCGGCTACCTAGCCACTAATATATCTATAAAAAAAGCACGCGAAGAGAGATATAACACTCGTATATTTATTACGGCCTAACTGCTTATAATTTATAATTAATTCCACTACTCTTACTAGTTAGATAACGCGCGATTGCAACTAGATGGTATAAATACGGATACCAATAAGTACGCTCTGGTGGCAGTAGAATATAAGTAAAATGCCTATCTGGTGCCTCCGTGCGGTATACCACATTAGAAAAGCGTTATATTATTATTATTATTACTTAAAGTAGAGATATTTAAAGCAACTAAGAATATAAAGGCGGGTAAACCAATTTTATATAAGACTAATAATAATATATAGTAAGTTAGCCAAACAATTTTAGATATTACTATATTATAATACGACAATAGCTAAAGTATATTATACAATCCTTTTCATTCGGAGTTTGATTACGCCTTTTTAATATAGCTGCACCGCATTCGCTGTATAAAGGGAGACGTTAACGCACTACTTAAAGACACCCGCCTTAGCCTACTTTATAGCCTACTTAGCTTCTAATCTATAAATTAATAGAAAGAACTAATTACCGCTATTCTATTTAGTATATAAAACAAATAATGGCTCCAATTAAAGTATAAGGTAGAATTAAATATTAAAGGCTCTAAGCAGAGGGAATACTATATTCTTTACTAGGATATTATAAATATAATTACCTTTCTAATTGGCCATTAACCCTTTAAAGATACACTAGTATATACACTAAAGAGACTCTATAATACCGAAAACCACTAAGTCTATAATAAGCTATATAGCGGTAACTAGTAATAAAAGACACAAGGCAAGCTTCCTAGCGGTGCTATAGTAGTTCCTATACTTATAGCGGTTAATAAGACCCAGCTAATAATACACTATAGCGATAAATCGGCCTAGCCGGTATATCTTACTATTGGTAATCTTAACCGATAAGTTTGGCGCCGATAGATATCCCCTATAAATATCCTTATCGGCTTTATACTAGTTATTAAAGAAAAAGATAATAATATAAAAAGTAAAGCATATTATAAGGCAATAAGAACTATACTTAAATATAAGTCCTACTTTAGTATTTTAACGCTATATTCCATTAACTAAAACATAATAGTAATTAAGTATCTTATAGAAAGCGGCGTAGACCTTTAATATACAGATAATTTTATATAACGATATTATCTAATTATATATGGAATAATAGCAGACTATAAAGAACAAGTGCTGCTTATAGGTATTAAAAGCTAATAGCACTGCACTATGTACTAGGTCCCCCCTTTAAAGCGTAAGAACTTAACTAAGAAATAATACCCGCCACGCACCCATAAGGAGACAAGAAAATAGATTAAACGCCAGAAACTAGAGAATATTCTTCTATCCTTAGACAACTAGGTACACCTAGTAGAATATTTCGCGTAGTACTATTGCCTATTTAACATCTATAAGGGTATAATAGTAGATGTTCTATATTAGCTTCTAAAGGGTATCGTTATATAACTTATTAAATGGGTATAGAAACTAGTAGGTGATGTCGTCTAGCTAAAAAGAAAGAGAAGAGGGACGAAGATAATTATAACAAATATGTCTACAGAGGCTTAGCTTAATTAGCGTTTTAGACAAGTCCTGGCTTTTATAGGCCTAAAACGGTTTAATAACCTATTATTTAGTAAAGTTACTTAATGGATAGGTAATAAATAAAAAGCTATAGTTTGTTAACTTGTCGCTATACTAGCCCCACTACTATCGTCTAGGGAACTATATGCTATGCATTTTATAAGAGCCGTATATAACTTCGTTATTATAGCTTAGTATCGCACCTATAATAAGGAGACACTATAATATATACACTACGCCCTATATCGAATTAATATACTTAAAGGCGTGTTTTAAAGTTTCCGTCTAAAGGTAAAGGATTCTAATACGGGCCATTTTAATATACCAAAATTCCATGCCCTTGTATATTTTAAGGAAAATATCCACCTATACGGATATGTAGATAGGTACTATACTAGCGCAAATAACGAAGCTAGACACCGTTACATTATTAAGGCGTTTTATAACTTAATAAATAAACGGGATTTGCTATCTTAAATCTGCTCTTACAATTTAAGATAGGTAGTAGTACTAGTAATAGAAGACGAAATAGCTTTCACGAATAGTAATTCTATACTATAGTCTTCCCAGCATCTAGAGGTGCAGGTTACTTAACTAATATAGCATTTGGCAGTTATAAAGCTTTAGTGGCCTTTAGAAGATATAGATAGGGCAATAAATCTTATCTAGAGGCGTCTTAGGTTAAAGGCGTGGCTTTATATATTTTATATAGCAAACTACTATAAAATCCCAGGGTTTCTAAACGGCATTATAGTATTTATCTAAGAGTGTAGGCGAAAACTATAAGGTAAACGTATCTAGAACTCCAATATAGACCGGAAAGAGAAGGACCCCTTATGGGTTAAGCGCCTGCTTATTAAAATACATCTATCTATTCGCTATTAGAAACGAGACGGAAAAAATACAACCGACCTTAAGGGCCAAATTAGTAAGGTAGTACGTTGCACACCAAATTGGCAATGTTTTAACTAGTGGAGGCGTAATTATATATAGGTTTAGGAGTATATAGATAACGGCAACCGTATTAAAAAGGGCCGCACGCCATTAGGTAGAAGACTTATAGGCCAGCTTTAGCTAATTATTACTATTCTAGATATTAAAAGGTTAGATAAGTACGGTGTATACGTATAGTATACTAGAGCTATAGTAAAGCTACTTTAGCCATTAAATCATAGACTGCCGCATCTAACACACGGCATAGTTAAGGTAAAAAGGTGGCCGCGCTCGAGCGTAAATACTAGGCAAGTACTTAGAGGTGGTCGCTTTTATTTAATGCCATCTATTCTACGAAGCGCGCATATTATTCTAGCCGCTACTTCTTATCCAGATTTATACTACGTTAATAATTATATTAATTAGGACCAATACAATACTCTATACTTAGATAACTTTCTTAAAGAAGGAACTTGCATCGCGTTATTATATAGAAGCTAGGACAAATAGCAAAAGTAGCTAAGCTAGTATAGAACCTATAATATATAATATAATAATAAACCTATATAAGACTATATGGGACTATATAGGACTATATAAGATTGTATAAGATTATATAAGATTATATATAATATATATTATAAGCTAGTGTTATAGTGCTGTAATGCAAGTAGGCTAAATAACTACATTGTGGTATAAAGAGGAGAAGGAGGTGAAAGGGGGTATTGTATATAAATAGTAGGGGCAGCCGCCAAGGCGCTAGTGGTGGGCTAGCCAACAGTAGGAATAGTATAAGATAGTACGAGATAGTATGGAACAGTATGCGTTAGGATAGTGCCGTGACAGTACTTCCCTCCTTAGAAGGTTTGGTCCCTAAACCAAATAAGTAATTTTTACTATAAAGATATTACTTTTACTTACCGCCCTTAACCAAGCTAATAGTAATTTTTTATGCCGGGTATAGAAAATCTTAATTGGTTAGCTTAATGAGTAAAGTTAGTAGAACTCTACACCGCTACCGCGTGGTATTTCTTAGTAAAAAACTAACTAATTAGATAACTTTAACCGCTAGTTAAAGTTCTATAAGATCTTAACCACCATAATTTATCTTTATAGTTGGCCACGGCCTTAGTATGGCTTTTTTTTATTTTATACCTAGTCTGGGGGTCCTGGCTTCTTAGGGTATTGTTTATGGAACTTTAGTAATGCGCGCTTGCACCCTTTTAGGGATTTCTTAGGTTCCTAGGTTTTCTTGTTATAATATTTTCATTTAATATAGTATATTAAGCTGTGCTTATTTATTTGTTTATTATATACATTAAGGATCTTTTTAAATTCCCACTTGTCCGTAATATTACCGTTGTTATCCCTTTTGGCTATCCTGCTTGTAATATTATAATATTCCTCTTTATTAATGCATGCTTAACTAGAGATCTCTTTAGGGAACTAGAGGCGGACTTTTAAAGTATAGAAAGACTTATTAACACGGATATAGTTTAGGAGGTCGACTATAACTGCTCCTTTATAGGCAGCTAGGACGGGCTATAGTCCGTCCCAGTTATTGTTCTACTTCCTCTTAGGCTGGTTAGTCTTTATGTTTTTGAGGCTAACTATAACTATATTATCCTTTTTAAATATTATACTTTTATCTCGTTTTATATTAGCATTGTCTTTATATTGTTGTTAGGAGATATAAGCTAGGGCTTTAAGCTGGGT
>Ga0307515_10022211_pt1 | contig 11193 bp, 8 predicted proteins | sample 17_EM_MG_FD_194513 | JGI IMG/M metagenome (GOLD analysis project Ga0307515, IMG submission 194513) | Populus trichocarpa ectomycorrhiza microbial communities from riparian zone in the Pacific Northwest, United States - 17_EM | ecosystem: Host-associated > Plants > Roots > Unclassified | place... | reverse complement strand
GCCGTGCGGCAGGACCCGGTGCTGGCAACCGTCAAGATGGTTGCAGAACCCTGGGACCTCGGCATGGGCGGCTATCAGGTCGGCGCGTTTCCATCACAATGGTCGGAGTGGAACGACCGCTATCGCAGCGCCATGCGGCGCTACTGGAGCGGCGAAGGCAGCCTGATCGGCGAAATATCGGGCCGGATGACCGCCTCCTCCGATCTGTTCCACCACGACAATCGCGCGACGCGCGCAGGCATCAACCACATCACCGTCCACGACGGTTTTACGCTGGCGGACCTGTTCAGCTATAACGAGAAGCACAACGAAGCCAACGGCGAAGACAACCGCGACGGCTCCAATGACAATCACAGCAACAATTGCGGCCATGAAGGCCCGACCGACGACGCGGGGATCATCGCCCTGCGCCGCCAGCTGCGCAAGAACCAGCTCGCCTGCCTGATGCTGGCGCAGGGCACGCCGCTGATGCTGGCCGGCGATGAAGTCGGCAATTCTCAAAACGGCAACAACAATGCCTATTGCCAGGACAACGAGACCGGCTGGGTCGGCTGGGAGAACATCGGCAAGGAAGGCGAAGACCTCACCGATTTCATCGGCCATTTGACCGGGCTGCGCCGGCGGTTCGGCCAGATTCGTTGCCAGCGCTGGCTCGACGGCCGCCGCGCCGACGGCTCCTACGGCGTGCTGTGGCTGACGCCTGCCGCCGAAGAGATGAAGGAATCCGACTGGAAGTTTCCGGAAGGGCGATTCCTGGCCTATGTGATGGGGCCGATGGAACAAGGGCAAGCGCCGATCTTTATCGTTCTGAACGCCGCCCCCGAAGAGATCGCATTCAAATTGCCCAAGATGAACGAATACAAGAGCTGGCAGCAGGTGCTGAACACCACCGAAAATGCACCAGCGACGGCCGACTTCGCTGCCGGCGTCGAGATGAAGGCGCCGCCGCGCTCGGTGCTCGCCTTTGCGGGTTCAGCATGAATGCGCGGCAATTCGGGCCAGAGCTGACGAAAGACGGCGCACGGTTTCGCCTGTGGGCGCCGGCGGTAAAGCGCGTCGATCTGCTGCTGCAGCAATCCCACGCGATGCAGCGCGGCGACGATGGCTGGTTCTCGATTGAGATACCCGGTGCGAAAGCCGGGACACGCTACAAGTTTCGTATCGACGACGAAATCGACGTCCCCGACCCCGCATCCGATTTCCAGCCGGAAGATGTCTTCGGTCCGAGCGAAGTGATCGACCACGCCGCCTATTCGTGGCGCGCCGCCAAATGGCGCGGACGGCCCTGGCAGGACGCCGTCATCATCGAGAGCCATGTCGGCACCTTCACACAGGACGGCAGCTACCGCGCCATGATCGAGAAGCTCGATCATCTGGTGCTGACTGGCATCACCGCATTGGAATTGCTGCCGCTGGCGGATTTCGCCGGCTCCCGCAACTGGGGCTATGACGGCGTGCTGTGGTATGCACCCGACAGCGCCTATGGCCGCCCAGAAGATCTCAAGGCGCTGATCGACGAGGCGCATCTGCGCGGGCTGATGGTGTTTCTCGACGTCGTCTACAACCACTTCGGACCCGAGGGAAATTATCTCGGCCGCTACGCGCCTGGATTTTTCACGGAGGCCCATACGCCTTGGGGCAGCGCGATCGACTACCGCGTGCCGCAAGTGCGCGCTTTCGCGATCGAGAATGCGCTGCATTGGCTGCGCGACTACAGCTTCGACGGGCTTCGGCTCGATGCGGTGAACAGCATCGTCGAGCCGGGTGGGCTGTCACTGCTGAACGATCTCAGCGTGGCGGTGGGTGAACTCGCTGCAAACAGCGGGCGTCACATTCATCTGGTGCTGGAAAACGGCGATAACCGCGCCAGCATATTGGACGCCGCGCAGGATCCGGCCAAAGGCAAATATCGCGCGCAATGGAACGATGATTATCATCATGCATGGCGCGTGCTGATGACCGGGGAAAAGCAGGGATATTATTGCGATTATCAACGATCTCCGCTCGACGACATCGCCAGATCGCTGTCCTCAGGCTTTGTCTATCAAGGCGAGATGTCGGAGTTTCGCGGCGGCAAGCGCGGCGAACCCAGCGGCAAGCTCGCTCCGACGGCTTTCATCAATTTCCTGCAGAATCACGACCAGATCGGCAATCGCGCCTTTGGCGACCGGCTCGAAAGCGTAGCGCGCCCGGAAGCCATCGAGGCAGCGCTCGCCGTGATGCTGCTGGCGCCCGCGATCCCGATGCTGTTCATGGGTGAGGAATGGGGCTCGAAGACGCCGTTTCCGTTTTTCTGCGATTTCAAGGGCGATCTGGCCGACGCGGTCCGCAAGGGCCGCCGCAGCGAATATGCCTGGGCCTACGCGGAATATGGCGACGAGATACCCGACGCGCTGGCGCCGTCGACGTTCCAATCGGCGGTGCTCGACTGGAATGAGCGCGCCGGGCCGGCGGCACAGCGACGGCTGTCAACCGTGCAGCAGATGCTGGCGATCCGCCGGCGGGAGATCGTCCCTCGCCTCGAAGGCGCGGCATTCGGTGAAGCCAGCGCCGCCGGTAATGGCCTGCTGAACGCCAGTTGGCGCATGGGCGATGGCGCACCGCTTCGCCTGCTCGCCAACCTGTCGGATCGGGAGATCGCCAATACTGCCGGTGAATTCAGGGGAACCCTTATCTGGGGCAGCGAGTTGGGAGAGAGCGTCCCGCCATGGTCGGTGCACTGGCGCATCGGATAGGAAAATGCCCCCGGCGATCCCGATCGCGACCTACCGCCTGCAGCTCTCGGCGGATTTCGATTTCGACGCAGCCGCTTCCGTCGTCCCTTATTTGAAGGCGCTCGGGATCACGCATCTCTACGCCTCGCCCTTCATGACGGCGCGCAAGGGCAGCACGCACGGCTACGACGTTACCGATCATACGAAGCTCAATCCCGAGCTTGGCGGCGAGGTCGGCTTCGAACGATTGAGCGCCGCGCTGAAAGCGCACGATCTCGGGCTGATTCTCGATTTCGTGCCCAATCATATCGGCGTCCATTTTGCTGATAATCCGTGGTGGCTCGACGTGCTGGAATGGGGCCAGGCCTCGCCGCACGCTGTGTCCTTCGATATCGACTGGGAATTGTTGCCATATCGCGCCCGCGGCGGCGTGCTGCTGCCGATCATCGGCTCTTCCTATGGTCAGGCGCTGGAGCACGGCGAGATCGAGCTACGCTACGATGCCAACGAAGGCAGTTTTTCGGCCTGGTATTTCGAGCATCGGTTGCCGATCGCGCCGGAGCGCTACAGCGAAATCCTGCGAACCATCGCCAGGCAGGCCGAAGCCGAAGAGAGCGCTGTCGGCAAGGATATCCTCGCCCTCGCGTCCCGCTACCACGGGCTCCGCCGTCCCAACCGGAAAGAGGCCCCCGCGTTCAAGGCGGAGCTGCGGGCGATCGCAGGCAGCGCTGAAGCGATCTCGCGCGGGATCGATGCCTATCGCGCCGGGCCGGATCGTCCCACGCAGACGCTGGCGCTGCATCACCTTCTCGAACGCCAGCACTACAAACTCGGGCATTGGCGGCTGGCTTCCAGCGATATCAACTACCGTCGCTTCTTCGACGTCAATTCGCTCGCGGGATTGCGCGTCGAGGATGCCGGCACCTTTGAGGCGAGCCATCGGCTGGTCCGGCAGCTGATCACGGAGGGGAAACTGCAGGGCCTGCGGCTCGACCACATCGACGGCCTGCGCGATCCCGCACAATATTTTCAGCGCCTGCGCCGCCTGATCCGCGGCGCGCAGGGCAGCAAACCGTTTTATATGGTGGTCGAAAAGATTCTTGGCGAAGACGAAAAGCTGCCGGCCTTCGCTGGCGTCCACGGCACCACCGGCTACGAGTGGATGAACACGATCACGCATGTGCTGGTCGACGGCAGAGGCCTGGAACCGCTCAGCGAAATCTTCCGCCAGATCAGCAGCCAGTCGCCAAAACTCGAACCGATCCTGAGGGAGGCCAAGCGCCGGGTGCTAGAAACCCTGCTGACCAGCGAATTCACGGTGCTGACGCGCCTGCTGGCCCGTATTGCCGGCGGACATTACTCGACCCGCGACTATTCCGCCGACAGCCTGCGGCAGGCGCTCGAACTCTATGTGCTGCACTTCCCGGTCTATCGCACCTATCTGACGTCGTCGGGTCCGACCGCCCATGACCGCGCGCTGATCTCGCAGACGATCGAAAAAGCGCGCGACGACTGGTTCGCCGCCGATGACGGCATCTTCGATTTCCTGCGCGATACCCTGACCATGGATCTGCTCAAGCCCGGCCGGGCCGCCCACAGCGCGCCGCGGGTGCGCCGGTTTGCGCTGAAGGTCCAGCAATTCACCGGGCCGATGATGGCCAAATCGCTCGAGGACACGACATTCTATCGCTATCACCGCCTGCTTGCGCTCAACGAAGTCGGCGGCGATCCATCTGCGAAAGCGCTGTCGATCGATGGCTTTCACCTGATGATGCAGACGCGCACCAGCGAATGGCCGCACGGCATGACGGCGACGGCCACGCACGACACCAAGCGGGGCGAAGACGCCCGCGCCCGGATCATGGCGCTGTCGGAAATTCCCGGTGAATGGACCAGCACGGTGGCGCGGTGGAAGGTTCTCAACGCCCCCCATCTGGTCATCGACGGCGAGATGCGCGCGCCGTCGGCGACATTCGAATACATGCTCTATCAGGCGCTGCTGGGCGCCTGGCAACCGAACGATCATTCCTTTCTGGAGCGAATGCAGGCCTATGCGCTGAAGGCGGCGCGCGAGGGCAAGGAGGAGACCAGCTGGCTCAACCCGCACGAGGCTTATGAAGCAGGGGTAACGACCTTCATCGCGCGGATTCTGGACCGGGCTATTTCGGCAGAATTTCTGGATTCGCTTGATGTGCTGGTGCGGCGTGTGTCGTTGCTTGGCGCCTTGAACTCGCTGAACCAGATCACGCTGAAGGCGACGATGCCGGGCGTACCCGACTTCTATCAGGGCACGGAGTTCTGGGATTTTTCCCTGGTCGACCCTGACAACCGGCGACCGGTCGATTTCGCCGAGCGGGCCCGCGTGCTGGGATTGCTGGAGAAGCCGGACTGGGATCACCTCGCTCTGGATTGGCCGACCGGTCACCTGAAACTGGCCTGGACGCGGCATCTGCTCAAGCTGCGCACCGAACTCGCTGATGTGTTCACGAATGGCGATTATCAGCCGCTCGACGTCAGCGGACCTCACCGCGATCATGTGATCGCCTTTGCCCGCCGCCGCGGCCGGGATGCCGCGATCATCGTCGCCACGCGGTCGCCCGCGGCGTTCACGGACGATGGCCGGACATGGCCGCGTCGCGAGAGCTACGATGCCGCCCTGGACGTCAGCGGCTACGCCATCGAGGGTTTTGCCGATGCCGACGCCTCGCAACTGCGCCTTTCCGACCTGTTGGGACATTTGCCCGTGGCGGTGCTGAAGGCCCGATATCACGGCGCCGCAAAGCCTTCGCCAAAGCGCAAACGCGCTTAATTCTTCTTCGTCAGCAGCAGATTGCCACGGCTTCGGATCGCGGCCTGGGCCACTTCGGCAAAGCGCTGCAATAGCCACGGCAGCACGACCTCCACCTGCACGTGATCTTCGGCGACATCGACATGCCCCGCGGCCGCCTGCCCGAGCGCGCGGACACGAAAGACCATGCGGTTATCCTCCCACCTCTCCTCGTCGACGCTCAGCATGGGCACGCTGGTCGCAGCGCGCGACAATCCCGTCTTGAGGCGGCGCATCGCCTCTTCACGGCCGAGGCTATGCGGGATCGAAACGACGAGCGGTGCGGACATCTGAAAAACCCTTGGGCCTGATCGGACAGCATGTAATTCCGCGCGGTTCGAAAGGAAGAGCCAACGCGTAATATGGCGGTGCAATAAATGGAACTTTCACGATCGCCATTTGTTTTTCCGGCTGAGGGCAATGCAAACAGGCGCCCCATTGCCGGGCTGAGGAGAGCTACATGTCAATCGGAACCATCATCCTGATCATTCTCGTTATCGCCCTGCTCGGCGGCTTCAGCGGCATCGGCGGCGGACCGTTCTACGGCACTGGCTATTACGGCGGTGGCGGCCTTGGCCTCATAGTCGTGATCTTGCTGATCCTGCTGCTGCTCGGGAAGCTGTAAGAAAATCCTAGCTCGTAGGGTGGGCAAAGGCGCGCTTGCGCCGTGCCCACCTTTTCTATCGCAAGTGAAGATGGTGGGCACGCTTCCGCCTTCGCTCGTTGAGCTACGGCGGACAGGTCGCTTTGCCCACCCTACCTCCCCGCCAATTTCTTCATCGCCGCCTTGATCGACGCCGCTGCATCATCATAGCCCTGCCACGCCTTGGTCTTCGCCAGCAGCGCCGGCACCGTGCGCACGGTGTATTTCTTCGGATCGAGATCGCCGCGCACCTGCGCCCAGGTCAGCGGCATCGACACCGTGGCGCCATCGCGCGCGCGCGGCGACAGCACGGCAACCGCGGTCGACATCCGATCGTTGCGCAGATAGTCGAGGAAGATTTTGCCGTGGCGCTGCTTCTTCGACATGTTGAGCAGATAACGCTCGGGATCGTCATTCGCCATCCACTGGCAAACGCCTTGCGCAAAGGCCTTGGCCTCCTTCCACGTCACCTTGTCCTTCGCGCCATAGAGCAACGGCGTCACAACATGCAACCCCTTGCCGCCGGTGGTCTTGCAGAAGCTTTCGAGGCCCACGGCGGTCAGCCGCTGCCGCATCTCCTTGGCGGCTTCGATGACGTCGGAGAATTCGACATCGGGCGCTGGATCGAGATCGAACACCAGCCGGCCCGGCACATCGGGCGCATCAGGCGCGCAATTCCAGGGGTGTAGCTCCAGCCCGCCGCTCTGGGCTACGGCCGCGAGGCCCTCGATACGATCGATCTGCAGGTATGGTTGACGGTCGCCGGAGACCTTGACGAGTTCGAGCAGCTCCGACTTGCCCGGCATGCCGTGACGCTGAAAGAACGTCTCGCCCTTGATGCCGTCGGGCGCGCGCAGCACCGAACACGGCCTTCCCTTGAGATGGCCGATCATCCATTCGCCAACCGCTTCGAAATATTGGGCGAGGTCCAGCTTCGTCACGCCCTTGCCGTCGCCGCCGTCCGGCCACAGCGCCTTGTCGGGCTTTGAGACGACGACGCCCATCACCTCGGCGGATCTGTTGGCCGACGATGTGCCGGACCTGATCAACGGTTTCGCTACCCTGCTCATCACAGGCCTCTCTGCTTCCACCTCGTTCGCCGGCTTGTCCTGCCGCAGCCCCTTGAACGCCGCCTGCCTGATATTGCCGCCATCGGTCCAGCCGGCGAACTCGATCTCGGCGACCAGTTCAGGCTTAAGCCAGTGCACGTCGCGGGTCTTCTTCGGGGCATCCTTGCCGCCGAACGGACTTTTGTTCGAACTCGCTGCCTTCAGCGCCGGCATGATGCGCCGGACCGTATCCGCTCCAAAACCGGTGCCGACGAGACCGACAAACGCCAGATGACCTTCGCGATAGACGCCAGCCATCAGCGAGCGGAATTTTCCGTTGGTGGTTTTCCAGCCACCCAGCACGACCTCGTGTCCGGCCCGGGTCTTGGTCTTGGTCCAGTTCTCCGATCGGCCGGAGCGATAGGGCGAATCCAGCTTCTTGGAGATGATACCTTCGAGCGACAATTTGTTGGCGGCTTCCAGGATGGAATCGCCGCTTTCCTCGAAATGCTCAACATATTGAATCAGCCGGCGGTTGCCCTTGCGCGCTTCGAGAAGTGTCTTCAGCCGGGCCTTGCGCTCCCGGAGCGGCAGCGAACGCAGATCTTCGCCACCCGCAAACAACAGATCGAAAGCAAAGAAGATGAGATCGTTGGTCTTGCCGTCCGACAGCGCCGCCTGCAGCGCCGAAAAATCCGGCGCGCCATGCTGGTTCATGGCGACGACCTCGCCGTCGATCAGCACATCGGGCAGCGATTTCGCCGCCTTGGCGATGGCGCCGAACTTTTCGGTCCAGTCCAGCGCTTTGCGGGTGTTCAGGATGGCGTCGCCATCCTCCACCCGCAACTGCATGCGGTAGCCGTCGAATTTGATCTCGTGGCACCAACCGTCCGAATTCGGCGGGCTTTCGACCGCCGCGCAAAGCTGCTGCGGAACGAAATCCGGCATCGCATCGACCTTCTTCGCGGCCGCGCCCGCTTTGGTCGGAGGCGTAGCCCGCGCGATCGAAGTTTTGCCTTTCGCCCGCGCTTCCGCCGCCTCACCGCGGTTCGATTGCCACACCGCATCGGCTTTGGTTTTTCCGCCCTTGGCCAGCATGAACGGCTTTGGTGCCCTTCCCTTACCTTTCGCAATCTCCGCCATCGATCGGCCCGACGCGACCGATTTGTCTTCGTCGAGAATGTCGTTGGCGTCGCCTTGTTTGACAAATTCGTCGCGGTGCTTGATCAGGAGCCAGTTGGTGCGCTTGCCGCCGTAACGGTCGCCCTTCATCCGCACCAGTACCCAGCTGCCGTGCAGCTTCTCACCGTGCAGGGTGAATTTCAGATCGCCCTTCTTGAAACCGCGATCGGGATCGTCGGATTCCCAATAGCCGCGATCCCAGAGCTGCACCGTGCCGCCGCCATACTGGTCATCGGGAATCGTGCCTTCGAAATCACCATAGTCCAGCGGATGGTCCTCGACCTCGACGGCGAGCCGCTTGTCGCTGGGATCAAGCGAGGGACCGCGCGTCACCGCCCACGACTTGAACACGCCGTCGAACTCCAGCCGCAGATCGTAATGCAGCCGGGTCGCATCATGCTTCTGGATCACGAAGCGGCGCTGATTCGACGGCGCCACCTTGACGTCGCCGGAGGGCTCGTCGGTCTTTTCGAAATCGCGCTTTTTCCGGTAGGTGTTCAGGTTCTTCAACGGCAAGGTCTGACCTCACGTCCATCGGCCGCCCGCGTGGCGGCAGGCGACCAGTATCCAAAACCCATGGTAACCGTTCAAGTTCCCCAAACCAAACCCCGTCATTGCGACCACCAGTGACGGCTGTAGCTCCATAGACAACTGCCGTCCCCGCGCATGCGGGGACCCAGTACGCCGCGGCCTATCGCCGTCATTGCGAGCGTAGCGAAGCAATCCATAGCTCCGCTTGGCTGGGACATGGATTGCTTCGCTACGCTCGCAATGACGGTGTTCCAAAACATGCTTTAGCATTCTCGCGACGCGATGCGCCCGAGCTTTGCCAGAAACTTCCCGCCCTCGAAAGAAAGAGGGCGCAGGGAATGCCGGATGCGCGCTGCACCCGCGGTCTCGTGCGCAATGTGCACAAGGAAGTGCGCACACGAGCATACAGGTTCAGCGGAGAACATCCGACATTCCCTGCGCAATGGCTTTACGGCTTATACGTGATCTCCCCGGTGAGCCATGCGCTATTGCCACCGTCGACGCCAGACTAGGGGCGTCAGGACCACACGACTTCGCCGTACGCGTCAGTTGCGCTCGTCAGTCGCAGCATCAGCGTCCACCACATCCCACCGCGCGTTTCGTGACGTGCGCAACGCCCCTCTCGTCGGGTGAGACGAGCAGATTCATGCCTTGATTTTCATTTCGGATAAAGAGAAATATTTTTGTTTCCGGAGCTTGACACCATTTCTGATAACCCGAAGCGAATTGCCCGTCGGGTTGTTTTGTCGCACCCACTCTCATCGTCATCTGCAACAAACGCGTAGCGCTTGTGCATGAGAGCGAAGCGAAGCAATCCATAGCGCGACATCCGGAAACATGGATTGCTTCGTCGCGTTGCTCCTCGCAATGACAGATAGTCCGGCGTCCTGCTGCGCGGCAGCAACAGGAACCAAAACCCACGGTAACCGTTGAAGTTCCGAAACCAAAACCCTTGCCGGAGATTGTAATGGCCCCCCGCGCCTATTGGAAAGGCTCGCTGAAGCTTTCCCTCGTATCATGCCCGGTCGCGCTGTACCCGGCTTCGACCTCGGCCGAGAAGACCCGATTCCACATGATCAACACGGAAACCGGCAATCGGCTGAAGCAGCAGATGGTCGATAGCGAAACCGGCGATGTGGTCGAGAGCGACCAGAAGGGTCGCGGCTATGAGCTGAAAAAAGGCGAATACGTCGAGGTCGAAAAGGAAGAGCTGGAGGCGGTCCAGATCGAGAGCAATCATACTATCGACATCGACAGTTTCGTTCCCAGCGAAGAGATCGACAAGCGCTACCTCAACAACCCCTATTACATCGTGCCGGACGGCAAGGCAGGCATCGACGCCTTCGCGGTGATCCGCGACGCCATGAAGGACCAGGACCGCGTCGCGCTAGCGCGGATCGTGCTAACCAACCGCGAGCACGTCATCGCGATCGAACCGCTCGGCAAGGGCCTGCTCGGCACCACGCTGCGATATCCCTACGAGCTGCGCGACGAGGATGCGTATTTCGATGACATCAAGAACCCCAAAATATCGAAGGACATGGTCGAATTGGCGGGGCATATCCTCAACACCAAGGCCGCCCATTTCGATCCGTCGAAATTCAAGGACGAATACGAGAATGCGCTGAAGGCGCTGGTGCGTCGAAAGGCTTCCGGCAAACCGATCAAGACTGCCCCGCGCGAAGAGAAGGCGGACAACGTCATCAGTCTGATGGATGCGTTGAAGCAGAGCCTGAAAGGTAAGGCGACAAAACGAAGAGCCAGCGCGCCGGCATCGCGGCGGGCACCACAACGGCACGTGGCCAAGAAGGCGCATCGTTCGGCGGCGCGGGCGCGCAAGGCGGGGTGAGCCCCTATCTATCCGTCATTGCGAGCGAAGCGAAGCAATCCACACTTGCTTTGCTGCCCTATGGATTGCTTCGCTTACGCTCGCAATGACGGCGTAGGGCGATTACCTCTTCGCCTTTCGCTTCTTCGCCGTCTTCCGTTTCTTTGTGATTTTCTTGGCCGCCTTCTTCGGGACCTTCTTGCCCTTGGCGCGCGCCTCGGAAAGCCCGATCGCAATCGCCTGCTTCCTGCTCTTCACCGTCTTGCCGGAACGGCCGCTCTTCAGGGTGCCTGCCTTGCGCTTCTTCATCGCGCGCTCGACGTCGGCGGAAGCCTTCTTCGAATATCGTGCCATGGACTACCTCCCGGTCTACCGGAATTAATCCGTGCGATTTCGGAAAGTTCCGCAAGATGCGAGTC
>Ga0307515_10022209_pt1 | contig 11194 bp, 5 predicted proteins | sample 17_EM_MG_FD_194513 | JGI IMG/M metagenome (GOLD analysis project Ga0307515, IMG submission 194513) | Populus trichocarpa ectomycorrhiza microbial communities from riparian zone in the Pacific Northwest, United States - 17_EM | ecosystem: Host-associated > Plants > Roots > Unclassified | place... | reverse complement strand
TATGAATCCTCATAAGTATAATTATTTTATAATTTCTTTTAAAAAGTATTTTTTTTTATTTTAATAACTTTGTCTTTACTCTAAACTTATTAATCAAACAAAAATAAAATTAAAGATAAAGAATGTCTTTATTAATGATAAATATATTCTGCATAAACAAAGACAATGTCACATGTAGCAAACTGATTTACTTTAGGGCATATACACTAACAAATAGTTCATTCGATTACTAGAAAAGATGGCAAGCCCCATACTTGGCTAACCTCCAAGTTCTCGATATGTATTATGTGCCTTCAAACTACCTAACTACTAGTGAGGGTGAGTAGTTGATATAACCAGTTAAACCAATCAACGAAACCCATACTTTGTCACCACAACTCATAAGATAAGACAAACTACCCATCTAAGAAGCTTTCCACTTGAAATTACTCCGAGGGAGTGCTTGACATTTTTCACCCATGCCTTCATTCCATTCTGTGCTTAAAATCAGCTCGAGGGGTTTCATGTTAAATCACCAGAAATTATTAAAAACTTCTCTTAATATCTCCAAATGACTAACTATCCACATAAATAAAAAAGAAACATTGCATCACATCACTCCTTTTCCATGTAGTCTACAATGGTTTAAGGATAAGAATGTTTTAGCTAAGATAGCTGGGGTGAGGTTATTTTTTATCCGTTAATATTCAACGAAGGCTTTGGCAATTTCAATATTGATAATCCTAGCAGCTTCTAAAGGAAACAAAACTAACTCGAAGATGGCGAAAACAACTGCCTAGTATTTTTCTTCTTTTAGCTTTCCATTTTCTTTATCCGTCTTCATCTTATTCTCAATCAACTTCCACTTAAATCCTCCATTCAACATCTTGTAATAATCAACTTGGTTTAGATGCAATAATTTTGCAGCTCCGACAACTGTATTCCTTGTCTGAAATATGCTTTATGAGCGTCATTTTGGAAACTTAAAATCTAGGTTTACTCTTCAATGGTGGGGGTCTGTACATCTCCAAAAATAAAACATCTATCACCTAGATTCTATAAATGCATTAAGGCATCGACTGATGAAATTTGAATTAGAATCCTTATTAGGTGGGCAATTCTCTCATATTTTCGCTTAAATAAAGTTTCATTTACATACCCCAACATTGACATAAGCTTCTTTTATGTTTTTCATGGAGTAATGTACTTTGGTCATGTATAATAATTCCCCAACCTCGATCCTTGATCAATCCCTTTCAACTAATTGTATTATCTCGGATCTCTCCCCGAACTTAGAAAAGGTCATAAAAGTTATGGTTTTAGATTAAAAACCTTGCAGAGTTCAGGATTTTAATTAGGTTTGCCCTAATGTAAAATGAATTATTAAAAAGTCTATGCTCTAAAAGTAGGTTTTAGGTTACTATATGAGGGGTAAGCTTTCTATATAGTCTAAAAAAGGGTCTATAATCTACCTAATAAACACCTTTTATGAAAGTAGTATAGGGATTTACAAGGAATGGTTGAGGCACAGTGTGATCACCATTACCGAGTAAACGCTCAGCTCATAGTTGGATGTTTCACAAATCTGAACTCCGATTGAAAGTCATGAGGCAAACTGCTACTCCCCACCTAACATAGAATTCGGTTTATTCAAAAATTAAGATGTATGAAGGTATTATTCTATACCAGATGCATAAGGAGTATATAAAATGCATGTTAGAGTAAAGAAATATGCTATAATTAAACAGACAAAAATAAATAAACAAGCAAAGCTCGGTCCAATCAAACAAGGTTTTCCTAGTGGAGTCGTCATCTTGTTGTGACGTGCACGATATCGAATGGTAGGGCTACATCCTGGAATTGAAATGGGGCTTTTTTGTTTAATCATAAAGTTATGATTATAGGGTTCATGAGTTATCACCTAATATTATGGTTACTAGAAAATCTAATGGTATATAAGAGTCTGGGTAAGGGGACTACTTGTGCAAGGGGAAGATGCATTATACCCAGTACACCCTACCTAAAGTAATCTACATTGTTATTTGATTGTTTTTCTAGGTCATGTTTCTATCCGTTGGTCTCATCTAAGATTCAAGATAAATCTTCTTTTATGAGGAAGTCTCTACATTATCGGGTTAAATCCTAACCGTTCTAAGGCTCAGATTTATCATCACATTTAATTTCCTAGGTATAGTTAATTCCTAACGTTTTGAACAACAAACTAATTGTTATGAGATTTTTGGTATTTTGACCAAACCTTAATGAATAATCATAAATCGGTTACAATATCTATTTTACACTTCTTAAAACATGATAAAAATGTGATTTTACATTTTTTAGAAAATATGCATAAAAAAACCTTTAGGATTTGACTGTATGCACGAAAACAAAATATTTTTTTGTTGTTTTTTTAAATAAAGTTAATTTTTGGATTTTTTGGATTTTTTTTTAATTTTGGAGAAAATTAGATATTTTTTATACTGAGTTTGGATCATATAATGTAAGTCTATGGTTTGATATTAAAAAAATTGTTAAAAAATACACACAACGGATCCATAATAAATTTTAAAGATAGGTTTTTGAAAAATTTAAAAATTTTCCTTTTAAAAAAAATAGGTTGGACCCAGCCCAACAGTGTTGGATGGGCTGCAACTGGTCCAGCCTGTCCATGCTACATGGACGCTAGCCCAACTCAGTGACCATGTGAATTATTCTGTTGCAGAACGTAAATTCATGTTCTGCATGCAGATGGTAGAAGCATGAGAAGATTTATGGGGGGGGAAAGGAAGAGAGAAGAAGGTTACCTGGCATGGAGAGGTGTAGCTATTGTGGATGAGAGGTCTAGCGTGAGGATGATAAAGGTTGATGTGACTGAGAAGAAAAGAAGAAGCTGGTGTTAGCGAGATTGCTCTTGTTGCCGGTGAGAATAAAAAGTTACAAGGGTGTTGGGTCGCTGTTAGTTACGATGTAGAGACTGAAGATGCTGGGATTCACGATAGAGAAGATGGTTGAAGTGGTGGTAGAGAGGAAGAACAATGTTGAAAAAGACTAGTTTTTTTACTCACTTTGCACTTTTCTTTCTTGCCCCTCAATGCTCGAAAACCACTCTTATTTATAGGGGTGAAAGAGGGATATCTTGCCATTATTAGGGACCAATCTTGGCCATTGATTCAAATGGGAAGGATCTTAACCATTGGCTTTAAGTCATCATCATGAGCTGCAAAAACTTGGCTGCTAAAGGTTGATAGGGTTAGCCTTTTTGGGGCAGCGTCGTGATTGTTGTAAGGGCAACCAACATGCAAGAATTATGCTGGGGTGTAGTATAATATCAGACCATCATAGTGGTGTATTGTTTGTTCGGTTTGGTGGAGAGATGAAGTATTAAATGCTCAAGAAAAGTAGCCACCCGAGCAGTCTTTCGGGTATAAAAGCTTGAAGATGATAAACATTAGCCAAATGACAAGTCGTCTGGCATCATTTTTTTTTTTAGTTTTATGTCGGTCAAAACGACATCGTTTTGTACCAAAACAAACCATTTTAGTCAAAACACATCGTTTCATTTAAATGAAATGACACTGTTTTGACTTTCTTAAGGTTTTCATTAGAGATTTGACTAAAATTCAATTTAGTCTTTCAGCTTTTGATTTCTTTTAATTGCATCCCTAATTGACTTTAAACTTTTAATTTTATGTGATTTTACCCTCGCCGAACTCCAATATCAAGCCTGAATTTCAGTGTCTTTTTCATTTTGGTTTTTATTTTTGAATTTATACAAATTGACCCTCAATTGACCCTCAAATGACCATTAAACTTTTAATTTGCTTCAATTTTACTCTTGTTTTCAACCAAATTGAGTTGTTAGAATTTAGCATTTTTTTGCTAGAAAGGTCTTTGATTATGAATTTTTTCAATTTAACCCTTAATTGACCTTAAACTTTGATTTTCTTAGAATTTCGTCTCTGATTTCAATCAATTAACTTTGTAAAAATTGAGTTTTGATAATTTAAAATCCTAATTTCTCGATTAAGCCCAGATTGAGCTTCTAAACTTAATTTTTCACCAATTAAGTCCCTAATAAAATTAATTTGACACATTAAAAGTATAATTAAGTCCTTGCACCTAATTAAATCTTTTAATTTGACCCAAATTAATTCTTAAACATAATTAAGATTTTAATTTGGCTCATGATTAAATCAAATTGGCCTATTAAAAGTCTAATAAAGTTCCTATAATTAATTTTTATGCGGATTCATCTAATAATCATTTAATTTGATGTTGAATCTGCATTATCTTTTCAGTCTTAAGTATAATAGGGTATGATTAGACTCATAATTCTATCCAAAAAGTTTAGCTTGATTCTTTTACATATTTGAAACCCTCTCAGCTTATTTTTGTCAAGTTGTCAATCGTCTTGTTATTATTACTTTTATTTTTTATTTTTATTTTAAAAGAAAAAAAGTTAAATTTGAGGGAGAACTCAAAAATGAGTTATGACAATATATAAGAAATAATTAATGATATTCTATTAATTACTCTTCCAGACCACTTTTAAAAAAGAGATAGACACATGAAAAAAAAATCAAATTTAGAATTAATCAAAATTAATAAGAATATTTTTATCTAGGTTCTCTCTCATCCTTGTATTTACTTCTTTGTTAAATTGAGTTAAAAAGACTAGCTAATAGGATATTACTAGATATTTTCTTAGCATTATAAATTTTTTTCAATCCAATTCCGCAATATCCCCTCACAATCTACTCTCAAGGGTTAGAGGGTGTTTGAGAGTGTGGTTGTTGTTGCTTTTCAAATAACTTTTCGTGTCGAAATGTATCAAAATGATATTTTTTTTATTTTTTAAAAATCATTTTTGAGATCAGCATGTCAAAACGATCCAAAATATAATTTTTTTTTAATTTTTTACAAGAAAAAATTAAATTTTTTAGGAACGCGGTTTACACTACGTTCCCAAACTCCCCAAACAAACACTCGTGATCAAATAATTTCTATGATAGGCTAGAGTCATCCTTTTAGAATTTTGTATTAATAATTGAGTGGGTGTTTGTTCCCAAAAATAATATGTATGTACGAAAACATTTTACAAGGAAAAAATTTATTTTAATAAATGAGATATTTTTTAATATCATTTTAGAATATTTTGTTCTTGATTAATATACAAATTAGTATTTTTTATTAGAGAATGGACATTTTACATGGATATTTTTTACCTTCTAATTGGTGGCAACGCTAACATGATTTAATTATTTGTTTTTTAATTTGGGCCTTCCCCGACACAACCCAACCAATTCAGCAGGCTCGGAATCATGGGTTGGGCTCCGCTGTTACTTAAACAGAAAGGAAGCAGCGTATTAAATGTCATCTTCTTCACACAGAAATATGACGGGGACAGGAGGGCATGGATGTCGGTGCCAGATTGAAGAGGGAAGACTATAAGCGAACCAAGCACGACTCCAGCTTCTCCAAATGGCAGGTTTGATAATTTCTTCCTTTACAATTTTGTTACTTTTTTAGTTTCTTGCTTGCCGTTGAAAATTGGCTGCGAAAAACAAGTGTTTTAAACTGCTTTATATATAATATGCCTGCCAAATGGAATCTGGGGTCTTCATTTTTTTTTTCCATATCGGTTTCTCACGCTTTCAGTTTGTATACATTGATTCTTTGTATACATGATTCAGCTTCTCATTGGCCCTTCTGACTGGCAAGACTATTTCTTGGGGAAGGAAGGAGCTTCTCGATATAGGATCCACAATCTCCCAACTACTTCTGGCCCGGGACTATATGAGCTTGGTATTGCTGTTCCTCGCTCTGGGCTGTCGCGGCGTGATGTTGGCAAGCTTGTCCGAGATGACATAGTGGTGGTTTACCTTGGACAAGCTGACAATGTTAGAACCCGACTCCAGCAATACGGTCGTTCAGGTGCCCATTTGGGTAATACTTACTCAACTGGCCATGTGAATGATTCTAAAGATGATTCTCTTCAAAAAGGGCTAGGTTTATTTGAAGAGATATTCTCAAGAGGCCAGTCCATTGTGTATAGATGGGCTCCTGTAAGTATTGCCTTTTACTGTAAGAAAAGTTTATATTAAATTTTCTCACTTAGATGTCAATGATAAGTACATTTATAGTGGCAGCTGAAATTATGCTCTGAATAATCATTTAGGTTTTAAACTTTTGTGAAATTATTGGGACAAACATGTTTTTCTAGGATCAAACATGGTGTTTGTTTAAAGAATTTCCAGTCTTTTATTCAATAATAGCATTATTGAATTAGATGTCTAAGATTTCCTTAGTTTCCATTCTTTTGTGTGCATGGTAGTTATAAGAGCACAAAGGAGGCAGGGAGGTAGTACTCAATATCCTCCCTCTTTTAGAGTTCTAGGCTTCAAAGTTGACTTAGGGGATGAAATTATGCATATCAACAGTTCTGCCAGATACTTGTATATACATATAAGATAAATCCATATTCACCACCTGCAATTCTAGTGCCTGCATTATAAATTCTTGGGCATATAAGAGGGATACGTGCAAATCTTTTGGCATGTAAATTTGGAAATGTATTTCATCTTTCTACACTGTTTTTCCTGAATGTTGAACAGATGAAAGATAAGAGGGATGCTGAGGAAACGGAAGGTAAGCTGCTTGGCACTTTTGATTACGCATGGAATAAAGGTAGTAATGGTACACGCCGTCCCAGTGATGTCCTTCAGAATCTCAATTCAAGGACAACTAGACCTCCAGATATTTTTCAATGGCTTCCATTTTCCAGTCACAAACTAGGAGGTATTAAAATCAAAGCAAGCAAGCCTCTTTCACCAGAAAAGCATGCTGGTTTTGGTGATGAGGATAGCAAAAAATTATTCTTTGGAATTTTTAAGCTCAGCAGATCACAGCCTAGGCTAGTTACAGATAAATATGGCATTAATGAGGACTCCGATTGTATATGTGGATTCATCATGGTTGATGGTATACCATGTAGAAGGCCACCAGTTCCAGGGGGAAAGAGATGCGAGGAACACAAAGGGAGGAGAGTTTATGGATCCAGTTACAAATCCATCGCACAAAGAAATTTACATTATCCACATGGAGCAAATCTAGATTCCACAACTCACAATGACCGAGAACATGAAACCACATGTGGGGTAAATTTAGGTGATGGGACTTTTTGTAGGAAGCAAGCTGTGGCAGGGAGGAAAAGATGTGAAGAGCACAAGGGGATGCGGGTTAACACCTCCGTCTTAGAGCCAGCAGCAGAAGACAAAATCCGTATGTCTGCCCCCAGTTCGGTATTCAATTCTTTTGCTGACGGCGTAAACAACAATGCCTCATCTAAACATAATGCAGATAGTACCTGGCAATGTGGATCTTCAAATAATCCTGTCAAGGAACATTTTCCCAATACTTGTGGAGTAATGTTGGGAAATGGTTCATTCTGCAGAAGGCAACCCATTCTGGGAAACAAAAGATGCTGGCAGCATAAAGGCCAGAGGGTTGAATGTAACTTGTCTGGGGTAGACAGTTCAGAGCCAGCAGTAGAAGACAAAATCCGTATGTCTGCCCCCAGTTTGGTATTCAATTCTTTTGCTGACAGCGTAAACAACAATGCCTCATCTAAACATAATGCAGATAGTACCTGGCAATGTGGATCTTCAAATAATCCTGTCAAGGAACATTTTCCCAATATTTGTGCAGTAATGTTGGGAAATGGTTCATTCTGCAGAAGGCAACCCATTCAGGGAAACAAAAGATGCTGGCAGCATAAAGGCCAGAGGGTTGAATGTAACTTGTCTGGGGTAGACAGTTCAGAGCCAGCAGCAGAAGAAAAAATCCGTATGTCTGCCCCCAGTTCAGTATTCAATTCTTTTGCTGACAGCGTAAACAACAATGCCTCATCTAAACATAATGCATATAGTACCTGGCAATGTGGATCTTCAAATAATCCTGTCAAGGAACTTTTTCCCAATACTTGTGGAGTAATGTTGGGAAATGGTTCATTCTGCAGAAGGCAACCCATTCAGGGAAACAAAAGATGTTGGCAGCATAAAGGCAAGAGGGTTGAATGTAACTTTTCTGGGGTAGACAGTTCCTCGCTGAGGTTCGATGCACCAATTTGTGAGGTTACATTACGTGACGGTTCTGTCTGTTTGAGAGCACCTGTTCAGGGGAGGAAGAGATGTGACCAGCACAAGGGGATGAGAGTCTCCACATCCTATCACTACTGAGAGGTATTTGCCGAAATTAGTAGCCCCCTGAATAATGTAATTTGTAGCATGTTGTCCTTGATATGGTTGTGCGCTATGGCACAAAAGGAACCGTAATAGCCAATTTCAGCTAATATGAGTTTGGGGCTTAGTTGTTGTAGCATGTTGTCCTTCAGAGATTAGGACAATGGTTGTATATGTTCAATTGCTTGACACTGTGCCTTTGTACTGCTGTTTTAAAATGTGAAGACTTTGCTGCACTGCCATTATCACCACCGGTTCTCAATACTCTTTGGTTCCACCACCTTTATTTCAATCTGTTTACCACCAGGTTCACATTTTTTGTCCTCAGTAAAGATTCATTCTACAGCAGCTTCAATGTCAAATGTGACAACCAAATCCCCTAAACCTTGTGATCTAGCGATCTGGTGTTCTCTCTGTGTTCTCGTCATTCCTTAAGCCTTCTCGCCTTTTCACTTCTACCATTGTGCCATTCAAACTGCCGTATCAGAATACCACAAATCTCTTAAACCAAAATCTCAACCGATGTGCCCAACGACCAAGAAATAAAATGTCGTTTTTCACCGGAGATTTATCAATCTCTAACATGAAAGCCAAAATCTCATATCATATCCATCATATTTTTGCTAGATAACTAGTACTTTTGACAACTCTAGAGCTTGCGGTGGAAATTTATGACTTTGTATTCAACTAGCCATTTAAGTTTAACATAACATGCTTATAATTTCCTTGATGCATTATAGTCTTGATTAATCTTAAAAATAAATAAATAAATAATAAATGAATTTCAAAATTAGTTTTATCTTTATATTATATTTCACTAGTAAGAATTGATGTGATCTACTTGCATCTTTACAATAGTGTTGTGCATTTATGTAACTATCATGGATCAAACCTTTGGTAATGCTATTAAAACCATTTAAGAGCAACTAAAGCTCATAGAAACATATATGAACAACATGTCTGAAAGATTTAAGCCTGCCGGAGATTTTAAAAGCATGTTGCCTTAATGTCAATGAAAATTACAACAATAACCATTATATACATCACAATGAACATCACTAATGTGACCGGTTTGTACAGTTCTTGAGATGTTAGTTCACTTTTCAGCTTCAGGTTTCTTTTTTCAATTCATACAATACCCAACACTTTTTCATGTGTGTTAACCTCATTCTATCATAAAAACATTCATTTAATCATTCATTCATTAAAATAACATAATGTACATAACATTCTCATATGTAAATTCACTAATTTTCCTTAATAATTCAAAATGATAGCTAATTAAGGTTCCTTACTTCTTAAACACATTAAATTCAGGAGACAAGAACAAGAAAGAAAAGTTTTCTACTCACTTCTTTCCCTTCTCCTATTCTTTTTCAAAATAGACCTCCCTTAATAAAACAACTTTTGAAAATCTTCAATTTCCTTACTTAATTCTTTTCTAATCCCTCTTTGATCCTTTTATTGATCTCTCTTTGATGTTTTTTAGCAAGAATTTTTCATAAATTTGCTTCAATATTTCTCTCTTTTTCTCCCACAAATGGCCGGCTAACTTTTTCTATTTATATTATCCTTATTCTCTTAATTACAATTCTGCTCTTTCTTTTTAGTTCAACTATTTTTTTTTTGTTTTACCGAAATTCCTTCTTAGTTTACAGGTTAGGCTTCTAGTATTTTTCTAATATCATAATATTTTAATTGGAATTTAACAAGTTAATTTAAAGACATTGAAAATAATTTTCAACATAAAAAAAAGGACTTTGATTTCTCTCATGTAATTAGCGAACTAATTGAGGAGGGGAAATCATTGTTCCCCTCCTCATATATCATTATTTACAAGAATACCGATCTGTTTTTTTATTTTATTTTTTTATTTTATTTTTATCTTTTTAACAATTGGTTTACTAGTGTAAGACTCTAGTTAAAAATATTATTGTGTTATAAAATATTGAAAAATTTACCCGAAAATATAATGGAATGAAATAAATAATATATATATATATATGTATTAAATTATATAAAATGAATTTTTATGGATTAAAACTTCAAGACAAGAGAAGTTGTAAAAAAATCAGTGAGAGAGGATAATAGCTTTCTTGGAAGCCAAGAGCTTCCTCCTTGTGAGGGAAGAAAGGAAAGAAAATTTTCATGATTTCTTTTTCTTTTTTTTTTTAATTAAAACACCTAAGAGAGGAAAATTCAAATATTTAAAGAAGTTTTAAAGGGTTAATAAAAAACTGGTTTCAAGTTTTGAGAAGGGTTACAAGCTTAGATTTAAAGGTGCTAGAAGTTAGGCAAATAAAGAGAAAAAGAAGTGAAAAAAGCTTGGATTTCTCATCAATTGCTTTGTGATTAGAAGGTATCGATCACTTTCACTATGATTAATTTTAGCTTTGGTTTGTTTTGAAGCGTAGAAAGAATTGTGTATATTATGGAAAGTTGAATTTTCGATATTGAATGAATTGTGGAAAAATAAAGAAAAATTATGCTCCCTTTTGAATGAATATTTTAGCCAAATTATTATGAATAATTTAGAAATTTTTATCTAAATTGACATGAAATTGATGTTTAATTATTTTATATGATTGCGGTTAATAAAAAAATAAAACTAAATTGACATCAGATGTGCTGCACAAACCAGTCAAATATTTAGGATTATCAAATAATCGGGTAGACCAATTGACTAGAGGAGCAATGAAATTGGCTTTTGTCAAATTCAATCGATTAAACTGGTTAATCGTTTGGGACACCAATGAAATTAAGTAGAATCTAGTTGACTGATTAGTTGTGTCAATGTGAATCAGTCGATTGTTCTAACCGACAATGAAATAATAACTATTTCAAAAATATGTGTGTGTGTACAAAACAAATTCCATTGTTTCATGTTATCTATGATCTTGAATGTGTTCATTTGTGTCTTAAATATAGGGTCGTTACAACTGGTGATGAAGTTTCATAATTTATTTTAATTTTAT
>Ga0307515_10022208_pt1 | contig 11195 bp, 2 predicted proteins | sample 17_EM_MG_FD_194513 | JGI IMG/M metagenome (GOLD analysis project Ga0307515, IMG submission 194513) | Populus trichocarpa ectomycorrhiza microbial communities from riparian zone in the Pacific Northwest, United States - 17_EM | ecosystem: Host-associated > Plants > Roots > Unclassified | place... | reverse complement strand
TCTATTTTATATTAAAGATATAAATAGAATAGGCGTTAAGCTTAATAACCTTAAGAATATACTTATTTAGGGAGATAATTAGGTGCCTATTATACGCAAGTAGGGTTACCCCTAGTTGCTCCTTTATTAACTAGAAAAGAGTATTACTTAAAGCCACTTAACTAAGTTAAAGTTACGCTAACTATACCATCGTTTTAGCCACTTATCCGTTTATTAATTACTTAAAGTTCTTTAGTAAGTAGGCTATAAAGTTAAGGTTAAGGCAATTAAGCATCTTATAAAGTACTATTATTACTACTAAATAAACTAGAAGTCCCCTAGCCGATTTAAATTTACCCTTAAAGATAATAATAACTTTTATATTATTGTTAACATTATATATTTTAGCGGCAAGCTAGTACTCTAAGTTGTTAACTTCTTAACCTCCTTCTAAGGCGTACGTTTCTTAAAGGATATATTAGCTAGGAACGCATAGGATACCCTTTAATTATACTGGATTAATATCTACCTAGGACCCCCTAATTAAATTATCTATAATATAGGAAATAATTTTTTATCTATAGAGTTTAATAAAAATTAAAGGTAATAGCAATTAAGGTTAAGGAAGTTCCTATTAAGGTATATAATAGTATTAAAAAAGTGGAGTAATATTACGCGCTATTACGCCGCATATATAAAATTATCTCTTTAAAACTAGAGGATGCTAGTAAAGAACTTACCTTATAAATAGCTGTTAAAGCTATTAATAATTCCGCTGGCTTAGATGGACTTATACCTATATTACTAGTCTTTAGCGCCTACCCTTAAATAACTAATAATTCTTTACTATCTCCCTCTATTGTGTAATAAGCTAAGGCTATTTATAAAGCAATAAAGGAGGTGTAACGTCTCTATGCTATATACTAGGTTAACAACGTATTAGGAATAAGAAATAGCCTAAATACTTTAACTATACTTAATCTGCTACTCTAATCTAAGGTACGTATATAGCGCAAAAAGGGAGGATAGTTAGGCCTATATAAACTTATTATAATTAATAGTTAAACCTATACTATTTAGATGCCTTATAGACCTACTTACTTCCACTTAACTATTATTAAGCCCTACTATAAAGATAATAGTTCTAAGCCTTTTCAGGATACCTTAAAATATGCCTTAGAAGGCGACTACGACTCTAATATAGTTGTAGTAGATATGCCGTAACTATAACGCGGTAGAGGTCGCCTAAAAGGATTATAAAATCGCTAATATCCTATTAATTTTAAAGAGCAATTTATTGCCGCCATTAAGAATAGAGTTAAGTTATTAATAACCCTTATAACAGCTAAGGAGAAGGCTAACTTTAAGCTTGTAAAATAGCTCTAAAAGGAAGGTTATATTATAACTTTTAAAGCTCCTTTTTAAGTATCTAATAAGCAGAAGATCGATAGTCTTATTATAAGAGGAGTCTTTAAATTTAAGAAGTATAACCCTACTAGGTTTAATAAAGTTTATATCTTTAAGTTAAGAATAGTTAATAAGATTAAGGGCAAAGCTACTAATGCCCTATTTAAGAAATTAAGGCTTATTATCTAAGGCTATAATAATAATAGTAAGGAGGTAATTCTTACGTAATCTTCTATAATTTAATAAGCTAGTTAGTGAGTTATTATTACGCTAGCTCCCTTCTTAATAAAGAATAAAATATTAGTTTATTTATAAAATATTACTTAGGCCTATATCTAATTGGAGATGCACCTTTAGCACTTAATATTAGCATACCTTTTAGAGTAAATTCGCCACTAATATCCCGAAGATACAATTATAATTATGCTTAAGCTATTATATAGAATTGCATAGGTAATAACTTATTAGTGGGCTACCTATAGTAAGCACCATAAAGAAAAGCTCTTAATAACTACTTCTATATTTAACCCCTACTTCCTTATTATAGCTATAAGAACTCTATTTAGAATTGTTGGTATATAAACTAATACTATAATTATCTTAGGAGACAACCAATTTTTAGCTCTTAAAGAAGATAAGCTAGTAAGGTAAATCTTATAGCAAAGCTAAAGGAAAAGCTTAATTTAATAATACTATTACTTTTTAATAAATGCATCCTTTCCCTAAACGAGGATTTTATTGCTTTACGCTAGAAGGGTTAAGGTAAGAAGATTAACGTTATTAATATTAATTCTCTAAAGTAAGGATATATAGAGTAACGCGCTTATAGAGCTTATATTACTTCTATTTATTAACCTAAGGCTTCCTTTAATCTCTCTATTGCTGCTTAATACTAGGAACTAACTAAGGATAATATTCTTACCCTAAATAAATGATTTTTTTAGTAAATAAACTATTTTAACCGGGGACTACTTTATATGCCTATTAATCTTCCTACTACTAAGCTATTTATATTTATTAATTGATTGTTTATAAATAATAAAGACTTTAGCTCTTAGCTAGGATATAAAATTATTATCGCAAACGAATCTACTGGAGAGAATAACTTTATAATTTACGGCAATCTTATTTATTAAAGCTTAACTAAGAGTAAGCGCGTTACTTAAAGTATTATAGCGTTAGAGATATATAGAATAGTTAGCGGAGTTAATATAGTAATTATAATTAGAACTACCCTAAAGATAATTATAGATTAACTTAAATTTCCTATTATCCTTATAATCGTGTACACTAACTTATACTCCTTTTATAAGTATTTAGTTAAGCTTAATACTATAAAGGAGAAGCGCCTTATAATCGATATTATAGCACTTTAGCAATCCTATAAATGGTAAGAACTCTTTAAGATTTAATAGATTAACGGCTAAGACAATCCAGTAGATGTAATAATGATGGTAAACCCAAATAAGGCTCTAGAGATATTTATTAACACAAATACTCTATATATATATAAGTTAAAGGTTAGGGTAAAAAGGAGTAGGAGTAAGACTTATATTATAATAGTAATAGTTAATAGGCACGTACTATGCGCTATTATAGCTTAGCAGAATTTGGCAAAATTCTATAGCTTAGCAGAATTTAGCAGAATTCCATAGCTTGGCAGAATTTGGTAGAATTCTATAGCTTAGCAGAATTTAGTAGAAGTCTATAGCTTGGCAGAATTTGGCAGAATTCTATAGCGTAGTAGAATATAGCAGATTGCGGCAGATTGCGGAAGATTACGGCAAAGTACAGTCTTATAACTAGGCCTAATTAGTAGGCATACGTAAGGTATAACGGGGTAGTCCTATAACACTACGTAAGGTAAGCGGTATCTATATATATAGATGGCAACTATAAAAGAAGAGTTGCTAATGTCGGGAATAAGGCAAGCGGTTGTCAGGTGTCGCCGCGGCACTAGTGTAGCGAGGAGTCTTAAGCTCCTCGTCCTTCCTTACCTAAAATAATAAGTATATTAACCAACACCACTATAACCTACTTAAGCAGTCGTTATTAGTGAGTCACCCTATATAACCAATAATTACTAAATAGGAGTATAACGTAATCCTTATAATAGTGGATAAGTTAACTAAATAGGGCTACTTTTTAGCATATATAGAAGAAATCTTAGTAGGAAGTATTACTAGAATCTATATTAATGAAGTATTTATATAATATGGAGTACTAAGCAAGATTATATTAGATAGAAATTTAAGATTTATAGTAGTATTTTAGGAGGTATTCTTAGCGGAATAAGGAGTTAGAGCAGTAACTTCTACTATATATTATCCGCAGACGGATAGGTAGATAAAGAGATTAAATTAGACGCTAGAATAGTATCTAAGGCATTATATTAACCACGAATAAAATAATTAGGTATTATTACTACTAATTACATAGTTTATATATAATATAACACTATAAAAAAAAGAAATATTACTATTTAAGGCGAATTACGGATATAAGTTAAGAATATTATTATTACCGTAATAAGTAAAGAAAATAAGTAGTATAACTAAGTAATAAATAGAGACGTTAATAAATCTTTACGTAGACCTTATAGAATTAGTTAAATTAGTACAGTGTTACGGACGCTTTAAGTACAATATTATAACTACTTAGGGAAAAGTCGGAAGAAGCTAGTTAGTTAATTTAGGCATAGTCCAGAATGGAGCCAATAGAACTATATAACAAGGAATGGTAACTAAGGTTATATAATATGATCTATATAATTTATAAAATCTATAGGATCTGTAATAAAGTAGATAGAGTACACGTATACTATATATAAGGAGGATTTTATAGGAGTATGGCTGTGTATTTAAGGACCCTTAGTCCCTACCTAAATAGTTCCTTCTTTATAGTGATTTTCAGAATATAATTAGAGTTAATCTATTAGGCAACTATTCCACCAGTTATTATTACGTTATTAACTTTAATTTGTATTACCTATATACCTAGCCTAATAATAAGCCCCTTGTAGTACTTACTATAAGGTTCTATTATATAATTACTACCTAGTTACGGTATTAAATATAGAAAGTTAAATCATATACCACTAAAAGCAGCCACTACAACGCCATTAACAGCGGCAACTACCTTAAGGTTAGAAGGCGACACTAGTATAGCAGATACTAACTTATAGCAACCTATAACGGTTGGATAATTATAAGAGATAGTTAACTAACTAACGACAAATAATGCGGTATTAGAAGAAAGGGTTAATAGGATAAGTGCAGTAAAGATTAAATTACCATTAATTAAAAGATACTTAGGAGAAAGATTAAAGCTTAAGGGGTTTCTTATGTAAATGCACTTTAAAGTTATATAAGAAGGGGCAAAACTGTTAATATCTATAGATTAAATAGCATATGCGGGACTATTCCTGTTAGGAAGAGCACTTAAGTGGTTTAAGTTTTACTTTACGGAAATATAAGTAAACGGAATAACGACCACTAATTAGGAGGTATAATTTATATTCTTAAGTTAGGAAGGGTTTACGAAGCGACTTATATAAATATTTAGAGACCTAAAGGCAGTAACTACGGCAAAAAAGAAACTCTAAGACATTACGCAACGAACCTTAGTAATTAAGTATATAACGCAGTTCCAAACGTTAGTAATATAAGTTAAGTGGAATAATAGGGCGGTTATAGCATAGTATAAGTAAGGACTTAAGGCTAAAGTCTAGGACGTAATTATTCTAATAGAAGATGCGGATACCCTATAGGATTTAATAGATTAAGTAATTAAGATTAATAATTGGATCTACTAAAGGGAATAGGCTAAGAGAGGCTAGGATAGAGTTCTATAGTTATATAAGGCGCAGAGTACGCAACGACTAAAGCTAAATTAGAAACTATAGTATGGCGCAGAGCTAATAGACCTAAGTAGTACTAAAGAAGCCTATAAGAGATAGAGTAAGAAATTATAAAAACCTAGAGGTTAAGGATCTAGTAATTATAGGACTAAGGAGTAGAGGCTAAACTAGGGATCTTAGTAGCAGAAGATATTTAGGCGGACTCTATAGTAAAGTTAGTGGTTTAAAAACGGAGCTTATATAAATTATAGAAAACAAGATTACTTTGCAAAGGATTATAAAGACGGTTAGAGTTACTATATAATAAAGGGAACTAGACTAGTAGAAGACATATATATATAGAGGGATAATAGTATACTATAAGGAATAAAAGAATGCTTAATTAGGAGTTTCGCGTTTTATTATAATAACGTATACTAAATTTATAAAGACGCTAAGTATGGCGTAAGCTATTAGCTATAGGAGCTAAAATCCTTAAAATATAAAGGAACTAATAAACTATCGCGTAGATTGGACATTAAAGACAGTAAGTTTAATATAGGCGAAACATTTACAGATAATAAGGCAATAAAGGCAGTTTACTAAAAACGTATAAACCTTAGAGAAGTTATATTAGAAGTAGAGACTAAGACCGCTATAGAGTAAGGTTTAGTAACGGGAATTATAATACCGTTAAATACGGCATCTATCGCTTTATAAGATAAAAGGAAGAGTATCTTATAGAGATTAAGTAAGCAGACAACTACTAGTGCTAATTTATTACTTAATAAAGGTAAAAGACTAAAGGCTTAAGATTCTTAAGATAAGATAAAAAATAACTAAGATTTTTAAGACGAGATAAGGTATACCTAAGGACCTATAATAGATAGAAACCAATAGAGTAGGGTAACGGCTTAGTTTAAGGATATATAAATAAGCTTAGGATAGAGTTTCCCACAGACATAAGACTCTTAGGAAGAGATAAGTAAGATTTAAGATTCTTAAAGTAAGATAAGAACACCTAAGCCTAGTTAGATTAAAGTAAAAGCAAAGCTTAAAATAGAAGTAAATTTAGGATTAAGAGTCCTATAGAACTAAGACTTTGAAATACAAATAAGGACTATTAATAAGATTAAAAAGTAGGAAGACTTTAAGGATCCACTTATAAGACGCGAAAAAAAAAGAAACTATAGAGGAATTTAGAGCAAGGATTACCTTATAGTAAGATTAGAAACTAGATAAAAGGTCTAGTATACTAGGACGTATAAGGGATAGAGTACTTATATAAAGAATTACTAATAGGCCTAGGATAGGCACACTAAGAGTTAAGTAGCTTATTAAACTAGAATAAGAAGAGAATCTAGGAATCCTAACTAGGTTTAAGGAATAATATATAAAGGGCTATTATAATATAGTAATAAGAAGATACTTCTTTACGGATAAGCTGTATATATTTAAGGGATTATACTAAAAGTGGTATAGATAACGACATAATAACAAGTGGGAAGATTTCTATATATAGTTAGATAAAAAAGTTATTTAAGACCACCTAATTATAGAAAAGGCTATAAGTTATATTAAAGGAGCCTTAATTATAACGTTAAAAGATCTAAAGGAGTAATTAGAGAACTAGAGAAGCGAGAGGTAAATCTTAGTGCCTGTAAATAAAGTTGTAACGCTTAGATTAATATAAGAAAGGTTTAAACTTAAGAATAAAGATAAGCCAAGAGTAGACTTAAGACACTAAGTATACTATATATTAGTATAGATTGCATATATAGATAATACATACAATATATATAGAGCACTTAAAGATAAGAACCAGAAGTACCTAGTAAGGATATATTAGGTACCGGATAAGGCGAGATATAAAAACGCTAAGTATATATATAGTTAGTATCTAGTAGAAGTATAAAGCTAAGGGGACTTAATACTTTAGCTAGGAAGATTCCTTATAGAAAAATACCTAGATAGACGACAGTGGTAGGAATGCCTAAAAAATATATATTTATAGTATATTAAAGATAAAAAGCAAACTAAGTATTAGCTAAAAGTGGACTAAGTATAAACAGGATTAAGCAGCTAATAATTGGGAAAAGTAAAGGCCTATAGGACTAAAGGGAACTAGTAGTAAAGCCTTAAACCCTTAAAGGAATTTAAGGACGATACCTAAACCTATAAGTTAAGTAGTAAGATTAACAGTTTAAGGCACTAATAGATAGTAGAGCGATAAGGAACTATATATTACTAGCAGCAATTAAAAAAATAGGGTTACTATATAGGAAAAAGGAGTACCCTTACCTATTAGTAACGATTTTAGGAGATCTAATAGCCTATAAAGGAGGTATTATTAATCTTAAAATAGGACCTATTTAGCTAACTATTAAAGGGAGATAAATTAAGATGTCTTTTAATATATTACTATTAGGGAATAATAAGGCAGTATTAGGAATGCCTTAGTTATAGAAATATAATCTAAGGATTAATTAAATTATAGGTCAAGTTAATATTAGAGATACTTAATAACGTAAAATGTAATAATAAGCTAAGTTAGTATAGTACTAAGTAGGAGCGACCTACGAAGAAATAGAAAAAGGATTAGGTTATATACTAAAAAAAGATACTATAAGTATAGCAAGAAACTATAGTTACTAAAAAGTAAGAAGCTGTTAGAATATATAATATAGGACTATAAAATAGAACTAAAACTAGGAATAAGTCTAAGGTTCTTTCCAATCTATAAGCTTACTAAAGAAGAAGGTAGAGCATTAAAAGAGTTTATCTAGGAAAATCTATAAAAGGGATATATTAGACCATCGCAGTTATTAGCAGGTTATCCAGTACTATTCGTATTAAAGAAGAACGGCAAACTAAGGTTGTGTATCGACTATAGAAAGTTAAACAGCATTACTAGGAAGGGTAGGTATCCTTTACCCTTAATTAGCGAAATCTAAGATAGGATAGGCAACGTATAAATCTTTATAAAGATAGATCTAAGATAGGCGTACTATTAGATTAGAATTAAGGAAGGTAACAAATAAAAGGCAGCCTTTAGGTTAAAAGAAGGACTATATAAACCATTAGTTATATAATTCGGGCTTATAAATACACTAGCAACGTTCTAGAAATATATTAATAATGTATTAGGAGAACACTTAGATAAATTTGTTATAGTATACCTTAATAATAATATTATCTACTTAATAACTAAGGAAGAGTATAGAGAATACGTAGAATAGGTTTTAAAGAGACTATAAGAGGAATAAATGCTAGTAGCAATTAAGAAATGCGAGTTCTTTACTAGGAAAACTAATTTTATTGGATTTATTATTAAACTAGGCCAACTTAGTATAGATCTAAAAAAGATTAAGGTTATAGTAAATTGGTAAGAACTAGAGAACGTTACGTAGTTAAGATTATTCTTAGGGTTTTATAACTACTGCAGACGGTTTATAGCGTAATAGTTAAAAAATATTAAACTATTTACGCGATTAATAAAGAAAGAAGAACTATAGGTATAGGGAGAGGAATAGCAAAAATTGTTTACTTAGGAGCTAGTTCTTAAAATCTATTAATTAAGACTAGAGACGGTTATAGAGATAAACGTATTAAACTTTATACTAAGGGCGTACTTTATATAGAAACATTAAGATAGATAGCACCCAGTAGTATACTATAGTCAAAAGATAACACTACTAGAGTTAAACTATAATATCTATAATAAAGAGTTACTAGGTATAGTTATAGTATTAAAGAAATAAAGAGTATTTTTATAAGGTATAGAGAAACTATTTATAGTTAAAATGGACTATAAGAACCTAATAGGATTCTTAACAATAAAGGAACTTAACTAAAGATAGGTTAGATAGGCAGAGATACTTATAGAATACTATTTTAAGATTTAGTATACTAAGGGCACAGATAATATATAAGCAGACGCTCTAAGTTAAAAAGCTAAACTACAAAATAACAAAAAGCTATTAGGGGCTTTATTACGAAAGGATACAGATAGATTAATTAGGTATAATTATCTAAAAATTATAATAACTTAAAAGGAACTAGGAAGAGTTTATAAGTTACTAAAAAGCTTTTAGGTATAAAGAATCTTTAAAGTATAGCTAGAGGAACAGTTAGAACATTTAGGAGAAGAAATACTATATAAGTATAGAGAAGTAAAGTATATCCTAAGAAGTATAGTAGAGTACTTTATAGAAGATTTCTATAAGGGATTAACTTAAGGATATAATAGAGCCACAGGCTTAGTATTAAGACTCTAAAAGGAGTATATTATTAATGGAATTTAGGGCTTAGCGCGAAAAGTTATAAAAGAATATCTAAATTGCTAAAGAAATAAACTAATAAGACATAAGCCGTATAGAGGGCTATAACCTATTAAAATACTAGAGAGACTATAGGAGGTTATATTATAGGACTTTATTATTAAGTTACTAAAGTTAAGAGACCCTATTACCGGATAAGATTATAACGCGATCTTAGTAATAGTAGATAAGCTTATAAAGTAGGAATACTTTATAGCATATACAGAAGAGATATTAGTAAAAGATATCGCTAGAATCTATATTAAAGAAGTATTTATAAAATACAGAGTACTAAGTAAAATTATATTAGATAGAGATCTAAGATTTATAGTAGCATTTTAAAAGGTATTCTTAGCGGAATAAGGAGTTAAAGTAGTAACTTCTACCGCATATTATCTATAGATAGATAGTTAAATAGAAAGATTAAATTAGACACTAGAATAGTATCTAAGATATTATATTAATTATACGTAGAATAATTAGGTATTATTATTACTAGTTATATAGTTTATATATAATGTAACACCATAAAAAGGAATAGGTATATTACTATTTAAGGCGAATTACGGGTATAAGCTAAGAATATTATTATTATTATAATAAGTAAAGAAAACAAGTAGTATAGCTAAAGAAAGAATAAAGATATTAATAAATCTTTATATAGACCTTATAGAATTAGTAAAAAAGGTATAAGAAAGAATAAAAAGGTACTATAATACTAAGAGATCTAAGGGACTAGATCTTAAGGAGGGAGATAAAGTATAGCTACTATATAAAAATTTTAAGAGTTAATAACTAAGTAAGACGTTAGACTACGTTAAACTAAGACCTTTTAAAATTAAATAAAGGATTTTACTGGTTATGTTTAAGTTAAACTTACTAGCCAAAATAAAGATCTACCCTATATAGTATATCGCGATACTAGAGCCAGTATATAGGAATATTAAGCTACTAGTTTATAAGGCAGACACGTATAAAGGACAGGAAAAGGATAAATGGTAAGTTTTAAAGATTATTAGTTATAAGGACATTAATAATAAAACATAGTATAAGATAAAGTAGATAGGCTATAATAAGACTACCTAAGAACTACTAGAGAACCTAAAGAACGCTATAGGAAAGGTATAAGAGTATTAGAAGAAATTAGGTTAGGCAGTATTAATAAAAAAGGATTACTAAAAAAAAGTTACCTAAGAGGAACTTAGGAAGAGCAGTTGCCGAGCTACTTAGATTTATTTCCTTCTTAGTTAAAAGAGGATCCGTTTTTTTATTACTAAGTTCCTATAAACCCTATTTTATAAGCTTCTACTCCTTAAAACAAACCTTCTTACAAACCTTCTTAAGATAAATTAACTAAGTAGATATAGTAAGACGAGAATCAAGGGCCCTTTGCTAAGCTTTAGCAGCCTCTTATTTAGCGTCGCAAGAATAATATAATTCCGCTAGGGTAATAAACAGCTTATTATCTAGCCGCGTAGCAGTAAATTAAATATAAAACCCTAAGATAAATTAATTAGGGAACTAGACGACTATTAAAAGTAATAGGTTATATATATTTAGCATTAGAGATAAAGCGAACGTTACAGGATAAACAAATATTTGCTTTAGTGCACTTTATATAAAAGGACGGTTATTATAAAGATAGGTTTACC
>Ga0307515_10022207_pt1 | contig 11195 bp, 10 predicted proteins | sample 17_EM_MG_FD_194513 | JGI IMG/M metagenome (GOLD analysis project Ga0307515, IMG submission 194513) | Populus trichocarpa ectomycorrhiza microbial communities from riparian zone in the Pacific Northwest, United States - 17_EM | ecosystem: Host-associated > Plants > Roots > Unclassified | place... | reverse complement strand
CTCGCCGATCTGGATCACCCGGGTCGGTTTCGGGAACGCGAACGCCCCCGGGATCAGCGTGCGCACCAGGATCTCGGTGGGCCGGCCCCAGAGGTAATCCAGGACCACGTCGTAACCGTCGCCCCTGGCGTCGACGAACGCCTGCGCCAGCGCTTCGTCGGAGACCGCCGTGTTGATCACCGTGTCGGCGCCGAGGGCCCGCACCTCGCGCAGCTGATCGTCGTCGCGGCCGGTCGCCACGATCCGCCCGGCGCCGAGCAGCCGGGCCACCTTGACCGCGAGCCGTCCGGCGACCCCGGTGGCGCCCTGCACCAGCACCGTCTCGCCGGCCACGAACCCGGCCGCCGTCTTGATCGACATGCCGGTGATGGCCGTGCCCAGCACGGTCGCGACGGCCGGATCGATGCCCTCGGGGATCGGGGCGAACGCGTCGCCGGCCACCACGGTCCGCTCGGCGAGCGCGCCGTAGGGCACCCGGGGGTTGCCGAACCCGACGAGCCGGCCGTCCGGCAGCGCTCCGACGCCGTCGAAGCAGGGGATCGCCGGCAGGTGGGCGATGAACCTCCCGCTCGCGTAGTGCGTGCCGGCCGCGAACATCTTGTCGACGTTCTCGACGGCGACCGCCCGCACGTCGATGATCACCTCGCCCGCGCCGGCCACCGGATCCGGAAAGTCCACATACCGGGGAACGCCGCCGACCTCGTACAACACCGCTGCCTTCATGACATCTCCACAAGCTCTCTATCGGTGATAGAGAGCAACTCTATCAGTGATAGGGTCGGTCCGGGAGGTACGAAATTGTCTTTGGACCGACAGCGGATCGTCGCCGAGGCCGTCGCCCTGCTGGACGCCGACGGCCTGGACGGGGTGACCCTGCGCAAGCTGGCCACCCGGCTCGGCGTGCGGCAGCCGACCCTCTACTGGCACCTGCCCAACAAGGCGGCCCTGGTCACCGCGATCGCCGAGGTGCTGCTCGAGCAGGAGTTTCCCGAGCTGGTGCCGCCCGAGCCCGAGGTGAGCTGGCAGGACTGGCTGACCGGCATCGCCGAGCGGCTGCGCCGAGCCCTGCTGGCCCACCCGGACGGCGCCCGGGTCATCTCGGCCTCCCAGCTCAGCCTCAAGATGGCCGCGCTCTCCGAGCTGGCGATGAGCACGCTGGTGGCGCGCGGCGTCCCACTGCACCAGGCCCGCGTGATCGTCTTGACGGTGGAACGCTTCACCGTCGGCCACGTCCTCGAGGAGCAGGCCCCCCGCCCGGACCCGGAGGCGGTGAACAGCTTCGACATGACCACGTTCGCCGAGCAGCACCCGACCGTGATAGCCGGCATAACCGAATATTTCCGGCCCGGCCGCACCGTCGACGACCTGTTCCGCGAGTGCCTGGAGGTGGTCATCGCGGGCGCCATAGCTAAGTCGGGCAGCATTTCCTGACCCGAAAGAGCTGGCTACCTGGTGTGTCGTCGAGAACACCGACGGTACGATCACGCTGAGTGTGGGCCGACGGCCGGCCCCGCCATGCACCCACGGGCTCGGAGGCCGCGGCAGGAAGCAGGCGATGTGACGAAGACCGTGCCGGGGGGTCGAGCCACGGTCGACGATCCCGAAGCGGCGCTTGCGGCCACCCTGACCGAGCTCGAGGGCAGCAGCATCGCCGAGTTCCGCTCGCTGCGCGGTCCGGCCGACGATGCCCGCCGGCTCGCGGACGAGCTCGGCGACGAGCCGGCCGCCCAGCGGGCCACCCTGCTGCTGGCCGACGTGCTGATGCGGGAGGGCCGGATCGGCGCGGGCGGCCGGGCCGCCCATCAGGTGCTCGCCTGGGCCGAACTGCACGACAGCCCGTACGTGCTGGCGCGGGCGCACCGCGCGCTGTCGATGTTCTACCGGCTGATCGGTGACCTCTCCGACGCGCTCGCCCACGGCGTGCAGTGTCTCGCCGGCCTTCCCGAGGACGCGCCGCCGGGAATCCGAGCCCGGCACCTGATGACGCTGGGTGTCGCGCTCGACGACCTCGGCTCGATGCAGGAGAGCGAGCGGCACTACCGGGAGGCGCTGGCGATCGCGGCCGACACCGGGGAGGAAGGGCTCGCCCTGCGCGTTCTCAACAACATGACCTACAACGCGTACGAGAACGGCGACGAGCCGGCCGCCCGCGCCCTGGCCGATCGGATGCGCGAGATCGCGACCCGGTCGGACCGCCCGCTGGCCGCCAAGGAACTGGACACCCTGGCCCGGGTGGAGATGATGGGCGGCCGGTACGACGCGCTGGAGACCATCCTGGCCGCCGTCCTCGACGGTCGCCCCGGCGACACCGACGCCGACGGGGACGGCACCGCCGAGTGCCTGCTCACCCTGGCCGAGGCGCGCCGCTTGGCCGGCCGCCACCGCGAGGCGCAACTCGCGCTGGACCGGGCCGTCCGCGAATGCGAGACCAACGGCCTGGCCGGGCTGCGCACCCGGGCCCGGCAGGAACAGGCCGCCCTGTACGCGGCGACCGGCCGCTTCCACGAAGCGTACGAGGAGCACCAGAGCTTCCACGCCGACTCGACCGCCCTGCACAGCACCCAGCGGGAAGCCCGCGCCCAGGCCCTGCAAGCCGTCTTCGAGACGGACGAGGCACGCCGGTCCAGCGAGCGCTTCCGCGAACTGGCCCACCGGGACGCGCTCACCGGCCTGTACAACCGCCGCCACGTCAACGAGCGGCTGCCCGCACTGCTCGCCGAGGCCGGGCACCGACCGATCTCAGTCGCGCTAGTCGACCTGGACCACTTCAAACAGATCAACGACACCCTGTCACACGCCACCGGGGACACCGTGTTGCAGCACGTCAGCCGGCTGCTGCAAGAGGCGGCGGACGGACCGGCACAGGCGGCCCGGCTGGGCGGCGAGGAGTTCCTGCTGATCTTCCCGCAGACGGACGCGCCCGAGGCCGCGGCGCGCTGCGAACGACTCCGGCTACGGATCCGGGCGTACGCCTGGGCCCCGATCACCGGCACCCTCCCGGTGACGGCCAGCATCGGGGTCACCACCGCGACGGACGGCCGCGCCACCGCCTCCGCCCTGCTCTCCCAGGCCGACCGCAACCTGTACGCGGCCAAGAGCGCCGGCCGCGACCGGATAGCAACGGAAAGCCGACGATGAGCGGACTGTGAGCGCCCGCGACTACCGTTCCGGCATGAAGGTGATACCGCTGAGCCTCGGCCCCGGCACAGACCTCAAGCAGGCCTTACAGGCGGCCGTCCGCAACGAGGCCCTGACCGCCGCCTGGGTCATGACGTGCGTCGGCAGCCTGCGCCGAATCGTGCTGCGGCTGGCCGAGATCCAGACCTCCGACGGCGAGTACGAGATCATCTCGGCCTCAGGGACCCTCACGCCGACCGGGGTCCACATTCATCTCGCCGTCGCGGATCCACAGGGGACGCTGATCGGCGGCCACTTGATGGCGGGCTCCATCGTGGCCGAGCAGGGCACCGTGGAGCTGGTGCTCGGCGCCGACCCCGACTGGCGCTTCGACCGCAAACGCGACCCCCGAACCGGCTACGACGAGCTGTCCATCGAAGCCGCGTAGCGTGCCACGTGGGCTATTGCCGGTTGACGTACGGTTCGAGCTCCACCTGTAGGGCCGCTGAGGTGATCTTCGTGTAGAGGTCGTCGTCGCCGTCGGCGACGACCTGCGGGCAGGTCGTGTCGCTGCCCACGTGCTCGAAGACGCCCACCTTCCGGTGCGTACGCAACTCGTACACGTCGACGGTGTAGGTGGCCGAGCGCATCGCACCGGACTCCACGCGGCTGCCGAACTGCTCCTTGTACGTGCAGTAGGTCACCGCGCCGGGGTCGGCGCCGGTGCGCCGGATGCACGCCACGAGCTGCACCTTGGCCGGGCTGGACTCGGCGAACCCGGCCGGCGGCGAACTGGAGCCGTAGGCGGACGTCGCGGTGTACTCGCGCTTGTCCTGAGTGAACGCCAGGATCGGGTGCGGCGCTGAGCCGGAGAACGGCGCCGCGTCCGGGTATTTCGCGCCGGCCCGCTCGCACGCACGCGTCAGGCCGCCGACCTCCGCCGGCAACGACTCGGTGTGCACGATGAAGTCGGGCAGGAAGACCGTACCGGCCAGCAGGAGCGCGGCGATCGCTGTCACGCCGGCGACTATCGAGCGCAGCAGCACCGGAGGCCGGATCGCCCGCCGTTCGTTGATCGAGGTGACCAGGGCGCGCCGCCCGCTGACCTCGCCGAACCTGATCTCCTCGGTCCGGCCGGACTGAACGATCACGATCTCGACGGCGAGGGGTGCCCCGGGCTCCGGCTGGAAGAGCCGGGCGTGCCGGACCATCGACCAGGGCACGGCCTCCATCGTGCCGTGCTGCGGCGCCACGACCAGGCCGCCGTCGGCGACACCGATCCAGTACCGGCCGGCCGGCAGCCCGGTGTCGGCGAAGAACACCAGATACACGTACGTGATGAGGGCGAGCGCGCCGACGATGTAGGCGAGGGTGGAGCTCACGTTGAAGTAGCATGTCGTCGCCAGGAGGCCGCCACCCAGCAGCAGCCAGATCTTCGGCGTGCTGGCCAGCGCGTTGCGGCTGCGGTAGACCCGCCGCAACGGCCCGATGGCCCCCTCCTCGGCGAGACGGGCCAGCTTCCGGCGCAGCAGCATGCGACCCTCCACAATGACGGCATCGATCGATGCCATCATAGGGACTCAGCCCCCGGTGCCCGCCTGTCTAGAGTTTGCGGATCGCCACGCCGAAGAGTCGGCTGGCTGGGACGTAGCCGAAGTCGCGGGAGTCGATGCTCTCCGGTGGGTTGTCGCCGAGCAGGACCAGCATTCCTGGTGGCACGCGTGGCCCGGCGAGACCGGCCGGGACCGCGTCGCCCGGCAGCGCCGCCACCCGCTTGAGGATCCAGCTCGTCTGCGGGCCGGTCGACATGGCCACCAGCGCCACATCGCCACGCCGCAGGGCGGACGCGCGGGTTCTGCGCACCAGGACCCGGTCGTGATCGCGGAACGTGGGTGCCATGCTCGGGCCGGTCACGACCGCTATCCGGAGCCGGGTGCCGGCCCACCCGGCGACGCCGAGCAGCGCGATCGCGGCGGCCAGCCAGATCACGGTACGAATTCCCGGTAGCCCTCGGCCTGGCGCTCGAACAGCCGCGCGTAGTGGCCGGCCGTTCGTAGCAGCTCGGCGTGGTCGCCCTCCTCCACGACCACGCCGTCGTCCAGCACCACTATCCGGTCGGCGTCGCGCAACGCCGCGAGCCGGTGGGAGACCAGGACGTTGGTCCGGCCCACCCGGTGCCGGCGCAGCATCTCGTGCACCTCGTGTTCCGCGTCGGCGTCCAAGCCGGCGTTGGGCTCGTCGCAGATGAGCAGGTCACAGTCGGCGCGTACGACGGCTCGGGCGAGGGCGACGCGCTGCCACTGCCCGCCGGACAGGACCACGCCCGTGGTCGACCCCTCCCCCTCGCCGTCGGTCCGGAACAGGCGGGTGAGCTGGGTGTCGTAGCCGCGCGGCAGCCCGGCCAGCGTGTCGTGCACGCCGGCCAGCAGGGCGGCCGCCTCGATCCGGGCGCGATCGTCCAGCGCCGCCGCGTCACCCAGGCCCACGTTGTCCGATGCGGACAGCTCGTAGCACGCGAAGTCCTGGAACACCGCACCGATCCGGCGGCGGAGCGTGGTGGGTTCGAGATCCCGGATGTCCACGCCGTCCCAGAGAATCGTGCCCCGGGTCGGGTCGTAGAAACGGCACAGCAGCTTGGCCACAGTGGACTTTCCGGCGCCGTTGCGGCCCACCAGCGCGACCGACTCGCCGTACGGGATGGTGATGTTGATCCCGCGCAGCACCCAGGGATGATCCGGCGAGTAACGGAACCACACGTCCCGCACCTCGATCCCGGCGCTCAGGGGCTTCGCGGTTGCGGCGTCCAACGCGACCGGCAGGTCGGGCCCCGCCGAGACCACCTCCTGGTGGTGCTGGAACAGCAACAGGTGCTGATGCGCCGCGGCCACCTGGGAGACGAGGCCGCCGAGGGCGAGCTGCACACCGGCCACCGAGCCGACGAACATCGAGACGTCGCCCAGCGTGAGCCGGCCCGAGCGGGCCGCGGCGACCGCCCAGAGCAGGCCGACTCCGGCCACTGCGGCACTCAGCAGGGCCAACAGGCCTTGGGTACGCAGTTCCCGCCGGTCCACCCGGCGCAGCTCGGCATCGGCGGCCCGCCGCTCGGCCAGCATCCGCCGGCGCAACGCGCCTCCCGTGCCGAACAGCCGAACTTCCTTAGCAGCCTCCACGGAGGACAGCAGCGCCGTGTAGAAGAACTCGCGCCGCTCGATCGGGCCGATGTCCCAGAACGCGGTGGCCCGCCGGCGCGCCACGGCCAGCTGCGCCGCGAGGGCCGGGGCGGCGGCTAGGACGACGATGCCGGCCATCAGCGGGCTGAGGACCACCAGCGAGCCGAGGAAGCCGACCAGCGCCAGCGCGCCGGCGGCCATCGCGATGACGCCGTCGAGGACACCGTTCGGGCTGTTCACCCCGGCCCGCTGGGCCAGCCGCAGCCGGTCGACGGCGGTCGGGTCCTCGAACGGGCCCAGGCCGACGAACCGGTCCACCGCCGTGTATAGCTCGTCGCGGCTGCGCAGGCCGACCAGCCGGCCGAGCTCGGCGCGCACATATCTGGCGAGTTGCGGGCAGGCGGCGGTGACCAGGCCGACGGCGCCCAGCCCGGCGGCGTATCCGGCCAGCGTGCCGCGGCCGACCTCGGCGTCGCTGAGGCCGTCGATGACGAGTTTCGTCAGCCACGCTCCGGCCACCGGCGCGGCCGATCCGACCACGCTCACCACCAGCAGCGCGAGCACCCCGGCCCGGGAGGCGCGCCAAGCGAGCGAGGCCGCGGCGACAGCGGTCTTCAGGGAGGCGCGCATTCACCTCACGCCCCGACGAGGATCGGGATCGAGGCGAGGTCCGAGCTGCTGGCCTCGATCCGCCCGCCGGCGCCGACCAGCGCGAACGCCGGAAAGCCGCGCACCCCGAAGGCGCCGGCCAGGGCACCGGCCCGCTGTTCCACAACGACGAGCGCGGATCCGGCCAAGCTCGCCGCCATCGATCGGCCGGTGCCGTCCGGGTCGACCACAACGGCGAGGGTCCGGCCGGCCGGCGCCCGGCGGGCCCGGGCGGCGAAGTCCGGCAGCTGTTCGTGGCAGCCGCCGCAACCGGGCGAGAAGAAGCCGACCACGATCGGCGCCCCGAGAACGTCCAGGGAGACCGGGTTGCCGTCCGCCGCGGTCGCCGCGAAGTCGTCGACCACCGCACCGACCGGCCGCATCGGCACGGGCGGCTCCCCGGCTATCCGGTCCAGCACCGTGGTGTGCTCGTTGATCCGGCGGACGAGGCCCGTGGTGAGGACCAGATTGGCTAGGCACAGCAGGCCCAATGCGATGACGACGGCGATCATTCGTACCCCTGGATGCGTTTGACGAACAAGGTCTTGAACTCGTCGAGCCGGACGACGACGAAGGCCGCGGCTGTCCCCAGCAGGCCGACGGCTACGGAGCTCGGGGACAGCGGGGCCGTGGCGCCGCCGGCGGAGCCGATCAGGCCGATCGCGGCGGCCGCCGCCAGCACGCCGTTGCGCAGCAGATGCCCGGCGTTCGGCGGCCCGGACGACGCACCGAAGCAGCCGCAGGGCACCCGCACATCCCGGCGCAGGGCCCGGATGAGCACCGCCGAGAAGGCGCCCAACAACACCAGCGCCAGAGCGAATCCGGCCGGTACGTCCCACCGCCAGGCCGCCGGGGAGAAGAGCAGCGCGGCCGCGGCCGCCTCGCCGAGGATGACGCCCACAATGGATGGACCGATCGCCCGGTCCGGGCCTACGGTCGCGATGACGAAGCGCCGCACTGCCCGGCGGTCACGGATCTTTTCCACCGCCGAGATGGCGAACACCGCGCCGAGCAGGAACCGCGTCGCGACGACGACGAATACCATCGGTACCTCCGTTCCGTGGCCGGCGGGTCGCCGGGCCGGGCCGCGCAACGTGCCGGGCCCGGCGACACACGCCCCCGTCGTCAGCCGTCGCAGGACTCGCAGTAGAGATGTCCGCCGATCTTGCAACATTCCCGCTGGCTCATCGGCGAGCCCGGCGGGCACGAGACATACCAGCACGTGCAAGCTGCCGCCCGCGCCTTCGGCACGATCATGCCGAGCACTCGATCACCCAGCGTTCCCAAGTTCTTCAGCACGAAATTCACCCCCTCTCGCAACTCGAATGGCGAATGGTCAGTGGGACGCTAGCCGGGCCGGTTCACAGTCGGGTCATCATCGAGTCAACCGCAGGGCGTGCGTACGCAATGGTCAGTCGGCGCCGAAAGCGAGCCTCGGTAGCGGCGGCACCGGTCCGCGGCGCGTCAACGCGGCCGGTCGCCTCCCGGAACTCGACGGCGATCTCCGTCATCGAGACGCCCGGATGGGTGGCGGCGCGGGCGGCGACGGCGGCCAGCGCAAGCGGTGACCGCCCGCAGTGGGCGATGATTCTGCCGATCGCGTTCGGCTCCGCGGCCACCCGGCCGGCTCCCAGCCGGCGCGCGAGCAACTCGAGGGCCTCCGCATCGGTCATCCGGTCGAGGCATAACGGGTGGGCACCTTCCGCGGCGATCAGTGGCACGAGCTGGTCGCGGCTGGTCACGACGGTCAGACAATCCGCGGCGCCGGGCAGCAGCGGGCGGACCTGCTCGGTGTCGCGGGCGTTGTCCAGCACCACCAGGACCTTCTTACCGGCCGTGAGGCTGCGGTAGAGGGCGGTCTGCGCCTCGAGGCCGGCCGGCACCCGGGTCGCCGGCACCCCGAACGCGCCGAGGAATCCGCGGACCGCCTCGCCGGGGTGCACGGCCTGGCCGGACCCCCGCAGATCGGCGTATAGCTGCCCGTCCGGAAATCTCGGGGCGATCCGGTGCGCCCACCGCAGGGCCAGGGTGGTCTTGCCGACTCCGGCCGGGCCCGACACCACCGCGACCGCCGGCCCGGCTTCGGCGCTCAGGATCGTCTCTAGATGCGCCAGGGCACTCCCCCGGCCCACGAACGCGGGCAATGCCGGCGGCAGCTGCGCCGGCGGCGGCAGCACGGGCGCGGCAACCGGCACCGTGCGCAGCACCGGCGCCGGCTCGAGGCCGGGGTCCTGGCGCAGAACGGCGCTCTCGAGGTCACGCAACGGCTGGCTCGGCGCGATCCCGAGCTCGGCGTCGAGTTCGTCGCGCAGTTGGCGGTACACGGCCAGCGCGTCCGACTGCCGCCCGACGCGATACAACGCCAGGATCAGCTGCCGGTGCAGCTGTTCGTCGAACGGGTGGTCGCGGGTCAGCCGCTCCAGCTCCGGTACCAGCTGCGCGTGCTCGCCGAGGGCAAGCCGGGACTCCAGCAGATCCCGGTTCGCCGACAGCCAGGCCTCGTCCAGGCCGTGACACAGCCGCTCGCGCGTCTCCGGCGACGCGGCTCCGCAGAGCGCCGGACCGGACCACAGGCCGAGTGCTTCGCTGAGCACCGCGACCCGCCGTCCCGGATCGACGGTGGCACGTGCCAGATCCAGCAGGGATCCGAACCGGCCGGCGTCGATCCGGGACGGATCGGCCCGCAGCAGGTACCCGGTCCCGCGAGTGCCGATCTCGAAGTGGCCGGCGCCCTGCGGCAGCCCGGCCAGCACCGAACGAAGCCGGGACACGACGACCTGAATGGCATGCTTGGCGGTCCGGGGCGGGCCGGCCGGCCAGGTCAACTCGACGAGCTCGTCGATCGGCACGAGCCGGTTGGCCGCCAACGCGAGAATCGCCAGCACCAGTCGATTCCTTTTCGGACCGAGCTGCACTCGCTCGCCGCCCGCGTGCAGTTCCACCGGCCCGAGCACCCGAATCTCCACAACTTCCCCGTCGTCTCAGCCGGCGTGGTAGGCGCAGCGCATCCCGGTGTTCACCGAGTGCCGCAGGTGCTCACCGACAACCTGGTCGGCGTCGTAGATCCAGCCGATCGCCCGCCGGATGGCCTTGCCCACCGCGATCCGGGCGTGCTCGCCACTGTCCGGAAAGGATCTGGGCCGGCCGCCGAGGCTGGTGCCGGCGCCCAGCTCGGCGATGAGCCAGTCGCGTTCCGCGCAGGCCTCGGCCAGGCGGGCCCGCGCCCCGGCCGACTCGCAGTCACCGATCTCGGCCCGCAGCTGCGCCAACCGCTGCCGGTACCGCTGGATCGCCGAACGGTCGAGGATCGGCTGGGCGGCCATGACCGGCCGGACCCGCAGGCGGCCCACCCCGGCCGCCAGCTCGGCCGCGCCGATCTCCACGTTCGCGTTGGCCAACAGCACCGCGAGGTGCAGCATCCCGACGCTGTGTTTGACGAGAACGGCGCGATCACCCAGCGAGACGCGCCACTGTCGCCCCTCGCGGACACAGGTCGCGGTACGGCAGGCCTGGTCGGCGGGGACGACCTCCACCCGGGTCAGCAGGGCGCCACTGACCGGAACCGACCGGTACTCGAACCGGTATTCCCGGGCCACCGCCGCCGCGCTGGCGCCGTTCTGCCGGCGTACCCGCACGGTGCGGCAGCGCAGCGCGGGCGGCGTCGTGGTGCCCGACCGGTCGGCGGCGGGCAGATCGGGTCTCCGCTCGTACTCGAAATCTATGATCGTCGAGATCGACGCGTTGTGCTGGTCGCGGTAGCAGATCCGGGCCGGCAGCGAGTGCCCTGGCACGTGCTGGGCGGTGGACCGGGACGACTCGGGCAGGCGCAGGTGCCAGCCCAGCCCGAACGGGCCGTCCTCGCCACCGGCGCGGTAGTCGAGTGACACGGACGTCGCGATCGGCACCGAGGCAGCCTCGGAGTCTGCGCGCGGACGGGTCATCGGATTCTCCTCACAGGGTGACCACTGATCTACTGTGGCCACCCTGCGGCGGGCGGGTCCGGCGGACATCGGTGCCCAGCCCGTACGTTCTGCGGGCGCATCCGTAGCGCGGGCGGGCGTCGCCCAACCGACCTGCACACGATCGGATTCCCGCCCGGCGGCAGTCACATAGCCGACCGACCCGGACGGTCCTGGACCGCTAGCGTTGGCCCCCGAGATGAAACGCTCCAACGTGGTGGGGGTGACGATGCGGCTGCTGTGCCCCACCGTTGTCGGTCGTGCGTCCGAAATGGACGTGCTGGCCCGGCTGCTGTCCGCG
>Ga0307515_10022206_pt1 | contig 11195 bp, 7 predicted proteins | sample 17_EM_MG_FD_194513 | JGI IMG/M metagenome (GOLD analysis project Ga0307515, IMG submission 194513) | Populus trichocarpa ectomycorrhiza microbial communities from riparian zone in the Pacific Northwest, United States - 17_EM | ecosystem: Host-associated > Plants > Roots > Unclassified | place... | reverse complement strand
TTTTCCTTTTAAAATTGGTGCTAGGGATTTTTTCATATTTCAAATTGGTATTTTAGTTATAATTAAGTAATCGAGAGAAAATTTGATATTTTAATAAATATAAAATATAATTTAAAAAACAAAAAAAATTGGTGCAAGTTACGCAGGTTCCAATGTGTGGAGTGCCTTTACGGTCTTCAGGCAGTACGTGAAGCTTTTCCTAGCAGTCAAATGCCGCTTTCCACGACGATGTTGGAAGCGGTTCAATGTCATCTTCCTAGTGGTCATGTGTGTGTAGATGACAAAGTAGCGATTGGGCTTCAATGAGATGAATTGTTTTCTTCTCCATCTTTTCTTTCTCGCTCTTCTTTTCAAGTTTCACGTTGTTAAGTCAAAATGTAAAGGTATCCTGTCATTTGTTTTTTCTTTTCAATTCAGTACATATTTTTTTATTGTTATTTGTCTTGTTTTTTTTTGTTTGTTCAATTTTTTCCTTCATCATTTGGTTTTATTTTTATATCAAATTTGATTCTTATTCTTTTAATTATTATTTCTTTTTACCTTTTTTAATTGAATTTTGTTTTTAATTTGATCTCTCATTATTTGATTTTAATTTATTTTTATGTGAAATTTAATCCCTAATTTTTTTCATTATTTTTTTTTATTTCATCTAAGATATCTTCATAATTCTAGCACAACATGCCAAGGTATCGTCTCTTCAGCATTAGCTTCAATGTTGCTTTATTCTGTAATTGTATTTCATGCTCACTTAATACCCTTACAAATACATCGGTTTGCTGCTCTCACTTGACTTGTGTGGCTGACGGAAAGCCTTCACAATTTCATTGTTTGGTGATTAATTTATGATAAAGTTATGGCAAAATATATAGCGGTCCTGTTCGAATTAAAACTAGCTTTTGGTACATGATTAATGGACACCATATGTAGAATATGACCAAATCTTACCCAGATTTTGCCGGTCTAATTTCAGTAAATCTAAAAAAAAAATTGAACAAAGCTATGAGATGATATAAAACTATTGATCCTAAACTTCATTCGAAAGTTAAAATCTTGTATTATGATAGTTTTTTTTATATATAATATAAGAGATTTAATAATCAAACAGTAAGAAATTTAAATTTAATTATTATTTTTTTTAATTACATTAATAAAATTAAATACAAGATATATATAGATATATTCAAATTTAAAATCTAAAAAAAAATTATTTAAAAAATGAATCAAAAGATAATATAAAACTATTTTTTTAGAATTCATCTAATAACTTCATCGAAATGGTTTTTTAAATACCAACAGATTCTTGACACTAAAATCACCTCTTTATCTGGTCTATCAAATCCTATATGACATGCTTTTCTATGCATTTCTTGTTTTTTCACAAGTTACTCACACAAACGTTTCTTGCATGCAACTTTTATACGCATGCAGAAAGTTTTTCCATAAGAGTATATATCATTTTCTGTATTAATAATATTGTTCATCACCAATATTTTCACCAATAACGTGAATGATATAACAACCATCATATAACACATAAATCAACGAGCAACCATGGCTAGCTAATGGATGACCAACTTGAATATCAATTTCTTCATCAATGATACAATATTTTTTCCATGAAGAAATTTCAAGGTCTGGATGTATAAATACATTGAGTCACCAAGCAAATAGCACAACCATACCTACATGATAGGGAGCTATTTCTAGCATGTCAAGTCCCCCATTCTAGATCATAAAAGCTAACAAATGCTATAAAAGTCAGCCAAAGGCCATGAAAATTAGGTCAAACCATTGAAAATCAAGCCAAACCAGGTTAGGCTAGATACACACTCTTTAACCTTCGCTTTATTTTTATTTTCATGTATATTGTTTCCCTCTACATCCATATATTTATTTAAGTATCAGGGAGTTTCCTATTCCTTATAGGGCTTTTTTTTTCAGGCGAATTGCATAGCCACTAACTAAGCCCATCAACCAAACCATGAAAAACCTAATTTCTGCATGAAGTTTTTTTCATAACTTAATCAGTGGTATTATTTGTGGAAAACTAAAAAAAAACTAGTTCATTCTTTTTTACTATTCACTAAAACTCTTTCCATGTCTGATGAAACTTTTGGACAATGAAGAGTAATTGATCTCCCTACAATATGGATTTCAGCTCCCTCATGTCTTTAACAACTCTCCTAACAAGTGTAAGTGCTCAACAATATTGTTCTAGCCATATAAAAATAGCTTCACACTCTTATATTCCATCAATATGAAATTTAATACACAACTTTGTTATGTTCCGTAGATGCATAAAGGTAGCTTTTCTTAAATGCATAAAGGCAACTCCATTTCCATGAAGGAATAGGAAAAAATAGCGTGCAAAGTATACATGAAACTTCAACTCTACAAAGAGGTCACTCTCACTATGAAGAGCACTTCTTCACAGATCCTAACCAATAACAATGTTTATCTTCATCATTCCTTCCTTAACTCGCACACTCACACACACATTTTTACAAAAAAAGACCTAGACATGAGATGAGATTAACTCTTAAAAACAAACATCATTCCAATCATGTGGGAAACTCTCCTCTTTATCATAGAATATTACACACTCATTTCTTAAAATTCCATGTTGTTGTAAAGGTCAATTTGGACAATTATAATGACCTTGCAAATCCCAAGGAGCACATACAAAACACTAGAAGCATCCTATAACTTATAACAGAAAATAGTGATGTTATATATAACATTATCCCTATAATATCTCTTGAATTTGCTAGGGTGTGGTATCACAGCTTTGGAATGACTTTATCATTATCCTTTAAAATCTCTGTGTGAAGCTCATCTCTCATTTTAACACTAGCATTCTAATTAAAAAAAAAAAAGCATGATTGAGCTCTTTGCCATCACCTAAAGAGAAGACTAGAGCTTATTTTCAGAGATTCAATGAGGAAATGCTAAATGTGGAAAATCTATAACTATTAATTATAGGAACACATGTATACACTCTCTAACAAAACTCTTCTTAATGTAAGACAGACAATAGAGAATCATATTTGAATAGAAGAAGCAAGTGTCACTATACAAAAAAACCCTCATTTTCAAAGAGCAGAATCTCCACGACACCATCAATCTCCCACCAGAGCATAAAAAAGAACACCAAAAGGTATATTCATGATCGCCTGATATTATCCGAGCTCCTGACCACACCTCTCACCACCACATGTGCTAAGGTATTGACCATCATCTAAGGAAAGTATTTCGTGCAATACCACCTCCTATGAAAAGCGATTCAAATACAAAGAACCCTAACAAGTTTAATGTGTTTCACCATGAATATAAACATGACACTGATTGCCATACACTAAAAGAAGAGAAAGAAATATTAATCTCCAAAGGATATCTTCACTAATTTTTGAAGAAAAAAAATACAACTAGAACAAACAAGAAAATGTCATCATGATACACTGTCAGAGATAAGATAATTCCTCAGAAATAGTATCTTCATTGTCTTTTGAATTTTTCAAATAAAAATAATTGTTCTTCTCCTCATCTCTACAAGAATCTCTATGCTCCAATGAAATATCCATGAAAGGGTCTCTATGTCTCCACTTAAATTCTTCAGATCTTTAGACCATTTATCTCTAAAAAATCAAGAATCCTTGTCTAGATCTCTGGACCACTTATCTCCAAGGGTCAGGGATCCTTCTCCAATATCTGGGATTGCTTATGCATCCTTGAACACATACACAAATTATATCACTTATTTTTATTCTTACTTTTTTCAAGATTATTTTAACAAGCAAACAAAAATAATAATAATTAAACACCCAACTCTTTTACAGAGATGTTGATAAAATTTTAACAAAAGCTACAAAAAGCAAGCACCCGTCCTTCTTACAGACATAGCTATGATAAACATTTTCATGCTATTCTAGCCAAGAAGGTAAAATTTATACAAGTATTTCTATATTTTTATTGATTAAAGTTTTTCAAAAATGTATGTAAAAGACTTGGGAGGGGGGCAATGATGGTGCACTATAAAATAAGCTTTTCTACAAAGAAATTATGTTTCCATCCATTTGGTTGAGCCTAAATAGCTAGGATTTTCACCCAAAACTTCACTTTCGACCTGATGTTGACTCAGTCTATCTAATCCTACCTTAAATGCTTTTCAATGCATTTGTTTAGGTTCCCATAAGCCACCCACTTAGAATTTTCATGCACAAAACTTTTATATGCACATACAAATGTTTTCTAGCAAAACAAGTACTATTTTCAACACCAATAACATTGCTTATCTCCATCATTTTGACCAATGACATGTATGACACAATAACCATCACATGAAACATCAACCAAGGAGCAACCATGGCTAGCCAATGGATGACTAGCTTGAGCACTAATTTCTCTACCAATGAAACAATTGCTTCTCCTTGAAAAAATTTCAAGGCTAAAATGTATAAATACACTCAATTACCAGGCAAACAAGCTACAACACAACTAAACCTAAAAACTAAGAAGCAATTTCTTGCAAGACATGTAGATCATAAAATCCAACAAATGCCATAAAAACAAGCCAAAGATCATGAAAACTAGAGCAAACAATTGAAAGTCTAGCCAAACCAGGGCAACCATATAATTTTTATACCAGATATGCATTTCTTAACCTTCACTTTATTTTTTTCCCTTCTTGTATATTTTTCCCTCTATATACACATACTGACTTAAACATAAGATTTATTTTCTTTAGGTGAATCACACAGCCATCAGATAAGCTTGTCAACCTAGCCATGGAAAACTTGATTTTTGTGTGAAGTTTTTTCATGACTTTATCAAATATTATAATATTTGATAATTTTATTTCCTTTTTAATTATTTAACGAGTAAAAGTAGCATTACTTTGATATTATGTAAAGATATTTGTTGCATTTATTCTTGTTCTTATATTCTCCAATAAGGTAACGAAGATCTCATCATACTTTAGTAGCATGTAATAACATGTACTGATAGTTCTCCTCACTACTAGTCAGTATTAGATTTGTGAGTGTCAAGAAGATTGAGAATTAATTGATATAAAGATGTTTTGGGGAGAATTAAATAAATTAATTTTTTTCCTTTTTGTAATTACTAGTCTACATTATTATATTATAGAATACACTAAAAGGTGTGGATGGATTGTTATAGATTAACAATGGTCATACACTTACAAAATGTTGTGGACATACTATTCATTTTCTAATAATTCATTTTGTTCCTTAATTATTTTTTTTTTGTGATTGATCCTAATTTAAGTCCAATTGCTTTTGATTTCTTAGGAAATGATGAAATTGAAAGATGAGGGACCACGATGAAAAAAGGCGAGACACATCGGTGGCGTGCTAAAGATTTCGTAAAAAAATACACCTAAGTCCTAAATCTTTAAAAATAACACAATTTATACAATTTAGGTCCTTTTAAATTTACAAAATTCACTTTTGATACATAAATTCATTTGTATTATTTTTCAATCACTAGTTAGAAGTAAGAAAGAGAGAGATGGTTGCTAGATTCCAATGATGAGAGAGAAAATTACCGTTCAAGCTATTTTCCAACAATGAGAGGAGAATGATGGTGGTGTTTTAAAGCCTTAATGTTACTTGAAAAAATAGATCTAAGCCGAGGAAGCCAAAACTAACCCGGTTTGATTTTGGATTTTTGGACTTTTTTATTATTATTTTAGGTTGATGAGTTCATTTGTAGGTGTTTTAAAGGTGTTGATGAGGTTTATGTTACTTGAAACATGTTGGCCCACGAGTTTGGGCTCTTTTTTGGCATTTTTTAAAATAAAATATAAATTTAAGTAAAATAAATCAGTTGAGTTCATACCCCGAATCATTAGTTTAACGAGTTAAGCCAGAACACTCGGGCTATTATTTTTTTTCTTCCAATATTTATTTTTTTTAATTTGATATCTGTTTTAAATTGTTTTAAATAATTTTTAAATTTATATTTCAATTAATATCCCTCCTCTGTCATTTTTTCTTCTTATTTGACCTTTTTTGGATAGAGATTTTTTTTATGGTGTTGTGTGCGTTTAATTTTTGAAAAGATTATTCTCATTCATTTATAATTTTTTTAAATTTTTTTTGTATAGATGAAATTTAGTTTTGAAAATAAAAAAAATATTTATTTTCAGATAATATTTCTAATATATGCAATCTTGCATAATATTTTTTTTCTTTTATTTTATTCAATCAATTTAATATATATGTATATATATGTCTATTTCTAATATGAGAAGCCTTGCATAATATTTTTTTTAATTTTATTCAATCAATTTTATACGTGTAAGTTTTTATTATCATTTGATTTAATAAAAAATAATTTTAATAAATAAATTCATTAAGCACAGCCAGCTAAATGATCAGTATTGCAAGATTAAATATTTTGATCTATATCTATCTCTCAATCTTTCCAATTTTATCTTTATTTATTGTTAATGATTTTTTTATCATTAATTTATACAAATAATTATTGATTTATTTAGTTAGATATATGCATAATTATTTTTATATATTTAGAAAATATTCTTTTATATATATAAAAAAATACGTTGACAAGATATGCATGTTCAATTTTTTTATTAAAAAAAATAAAATAAAACGCAAATCGAATGACTAGTTTTAACTTTTAACGTGTATTGAGTATAGCGGAAGATTTGAAGTGTATCTATTACCTAACAACCCTGGAACGGTAATAAGTGATGGATTTTGCGTGTTTGAGCACCAGTAATTGATTAGGCTCCCTTTACACTAGAGTGAAGAGAAAGGCATGACAGGAAGAAGACGGTTTTTTTCTTAAAAAGAATACACACAAAGAATTAAAAAGCCGGACATGATCAACCTTTGCTTTATCTTATCACATCAGTTCTTGTTAATGTCTGCAAACGAAACAGAAAGATGTCAGGTTGGTAGGGAGCACTGGTCTTACTGCACCTTGGCATCTGGCTGCCTGAAGGCTCGATGGATCTCCTAATCACTGAAGGAAACCATGAGGGTGCATGGGAGCCTGAGACTACAAATTCTATATATGTCTAATTCAAATATATTTCTTGGCACAGAATTGCTAGGCAGTAATGACAAAGTCATCCATCGAACTCAGCTACGAAACGTCAGGTTCTTGCTGGGATTCTGGAAGGAAAACTAAGCGCCCGATGGTTGTCGTTTTTGTTGAAGTTTTTTCCAATCTAACCACCAATTTAATTCTATAATCTAGAAGAAAAGGATCTTTAGCTATCTTGACTTAGATATATCCCGTTGGAGCTCTGGCAACTCCAAAATTCCAACCCCAAGTCTTGAGCTGATAACAACAGAGAAAGCTCTGGCAACTCCAAAATTCCAATCCCAAGTCTTTGAATACACTGGTGATTTTCCTTTCGAAGATGCGGAGAACACCAATAAATTACCCTGGCCGTTGAAGACAAGGTATCCATAATTGCCAAGTATATATCAATATTAAATGGTAGCACGAGGGCATGCTCATCTATTAAAGTATGGTGCCAGCTAACACTAAAGCATTCAATATATCTCCTTGGGTGTGTAGATTTTCTCTCTCGACCTCACAGGTGTGTGGTTGATCTCTAGCAAAACGGCAAATCCAAAGTTAAATCAAAATTTAATTCTAATACTTGCACTGAAAGATCAGTTTACAGTAAAAAAAAAATTTATTTAAGCGCCGGTATTTGAAAGTCCATTGAACCTCGACTAATCCGGTCGAGCCGAATTTACTTATAAAAAAATAAAACTTTTTTAACGATTATTCACCAGATTCGGATTCGAAATCTTATTTAAAAAAATACCTAATCACTTGAACTACCCAAGATTGATTTCTAGTAGGATAGATATTGATGAAGGAACTTTACTAAGGCGTAAAAGAGATTTAAAAAGCAAAGGAAAATGAGTATATAAAAGTGATATTAAAGATAACGAGGGACACTATAAAATAAGAGAGTGATACCTCCAAACTTGCGAACGGTCGAGACCCACTCAGACATTATCATTGCAGAAGGGAGCGCATGTGCTTTTTGCTGTTGTCTCTTTAGCTTTTCTTTCATTTTTTTCTTAGCTTTCAGAAAGATATGATACAATAAACAACAAATCATCAACAACGATAACCCTGCTCGCAATCACACTCCCCTTTCTTTTTGTCTCCATTATTTTACTTAATGTGCAAACCAAGACTATATGATAAATAATGGACATGAAAAGATAAGGTCAAATTACATGAAAAAAGGCTACACAGTACCCCTCCCCAACACAAAAATCAAAGTGAAGGTCCTCAAAGACAAGAATGATAAAAATATCTCATAAATTTTAGGTCTATTGGAGACTTACATGGTCGTTAACTTCAGGACTCGTGGGATTAGTCAAGATGAGTATAAGCTGACCCGGACACCCGTGTTAATAAAAAAAAAAAAATAAGAGAGGGAATGGACCGTGCTAACCTATCATCTAGAAAACATTGACTTTTGTGAGCCTTAAGCCGTAACCAGTTAACACATACATACCCTCATGAATCACCACTTGTTAATTAAAACTTACCTGCAAAGAAAATGACATATTGACTATCAAGGGTCGATGATGATATTACCCCCCATACCCAACTCCCTTCAGCCAAACAAACCACAATCACTCCCTTTCGTCTCCTCTCTTCCATTCAATTTCTCCCTAACAACAACAGCAACAAAAAAAAAATCATGCTAAACCCTGGCACAGAATCGCCCGATGACCAAGTCCATTCAGGTGACAGATATAATAGTAATGGTATCCTAAGTTATGGTGTTTTATCAAGAAAAACAGCAGATAACTATGGCAACTACCAGGGTTGGAATAGCATGGGGATATTTGGAGCTCAAAGAAAGGATGTACAAGCTGAGGAGTCTGGGGTTTGCTCACCTCCCTTGTGGAGGACTAGTCCACCGAGAAGCCCCCAGCATCGCCAAAATCATTACCGGAGTCTTTCTCCATCATCAAGGACTCAAGCTATTGCTAGAGGCCAAAAGGAGCTCATGGAGATGGTGAGTAGAATGCCCGAGGGATGTTATGAGCTATCTTTAAGAGATATTGTGGAGCAGCCAATGGTGGTTGCTGATGCTAAAGAAGAAAGTTTTAGCGAAGATAGGAGCATAATCAATCAAGGAGATATGCATATATTAAGAAGGGAACAAGAGAAAAAGAAGAAGAAGAAGAAGATTGAAAAAAAAGTGCATATGAATAGAAGTGGAAGCTCAATTAATGAAGGGTTTCTTCTGAAGATGGTTTTTCCAATTTCTTTTGGTTCAAGAAAGAAGAAAAAAAATAGTAATAGTAATCCTCCGATCATCAATAACAGTTTAAGAGACGGAAGGGTTTCTCCGAGGCCTTTGCTATATGATAATGGATCTGAAAAAAGCGCCGATGAAGAGTGGTGGAACAATAAATTCCCAGAATCTAGGGACAGTGAGAGTGGTACTGCATTGAGTAGCAGTAATAGTGGAAGTTCAAAAAGCAGCGGCAGCAGCAGCGGCAGCAGTAGAAGTAGCAGCAGAAACAGCAGCAGGTATATTGCCATGGATGAAATTTTTGTTTAATTGCTTATTTCGTTAAAAACCTTATTGCAAAGTGACAAAGGGACACAATTTTCCTGATTTTACCCAAGGGAAGGGAGTCTAATCTAAAGATGGTGTTTTTTAGTAGTAAAAAGGCCAGACTCAACTAAATTTGATCTGCTATTTCCTTTGTTAAATAAAATGAAGATCATATTTCCAATTCTAACTCACTTAAATCCTAGATCAAACGCTAGGAGTGTTTTTCTGGAGAACTAGGAGGATGCTAGGAGAACTTGAATGTAACTACTCTGACACGAAACAGGGGAATCATGGCAGGAACAGAACCTTATATAGAGCTGTCCTTTAATAAACAAAGTAATTAATCAATGGTTTTGAAATCAGTTCGTGCACTATAAAGTAAAATTTTGTATGGAATTCTTCTTGTGTCGTCTAACTAAAAAGCAACAGCCCACCGGTCAAAAGTCTTTGCTGAGGAAACACAATAATGACAAATAGAAAAATGAACCACACAAGATTTCCATGTAACTTTCTGTTCTGTCCAAACCCTTTAACTCAGCAAGGACTAGGAATTTAAGATTGTGTGTTTCTTTTTGCAGCTGTAGATAAAGAGAAAGCAATTAATTTTGAGTCTATGATGTCCAAATGTTTTGTTTGTAACTTGGGGTTCTTGATTGCAATGCAGGCGCGGAAGAGGTGGTTGCTGGTCTTTCATTTTTGCCAAGAAAGGCAAAGCAGCAAAATGAATATATGATCCGTCTTGTGTAAATTAGACTGGGTGTTGCACGTAATGTTTTTGCTATCCCTCTGCAAATAATGTTGAAATATCTGGCAGAATATAAAAGATTCTAATGGCAGCTAAGATTTCCAGCAATGTATATCCTTGCTTGCTGATGCTTCAAGTATCTGCTACGAATTTTATTTATTTATTTTTATTTCAGTTTCTATACCGACTTGCATACCATGTTTGAGTGTGGGTAATGAAATCTATCTATTTTTCAATATTATGTGTTTTTTTTTCCTATAGTTTAGGTGGAGAGCTTGAATATATATATATATATACTTTTATTTCGTCCTTTTCAATGCTTTGTTTTATTTTTGTCTTTTTTTGTTTTTGTTATTTTTTATGACTTAAATTTTTTTTTTTCAATTTCATTCTTTAATAGATTTGTTTATCTCGGTTTTATAATTCAGGTCATAAATTTAATGGGTCAACATAGGTTTCTTTTGTTATTTTTTTAGTTGAATTCTTTTCTTAATTTCATTCTTGAACATTTAGTTGATTTGGAATTAGGTTTCAGAATTGTTTTTAGTTTGTTTTCTATAAAATTATCTCGATCTTAATACTTGGGTCACGGGTTAACCCAAATTGACTCGGGTTTTTTTTTTTATATCTTTTGTTTAATTGATTATTTTTTTCAATTTCATTCTTCAACATTGACTTGATTAGAATTAAGTTTTGTAATTTGTTTTGATTTGTTTTCTTTAGAGTTATTCTAGTTGCATAACTTGGGTTTCAGCCGCGCGGATGTGACAAGTTAACCCTAGTTGACTTGAGTTGTTTGTTTCTTGGGTTTTTTTATTTTATTTTTTTTATTTTATCCTTCAACATTGGGTT
>Ga0307515_10022205_pt1 | contig 11195 bp, 6 predicted proteins | sample 17_EM_MG_FD_194513 | JGI IMG/M metagenome (GOLD analysis project Ga0307515, IMG submission 194513) | Populus trichocarpa ectomycorrhiza microbial communities from riparian zone in the Pacific Northwest, United States - 17_EM | ecosystem: Host-associated > Plants > Roots > Unclassified | place... | reverse complement strand
TCTGGTCTAATCTTTAAAATTCATAACCCGTGAAATTTTTTACCCAGATTCAATAAAGAAGTCTAATTCTTAATCAATTTAATTTTGAAGGATGAGATTGGTAAAAAACAATATTTAAAAAAAAAACTACAAAAATCAACAAAACTAATTAAGAAAAAAATTGATAGAAAATAACCGAGGATGCCATTTAAAAAATAATAAAAATGATGCAAAATAAAATAAATAACAATTAAAAGAATGAAGAATAAATTTTAAAGATTAAAAAAATCAAAGAAAGTGAAATTGAAAAAACCAAGCAAACTCAAGCAAATGTTCTAAACCTAGTCAAATTTTAAAAACATGTAACCCATGAAACCCTAAATCTGATTCCAATCAAGAAGTTTATTATGAGCTAATTTAAAAATATCAATTTTAAAAACTCATCAAAGCAAAAAAAATGGCAAACAAAAGAATAAGAATTAAATTTGATAGGAAAAAAAAAACAAACGAGAGTGAAATTATAGAATAAAATCATATATGATTTAAAATAAAAACTTGTCAAGTCTAAAAAAATAGCAATCAAAAGGACAATGATTAAATTTGATAGGAAAAAAGCAGAGGAGGGTGAAATCATAAAAAAAAATCAATTTAAAAAATGATTCCAAACAAAAAAAATAGTAATTAAAAGATCGGGGACTAAATTCTATAAATTATTCAAGATAAAAAAATCATACTAAAAAGAAAAGGAACCAAATCTGAAGAACCAACATATTAAAGGGTTGTTCTTGATTTTTTAAGGGGTTGGCATGAAAATCTAGGTCGGGGGAGAGAGAAAAAGGGGAAAAAATTATCGTCAACACCAAACCTCCATGAATCTTGGAACACGCGTTGCCTCATCTAGTCAAAGGCGCTGAGACCTTTCAAATGTTGCCCTAGAAGGTGGTGTTTGATGGTTAGACAACCCTCATGCCCCACTTGAATGATGTGGGGGTCGTTCACAAACTAGTGAGTGCCCCGCACGCACTAATAATTTTTTTAATTATATTTAATAAATATAATTAACAAAAATGCCCCTGAGTACCATTGAAAATTACAATAAAAATAATGTAAAATGAAAAAAGAAGCCCTTAGATGAGAGTTCAATTGGTTTTGTCTTTAAGAACATCAAAATAATTATACTATTCTAAAAATTGAAAATACAAAAATGTTCTTCAGCAGCAAACATTAAATTATTTTATTCTAGGGTTAAATGAATAGGTTTACTGTACATTAAAAAATAAAATTACCAAACTAACCCTATGTTATTCACAAAAGACAATTGTGTCATGGTGAAAAGACTACCTTACCAGTAATGCCTAGATTAAAGTTTTAATGGGCAAGGGGCATTATAATAATTACATTATTACAATGAATAATATTATGTGTTTTGGGGCACAATAATTTTCCTTCTAGCTTTTTTTTTAATGTATAATATTTATCAATTAATATGTATTTAGCCACATTAACTGCATTGTTCTTGCTTGATGATGTTCCAAAACATCCAAGTACATAAGGAATAAGGCTTATATGTTGGATAATAGGTTAATCTTTTAGTTATAACAATCCGATCATTTCTTCGTAGTTAAGGTAGTTGATAGTTGGTACCTGGTAAACTAAAGTGACTGGTTCCTAGTAATCCAAAGTGGCTGATACCAAATAGTTGGTGCTTGGTAAGCTGAGGTGGTTAGAAGCTGATACCTGCAAAAGGTTCTATTTGGTAGATGTAAAGACTCTCAGATGTTTAAGTAAGTGTCTTTGTAAAGAGAGAAAGTACAATGATATTTTAGAAAGATAGACTCTGAAAATATAAATGCTAAAATGTTAAGAATGAAGAGATTGTGAACCTTGAACTTGATGAATTTATAAGGTATTTATTGCCTATGAGTTTTGTTCTTTTGTGGAAAGGCTAAATAGTAATTTCACCCCTATAAATTAATGTGGTATTTTGAGTTGTATTTCACTCAAAATAATACATATTAGATCAATATAAAATATCAAAAGACTCGCGCGAGGGTTTAAAAAATTATTGAAGGACCAATATAGGGTCCTGGAACAATTCTCAAGGGAGTGTTGGGCTTAGGCGAGTTGACTAAGCTCAATAAAGGCAAACAATAGGTCTAAACACGCTGCCTGTTACATGTTGTCTTAATGAAGGTAATGAAAAGACAAATATTAGATATAACATGAACTATATGAAGATACTTGAGTGATTAAGAGAGGATTCATCACCCTAGGTGAATTAAGAAAAATGTTTCATTTGTTCTCAAATAGTATTAACTAAGAAATCCTTGGTCAGGGTAAAATGAGATTTGAAAAGAGTTTCAAATCTTATGTAAACGATCAATGACTATGATGTAGAGAACAAACATGATTTAACATGACAGATATACTTCATGCTTTAATGTTAAATCGAAACATTATTGATAAAATGATTACACTAAGAAATCAGTCACTAAAAGGTTAAGTCAAACCATAAATGACTTTTCTAATATTTGAGGGATCATGACACGTTACTAGACGATACACCTGATCTTCAAATCTAAATTAATCAATTGTTTAATTGATAATTAAGTAAATTATTTAATTCTATTTTATTAGAATTATAAATTATATTTAAGTCAACATATTAGGAATATAATAAGTCACATACATTAAAAACCATTGGTCAGAATTTAAATTAGGATGATTTAATTAAGTATAACTTGATTAAAATATATTTTAAAAATTAAAGATTAGAATAAAATTAATACAGGGATTATATTTCTAGACCTAAAAAAAATAAAGTAAGGACTTGATTGAGTTAATTTCTAAATTTTTTCTAAATTAATATATCGATATTATTTAAGGGAAAAATTGATATTTTGCTAATTTATAGGGTTTTTCAGATTTCTCTATAAATAGTAAATTATGCCTCTTATTTTTTTAGAGGTTGTCTAGTAGACAGAAAAACTATGTAAACATAAAATTAGAGCTAGCACTTTAGGCACACTAATCCCTTTATCCTAAATACAGATTTAGAAAATTTCACATTGGTAGTTTGTGTGGATTATCATTGAAAACGGAACAATTAGACGGCTTGTGTTTTGCAACAACCTAACCTTTAAAGAATTATTTAAAATAAAAAAGATCAGATTTTAAGATAATAAATTTCTAAACAACTCTAAATTTATCTAATAAAATTTTAGAAACTTCCAAATAATTTTATTTTATAATTTTTATTACATGTATAATATTAAAAAAAAAAAAACCAACAGCATGGGTATCCTAGACTTGAATGCCATGGTGCTGCTCTTGTCGTTTAGGCGAAATGGAAGATTGTCTCTTGTGGTCGTGGATGACGAAGGCAATCCAACCATGAATGGTGGAAACTAAGAACATAACGAGGGGTTCTTTATTTTTTTTTTTAACTAATAATAATAATTAATTATGCATTAGAGTTTGAAAATTTTCTTCTTTCATCGAAACCTTGCTCTATTATCTATTGTATTAATTGATTCCTTAATTTTTGCATAATTACTTGATCAAAGGTCCATTCTCCTTGCTGGTATTGCATAGTAGAACACAGGATCACTGCTTCTCCTCCATCTCAGCTGTTTGATTGCTTAATTACTTGATGCAGTCCCTTGATCACCATGAACTCAGAGCTATAAATTAAGGCACGCCTTCAAATTTGACCCGACATTGTTTTAAAACAATTAGTTTTTTTATAAATAAAAATAATTAAGACAATAATAATAAAAAACACGTCGTTCAATATTTTTATTTTAACAATTTAAATAGAAAGAGACAACGTCGGTTTAAGAATTTTCTTCCTGGTCAAATTGTCTTAAACGAAATACTAAATCATTTGTTGTTTGCCTCTTTCTAATTATTTATATTTATAAAAAAATTAAATTATTTTAAAACGACGTGCTCAGAGCATTGAGAACAACTATCAGAGTTCAAGCATTAGTCTTGACAGTCAAATTTAACAACAAATCTTAATTTGTCTGATAAATAATAATTTAAGAATATTAATGGACAAATTAAGAGGTTAAGAATTATATTACTGCAACTCCGGAAACAGGACTCTTCAGGCTGTTCCTAAAAGCAAATAACAAAAACCCTATCAAATATGAATTAGCTCAATTTGGCGGCTAGGGTTTAGTTTGTACCATTCCTGTTCATTTTTGGACTTTGTATATAAACCTGTTTGTTGAAGCTATAAACTTGTCATCGTTATGAGCCAAATTTCTCATCTGGGTTTTGTCTAAATTCTTTTATCAACCATTCATTAACTCTCTCAAGTAAGTCCCAAATTCTATTGTTTTTGTTTAATTTTCTTTGGTTTTGATCAAAATATAGATCCGGGTTTTTCTTTCTTTGCCCAATCTTGATTCATTGATTCAGTTCTAAACCAAAAGTTCATATCTTTAGTGAAAAGTTTGTGTCTTGGTGCTAAAGATTGCATCTTTCTTAATTGGTTTGTTAGATTTTAGTGTTATAAATCAAGGGTTTTTGAGGTCTAAGTTAGTTCTTCTCAAGAAGTTTGATTCTACATTGTAGAAATATGAGTTACCCTGATTCCCCTGTTTCTTTTATGGGATCACAGGCCTCGTATCAATCAGGCAGTGATGCTATTGATGTGTGGCCTCAATTTGTAACGAATAACAATGAGCAATTTGAACAACAACAACAACACCAACCTCCTTATAAAAGACCTAGAAACTCTGAGGACAATTCCAACCAATCCATGAGTTCTAGGGTGCCACCAACAAACAGCCTTCCAGTCCACAAGGGAACAACCAACATCTTTTTCAAGACGAGAGTGTGTGCAAAGTTTAAGACTGGTACTTGTAGGAATGGTGAGAATTGCAATTTTGCTCATGGAATGCAAGATTTGAGGCAGCCCCCACCAAATTGGAAGGAACTAGTGAGTGTAGGTGTAAGTAGTGAAGATGATAGGTCAACAGCGACGAATCGGGAAGATGATCTGAGGATAATTCACAAGATGAAGTTGTGCAAGAAGTTTTATAATGGGGAGGAGTGTCCTTATGGGGATAGGTGTAATTTCCTTCACGAGGATCCAGCAAATTTCAGGGAGGACACGGGGAGGTTCAGGGAGAGTTCTGCAATAAGTATAGGGACTACAGACCACCTGATGGGCCAAGGAAGTGGCATCTTTAATGCTGCTGAAGTTAACAGGCCTGCAAACAATGCTGTTTCGGATGCTCCTCGATCAAATTTAATAAAGCCTGTTTATTGGAAGACAAAGTTGTGCACGAAGTGGGAGATGACAGGTCAATGCCCCTTTGGAGAGAAATGTCACTTTGCTCATGGGCTAGCAGGTGCTTTCTGTTGCTTAAGTTGCATTTCGTTGTTATATTTAACCTGTTTGCCACTACAGTAATTGTTAGGGTTATAGTTTGGTTAAATCTTGATGAGTCAGACTATTTGAATTGGAATTCTTCATTTGTTTTCCCAATAGGCTTTAAGTATATGATGATATCTTGATTTATCTTTCTGGAGAGCCCGGTGACTTCCAACTGAACTTGTTTAAATAAATCAGTGAGTCTAAGCTTAAAAATTCCATTTTGTAGTTTTAGTGGCCCCCGAGATACTGGCATAGCTCTTATATGTCACCTTATGTGCCTTCGAATTGAGGGAAAATCCTTGCATGAAAGTTAAAGGCCTATCATTTATAGAGAGAAATTCATCTTGTGCTAACTAATATTCAAATTTCCATTTTCTGGAGATGGATCCCTTGGTCAATCAGTTCTCTTTTAATCAGTTCCTAATTCTATTCACACTGTATCTGTTTAGAATAGCCTGTTAATGTCCTTAAAGAGTCGTGTTTTTTGATGTCGAGTCTTCTTAAGCTAATATTTAACAGGATCAGCACGTCCTACATCTTGATTTTGCTTTGTTCTTTTGACTTTCTGTGAGGCTGTCTTCTTATCTCCTGAAAAGGCACTCATCATTTATCTCTTTAAAGTATATTATTTATTTATCTAGAACAGAATTTTATTTTTTAGTTAGAAACTTGAACCGCTGCGTCTTGTGTAGCAGTAATGGTTTTTGGGTCCTCAGTTCTAGTTCTATGACTAGAGATAGACAGAATTGGTCACAAGCATGCACAATGTTGATAGGAGTGAGCAGTAAGAATTGTATGCAATGCTGTATTTGTCTAGTTTTCTTATCTTCCATTGATTTCTTGACTAGAAAAGTTGATCCTTGTATTTGATGCGTGTTGCGTCATATAATCACAATTGTGTTCCTCTAGAAAAGATGCAAAGAAATCATCATTGATGGGCTCTGTTTTTGTTTTTATCTATTAAATTCAACTTTTCCATTGAACTCAGAGTTGCAAGTTCCTGGTGTACGCACTGAGGTGGACGCAGGCAATGCAGGCTCCAATGTGACTAAAGCACCAACACCTGTTCTTCCTAATAACATGTCTCCAAGTATGACGGTGAATGTGCCTAGTTTAGTTGAAGAAAAGGGTACGAAATGTTTATTAAAGTGGAAAGGACAGAAGAAAATAAATCGGATTTATGCTGATTGGCTTGATGATCTGTCATTAGTGCACAACTCGACAAACCAGGTGCAGAGTTGAGTTTGAGTTCATAGTTAAAGTTTGCACTGTATTCATGTTTTAGTCGAATCAAGAGTTTTTTGACTGTTCTGTTTCCAAGGTTAAAATTTTGTACTACAGAATGTTGAGTTGTCCAAAGTCACAGGAGATGAGGCATTTTAATAGTTTTCTTTTTTCACCCATTGTTTTCTTTCATTGATATGTTCTTTTTGCAGATTGGAACTAGCCACCATTGATTCTTGGTAAACACACAAAAATTGAACCCAAACAACAGTGATAAACACACATAGAATCAGTGTACAGAAGGCGGGCATTTCAGGGGGAAGACATGGTTCTAACTATAACCGAGTTAATGCAATGCAAGTTATAAATCAAAGAGAAGTGCCCAGCAATATTGAACAATTGAAAGAAAAGTGAGCTTGTGAGGGGACAATCAATTATGTTGGAAACAACAATGGTGTTGATGACCTTGACTCTATAATTCCTGGGATCCTCTCAAATCGTCGAAATTTGAAGTGATTCATCAATTATTTATGCTTGACTAGATGATGTTCTTCTAGGACATGCAACTCTATTTTTTTACAATGCCTTTATTTGTACTATTATAAAACAGGGAGCATCATGCCTATACAAGATCACAGTTAATTGAGTCTTGATACACAGAAGCCACACAAACTATTTAGAGTTTCTTTTAATTCTTAGCATCTGCCTTGTTTGACAAGATGGAGTTTCTGTAGTGATGAATCAACAGGCCCCTAGGCCATAACCAGGACGGTGTTGTTTGATGTGATTGTGGGGTTTGATCCAAGAGAATATGAAGCAACGCATGAAACAGCCAAGCCCATAAACCCCTAGCGGTTACAGGAAATTCCTTGAGCCAAAATCACTCTTTTGGATTGTCAAATTTCAATTCGTAACCGATCACTAAGGCCAACAAACGGAATTGGCAGCATTATCAAATTTATCAAAACTGACAAGAGATGGGTTTCAGAAGTTGATGTCAGATAACAAGCTAGATGCCTTGGTAACTCCCAGCGCATCTGTTGCTCCTGTCCTTGCAAATGGAGGATTCCCAGGAATCAATGTCCCATCTGGTTATGACGATATGGGGGTGCCTTTTGGCATTAAGGGTACAGAACCGCAGCTGATTCAGATTGCATCTGGCTTTGAACAAGCTGCTAAAATCAGAAAGCCTCCTACATTCAATGCTGGAAAAACTTCAAGAGAAACGTCTTGTTTTCTTTCTACTTCTATGAATAATTATCTAGGAAAGCGGTGAGCCGTATGTCAATTGGCACAGTGTCACCTCCTACAGGACTTGTTTGAGTCTTCTCGTAAAAAATAAATAAAGGAATAGATAAATACCCGAGGAACCCTAGACTTGTTCATTCAAGTGGTAGTAGTTCTGTGAATCAAAGACAAGCTTGAAAAACATCCAATCAGCAACTCATTCTTAACGGGCCAAGCAATGAGTAGGGAAAGAAGAAAACACCCTTCAAAGCCTAAATCTGGGGACTTTATTCTTTAACTGTAGCATTTGAGGTTGTAACTCTCCCTTCCAAAGAAGCCGAAATTAGGAATCTTTGCACTAAATGTTTAACTGCAGGGGGCTCTTCCATTTTTTGATCTTCACTGCTATTTTTGAGGACTGTATCTGTTCAAATTTCAAACCTTGTCTCCAAACTGTAATTGCATACAACAATGAAGCAGTCACTTCCCGAAGACTAATTAATACTGTCTAATTCGAAGTTATTTTAGCATAATTCACTCATTATGAACACTAAAACAGCTAATAAATTTGATATTTGGATTGGTTTTTGGAGAACTTTTAGGGGTTCATCCCCTGAAAGAAGATAGAAACCTGTTGGCTGAAGACAGACTGTCTAAAAAATGGTATCAAAGGGTATCAGTTGACTTTAATTATCCTGATGGCCATGTTGCATTTGGTCAAAGGGTATCAATTGACTGATTTTGATGTCCCATGAAAGTATGAACTGTCATTGAACTATTGAAACTCAGATACAAACACATAATCCATACATTTATAACACCGAAAAGCAAGAAAACTTCTTTAGAATCTATGGTGAATTGTTGTCCATTTGGCCCTAGCCAAAAGCAGCAAACAAACCATAGAGCAGGACTGTTTCAGTGCGCTGAATACTTTCCACATAAAATAATCTAAAGCTTCAGAAATCATTAAAGAACAAATTGCCAGGAATGGACGGCAATTAAAAAACAGTGCGCGCACAGATTTGCTAGCGATGCCTTGAATGTTTTCCGTATAAAATAATCTATAGCTGCAGCTATCATGCATGAAAAACTGCCAGAAACAGAAGGCAAATACCGGTGAGCCATGAATTGGTCATTCACCAGAGGCCTTGCTGCAGCCTTGACTTGGTCATAAACCAACCAATACCTCAGCTCACTGCTATAAGAGTATTCTATAAGGGCATTTCTTTTGTGCAATGAGTTAAGAAAGCCGATTTTGCCATCATTGGTGCCTTCGCTTTTTTCAAAATTAACCAAAGCATTCTCTTATAATCAGCAACATTAATTATATTGCCACCGTCCATAAGGACAAGTAGAATCCTGTCAGAAATAGATAATCCCGGCAAAGATCTGTGCAAAGTTTTAATCAAGTGGCAGTATTTAATTAACAGAATGATTCAAATAGACTGTCCACAATATGCATCGCAGGCACTGGTATATTCATTGTTTCTCTATGTGTAGTCAGGACCATGTAGGGAATTCCGACCGGTGATGTTCTGATAGTTGACCATTAAAGGCTTAGCACACTGAGACACAATATTTAACGCGGTTCGGCAAATCACCTACATCCACGGGAGAGTTCCATATTTTTAGAGATAGAGAAAGGATACAATACAAATATATGGAGGAGGATGATCACATCCATTCTACTCAACTCCCATTTCTCTCACACTACTGCACAAGACAGCAGGGCTGCTGCCATTGGCAGCCACTTCACTTTCTCTCTTGGTCTCTCACATTCTGCACTCTCTCTCTCTCATTTTGCTCTCTAACTTATGCCTCTATTTATAGGCATAAATGGTTAGATAACTTGGCCATAAATTATGGCACTAATGGTGGCAGCACATGGGTTGCACTATTTTATCAATGGTTGGTGCAACTTGTTTGACAATACCCACCTACCATTGTAGCCTTTGACAATGGCAATAGGCTACAGATGCTTCATTGTCAATGGACGGTGCAATCCATTGATGATTGCTGCACATTAATGGCAACAATCCTAACAATCACCCCCTTTGCCATTTATATGGGCAATTGTCATCTTGCTTCTTCAGCACATGCTTGTATTCTGCAGCTCTTCCTAACTTACCATTTTAAGAGCGTTTGTGGCCAAGTTTATAGGTACTTACCAAACCTTTTAATCACCAAAGTCACCAAAGCACCCCTTTGCTCAAACTAAAGGATCACTACAACCAGATGGTCTGCCACATAACATCTGAAGAGTGTTAACGCTTGTCTTTGGGACACAACATTCCCCTTCGAGCGTATCAACAATGCTCGGCCCGGAATGATTTTTCAAGCACTAAGGCTTACAACACCCCCTCAAACGGATATTCTCAAGTACGATAGTCATTATCTGAGTATCTCAATATGATCACGAGCTCACCACTCTTCCAAGAGTCTACTCATCCCGGAGTTGCGTTTGCCCTCTGTTCCACCCTAGGAACCACGCCTGACTTCTTCGTAAGTCTCTCGCTCTTAGTCCTAAGAGTCCAGGTAGCTCTCCACCTTTAACCATGGGGGCAGCCCATTAAAGGTTGATTCATATCTATCTTGATACTCTGAGTATTACAATGCCTTCACCGAGCTCACCACTTTGACAAGAGTCAACTTGTTCCAGGAACCTGCGCATGCCCTCTGCTCATTCCTAGCAATCGCGTCTTAATGCTCCACAAGTCACCCACTTATTGTCCAAGGCAAATGTCTTCTAGCTCATTGATCTTTAGCATGGAGGCAATATCCATGAAAGTCAATCCTGCATTTGTCTCCATACTCATCATAGCCACTTCATTGGCTATCCATACACATGTCCACTTATATTTAGCCATCACATTGGCTTTGGGGTGTTCTGAACTTGGGCTCCTATCATGGCCCTCACACCTTTTCTAAGGTGTTTTCGCCCGTTGTCATGGGGCGGTCTGATCTTGGGCTCATATCATGGCCCTCACACCTTCTCTCTAAGGTGTCTTCACCTTTTATAGGCGGTCGCATCCTCCTTTAGCTGAGATGCTTCAAAGTGGCTCTAAAATTCTCTACCACCATGTGGACTATGAGAGAGATCACTGCCACTGATCACATAGAAAGAGAAATTTGCGGTACACTCCTCCCAATCCTCCATCTTGATTTTTATGTTTGGAGCTTCTACGCCTTTCTGCTTGACAACTCCACCTACACCAACTCTCTTTGGTGTCTTCACCTTTCATAGGCGATCGCCTTTTATCACAGGCGTTTGCACCCCCTCAATTAGGTGCCTTTATAACAGCTCATCTTTCCATCCTTGCATGCATTGGAAAGGTCTTCGCCTGTTGTTTTCATTAAGAGCACAAGAGACTTC
>Ga0307515_10022204_pt1 | contig 11196 bp, 12 predicted proteins | sample 17_EM_MG_FD_194513 | JGI IMG/M metagenome (GOLD analysis project Ga0307515, IMG submission 194513) | Populus trichocarpa ectomycorrhiza microbial communities from riparian zone in the Pacific Northwest, United States - 17_EM | ecosystem: Host-associated > Plants > Roots > Unclassified | place... | reverse complement strand
CTTAAAAATATATCAAAATAATATTTTTTTATTTTTTAAAAATTATTTTTGATACCCACGTATAAAATGATTTGAAAACACAAAAAAAATATTAATATAAATTAAAAAAATTAATATTTTTTAAAAAAACTTTGAAAACGAAAAAATAACAGAATTTAAGGAATTTTAAACTAACAAAAAAGCCAGCGGACAACATACGCAGCCTTCGTGGAAACTTTTAAACTTTTTGATCCTACCGGTGTTAACTGTCAATTAACTATGACCCCAATCCTTCGTTGCTAAGTTTTCTCCCTCTCTATAATTTACATTTCCTTTGCTTCTTAATCACCTTCTTGTATAAACTCTCTTCAATTTTGTTTCCTTTCTCTTCTCCAAAATCATGGGCCAAAGTCTTGATTCAATGACGCAAAAACAATCCAAAGACGAACTTCTGTATCAGCTGGCTATTGCCGGAAATGTGGACGCCGTTAAAGCTCTTTGTAGTGAAGGGGCTATCCTTGAGGTAAATAAAAATCACGAACCATATACTTCTTACTACTTAATATAATACTGACCCTTCTCTACTTTTTCCATATCATGTTGATTCTGACGCTAAAGCTACAAACTTGTTATGTTGTTAAAGCTTTACCTTCACTTGCTGCAACTTATACAAAAAAATCTACTATTTTTTGGATGAATTATGCACAAAATTCCTGTGAGTATGGTTTTGGTTTTGTCTAGATAGAGAAAGTTGGTATCTTAGTTTGACTTTTGGGTGCAGTGGATTGACAGAGATGGAAAGACCCCTCTCATAGTGGCTTGTATGGATTCTGGATTGTATAATGTTGCCAAAGTTTTGATTGAAATGGGAGCCAATGTCAATGCTTATCGTCCAGGTAAGTTTCTGCAACCAGAAAGTTTTTTTTTCGTGCTATTTCCTACTAGTCAGATATATATTGTGTGAATTAGTCAAATGTTTACTTCACATTTGTAATTGTTAGTCATTTATGAAGTTGAAAGTTTTGTGCTTCGTAAATAAGAATGATGCAAAAGTGCATTTGTTATTGGCAGGGCGTCATGCGGGTACCCCTTTACATCATGCGGTGAAAAGAGGCCTGGAGCAGACTGTTAAGTTACTTCTCTCAAGTGGAGGTGAGTCTGAGTCATAAGTAGTGGAGAGGCACAAGTTTGTTAGCACAGCGCTGCGTGTTTGCTTCCAGTTTTATGGATTCTGGTTCTTTCTTCAATATTTCAGCGAATGCTTTAGTGAGAAATGATGATTGTCAAACTGCACTTGATGTTGCTAGAATAAAGGGGAATATAAATATTGTGCGCACTATTGAGGTAAGCTTGAAAAGAATGCAGGTTTTAATTTATTAACTCGCCTCCATACATACTGAAAGATGGTTTAATTGCATAACTTTTATATTCACCTTTTTTTGTTTTTTTAGAGTCACATTTGCTATTTCACTGGCTGGCTGCGGGAGTTTTATGGTCCAGGATTTCTCAGAGCATTCGCTCCTCAATTTTTATCAAGAAAAATGTCTGTATAACGTCGAGTTACTTTGTTAATTCATTTATCTCATGCCTTTCCCTTGTAATTGCTTCTCATTTGGTACAGTGCTGTTTATTTTATCATATGGCGGCATTACTGGAGTTTCTGTGATGCTAATTAGATTGTCGATATGATTTCCACCTCTTCTTTGAAGGCCTGGATAGTGTTATTTTTATTTTTACTTGCCAACATATCAGGTTAATTTTCTGACCAAGGCTTATCACTTGCAGCTGGGCTGCTGTTATACCACAAGGTTCCAGCAATCCCATGACGCCCAAGAAGCTGGAGCTTGTGATATATCCTTCTTCCCAGGTATGGTGACCTTAACTATTTATACTGTTTGCTTATGATCTAGATGTCTATAGTGAACATCTGTTGTATTCCTATGTTTGCCTATGAGAATTATTACTCAAAATGTTTTTAATACCAAGTTGATAATATGGCCTACCCATATCTGTACTTCAGTCTTACTTTAAGAAGAGTTGTTTATATAGAAGGCATATTCAATGTTATTTAAGATATCCCTCGACTTCATTTTCTAATTCTTGGGCTCAGTTTTAGCAATTGTTTAGGCAGTGGTCTCTTTTCTAAGGAGCCAGGTAGCTCCCTGGGGTCATTGTACCATACTACGTGTGCCTGAGATCGTAGTTTCCATTACTACTTGAACCCACACCCTAAAGTTCACTAGTTCACATGATAATTGAGGTTAATGGATTGACCCCCTCGAACCCTGTTAAATGACCTATTGTGAAAGATATTAAATGAGATATTCCTCTGAAAGGATGATGGTTTTCAAAAACCTCATAATTGTGCCATGAATTTTGTTTGTTGTTGATGGATATTGGTAGTACATATGTGTCAAAAAAGATATCTAGGTACCGTTTTCTTGTGGTTCTTTGGAATCATCGACCAACAATGGCATCTTTTTGTTTATGATATGTCTCCTTTTGGGCATAAAATCAACCAGAATTGGTTTCCCCACCAATGTAGCAGCCACTTACATTGACTGCAATCTGGCAAGTCTAAATTCCATTCTAATACCCTTTCTGGGAAAATGCTGAAAACACATGAAATTTGTAGCTTCACGATTAGAGTTCTCTGTTTTATTCATATTTGCATAAGCTGTCCTTATTTTCTAAACCTTTAAACATCACCACTGCTGAATCAACAGGATGTACAACCTCGTACAGTTATTGCTCTTTGGAATGCTGAAATTGAGGAACCTAACTTCAATAGACCAGATCCTGAGCTTACTATTTTTGACCAGTCAACTAGTAAGTCATATTCATGATTGTTGGTGGTGGCTATTATTTTTTTTATTGTTCATAGAATCTTGCCATAGATGTGCATGCCTTCGAGTGTCACCTATGATATAGAAGTCTTGACAGTTTATGAATATGTGAACAGCAGATAAATATTCCATTTAATATTCATAGTTTCCTAGTGTGTTTGTAGAACACTATTTACCTCACTTGTTATGTTTCCATTGTACTAGCTAAACTGAAGTGCTTTCTGTGGTTATTGCATTCTTCCAGAAACTCAATACAAACTTGCATCTGCCAATGAGGGTGATAAACAGCAGCTTCACTGGTTATATGATGCATGCAGCGGAATTCCCCAGGTATGTTGGTTTTAGCTTTTGCAATGTTTATTTTTGTAGCCTAAATTCGCATGTATTAAATGAACTGTGTATCTTTGGAATCTTTTTATATAGATGATTACAGAATTCAGAAAACAGGTGCTCTCATTTTAGAAGTATGTATAGTCATTAAAATGTAACCTCTTTACTATTTTTTATGAGAATGATACTATTATATCTTCTTGAACACTGATCTAAATTATGGAGACTTTGTCTGTATAATACAGGCACAAAATTAAGAATTTCAGTGTTTTCTAACAGAGAGTAGTAAATCAAAAGTGAAAATTGACAGCCCGAGATTTTACAATCCTTTGAGTCTGAAACTCAATGAAAAACAGGGATTTTCCTTTTCTACAATTCAAATTTCATAATCTATAATAACATGGTTATACTCCCTTTAAGGTTATTTAAATCTTTATCAAAATTTTGGTAGTCTTCCCTAAAATAGGATATTCCCAAGTGTCGACATATGCAATCACACACACACAACAATACTTAATTCTTGATGTAACCATTCTGAATCATATCTCATCATCAAAACTTCATCTCAACCATAATTCTCATCATCCTTCAAGCATAAATGTTCTTTTAACACTAAAGATATTTGCAAATGAAATAAGGACATCTACACCTTAAAAATTATAATCATCAACAATTAATAAAACTTAAGTTAACTTTTACATATACTAAAAGAAACATTTAGATTACATGCCACAAAAAATATAAATTCTATTATTTACAATCCAAAAAACATAAGAAATCACAATGTTCATAATCACTACCTAAAACTACTGAAGGAATCACAATAACGAGTTATTGCTCCTGGCATGTCTGAGATGAACCTGAAACGAACAACTAACATTATAATGCTTTCAAATATTAACACAACATAAGGGTATATAGCATATTATCAGCATAATTCTTTAATCTCTTTTTACAAGTTAGTCTATCAAATACCTCAACACAACAAGTAATCTATAGGATCATCATCTTTGAGGTTCGATTCAATTTCATTTTCAAACATCCTTCATGGACATCCATTCTCCAAAACATACCTTCTATAAAAGTCGCAATAGAAGTGTAATCCTTTAGACCTTACCAGAAAGTTTCTTACTTATACTCTTTTATTCTATAACATTATTCTTTATTCATACCATACGGAGATGAAGGTGAGTTCCCCTTTGGAAACCTCTATTATTCTCATTCCCATACGACTTTAGCCAATACTCCAATTATTTGACCATATTCATTAATCAAGTGATTTGTTTCCTAAGCCATTTCAATCCATACCAAAACTACATTACTCATTCCTCTTTTAATTACAATTCATGTCCATATAAGTAATCATCCTTTAAACACTCTCTCTCCACCCTGAATCACCATTTACAATACATTTATACTTTTTTACGATCTTGAATCCTATTTTTCGATTGAATTAGGCTGTCATCCTAGCCTTTTCCCTTTCCGCATCGGGGGTCACATTAATAATCCATCAATTCACTTTGAGGTCATCATATCTATCTTTGTCTCGTTATATTTGAAATTATCTTAATAACCTTCAATTTCCCTATTTGGAATAGTCTAGACTTGTGCTATCTTCATGATCTAACATCTTTTTTCCATGTGATTGTTGTAATAGCTACCTTTAGGTTGTCCAGGACAACCTTCATCATGCTTCAATTTGATTCTTCCAATCATTCTTCAAACATAATAAGATTGACCATCAAAACAACTCGCATGAACCTTGCATTTGAACTATCAATATGCCAAAATCATTCGTTTCTTAATCTACTAAATCGTTATCATTCACATCATGCATGAAATATTCAAATATTACTCTTTGTTTCTACATCCTCTACTCCAGCATTATACCTCTTGAATTCATATATCCAACTCACTTTATACCTTTTCGAATGGCCATAATCCCCAAATCAAATTCATGATTATGTAACCATCATTATAATCTTTTTTTTAATAGCAGTCCCTACACTAGTAGTAGACTTTAAAAGAGTGAACATTAGTCACTATACAAGCATTCTGTGTACACATGTCCTTAATAGCGCTTACTTTATATCTTTCTTAATCATATTTCTAAGGAGATTTAACCTTCAACTTGAGGTTTAATAACAAAATCAATCCTAAACATCAGCAATGATATCCATTGATTCCCAACCATTCATCCATGGAAGTCAAATATTTTCTCAATCATCCATCAAGAAAACCAATTACCCTGGCCAACTCTTATGATTGCCAATAACTCCAGCCATCCCATGTGGATGCCAATTAATCTGGCAAAACTTTACGGTTGCTAACAATCTGGCCATCCCACACAGATGCTAATTAATCCGGCGAACCCTTATAGTTGCCAATAATTCAGTCATCCAACAAGTATGCCAATTAATCCTTCATTTGTGTCGCTACATTCTTATTTTTCCCTTGTACTTTCAATATTCACAATATATTCACACATTTAAAGAATTTGCAGTTATTAACAAACTTAAAACTCGCATGACACCTACCTGATATTTGTAGATTTAACTCCCTTCTTCCGAGGTTAATCATGTTCAGCATGCCTCTCCTAGAGCACATAATGTAAACTATCAGTACACTTTCTTATTTTTCAACTTTCCATTCATGTTTATTTACACATACACAATATATTTAAATCGTCGAGCAAAGCATTTTTTTTTTTATCCATTTCCATATATTTTTAGGTTCCCATTTCAACATATATTCATATCCACATGTTCATGCACAACACATTTATATTAAGAAACTTTGCATTCATATTCACGCATCCATTCAAAACATGTAACACTAAAATTTCCGTACCTTTTATCAACATGCACATTAAGTATTAACTTTGCCATATTTCATACCAATTGGTATCCATCATCTTTCATTTTCATATACACAAACCCAAGCATATTCTTTAGGTTTCAAGCTTTACGCTTGCATTTTACACACATTTAAGACATACTTTAATCCTATCATATTCAATATTTCAATTAAGCACATTTCAATTTTTTTTTTCTAACCTATCCATTTCAGCCACAAGGGTTTTCCCTCACTTATTGGAACATTTCTCCATCATTCCAAGATAAATTTTATTCACCCCCGTACTTCTTCAAAACCCTACATGAATCCTAATACAATTCCAATCAATAATATTAAAAATTTTCATTCCTTTCATCAAGGAATGTTTTGGCCAACAAAGGATTTCATCTCTTTAAATTTTCTTCTAATTCTTATCCACACATAATTTTCCAACATTCCTATGTTGCTTCTAGCACACTCCAAGCCAAAAACATCAAACAAATCTCATTTTTATATTTATGGAAATTTCAGCTACACATGATTTCTCAACCGTTTAAATTCTTACTTGTAATTTTAAACCAAAACTCATTTAACATCCATGTATTAGAACATATCATTCAATTAACACAAACCAAATCTAATTTCCTCACTACTTGGCCGAATCCTCTAGGTGCCAGTTTCATGGATTCTTTCTTCTTCTTTTTTAATTTTCTTCATAATTTTTTTTTCGAAGCAAATCTTATTTATGTATGTTGTACAACATTTAAACACAAGTTTTATACAAAATCATCACTTCTAATAACAAAATTTCTCATCCACCACCAAAAGGTAATTCGGCTAAAAGAGGGAATTTATCCCTTGAAACTTTTCCTTTATCTATTTTATGTTCAAGTCACATAATTTCATCTTTTAATCCTCAATAATAAACTAAAACACATCATTCATGCATTCTCATTCAAAGACCAATATTTCCTCCTAGGCTGATCTTTGAGCGAAGAAATTCCCTAGGTTTCCCTCTAATTGTCCTTATGATTTTCACTTACCCAATCATAGAGCATGCTCATCAACTTATTTCATAACTAATTTAACAACAAAAACCCATTTTACCATCACATTACAACAAACCTAACATTCATCACTTAGCCATTTCAATTCAAACTCAAATCAACTTCAAACTTCAAAAGAACAAGAAAAGAAAGTTCCTTACCTCTTGTTCACACGAAACCAATGAATTTTTTCCAAGCAATCCAAGCCTTTCTTCATAATTTCTTCATTCCACTCTCTAGAACTCAAGCTCTCTCTTTCTCTCTCATTAACCCTTACTTTTCTTCCTTTATTTCTGCTCTCCAAACCCTCTAGATCATGCTTTCTTTCCAATTACTTGATTTAATCACTCACAAACCCCCTTTCATGGAAGAATCTCTCCATTTTTTGCAAAGAAAATGAAGTTCTTCAAGCCATTTTTCCCATGGCTGTAACACCAGCTGCTGCTGGTTTTTAAAAGGAGATTTTTATGGCTTTTTGACAATTTTACCCCTCAAGAAGCTTCTAGATAGTTTTCATATATTTTACCTGGTTATCGGTACTTTTTCGCGCAGTCTTTCTACTAAATTTCTTCCCCGTCGTCTCACCAACTCCCCGGACCATTTTCTTATTTCAAAACTTATTTATTTTATATTTTTCTCATTTATTTATTTATCAAACTTATTACCTCCACGATAGCGTTGTCGATTTTTAACCGAAGCTTACACTAACATTTTTCGTACAATCCATCCTTAACTTTTATTCCTCATCACAACATTAATTTCTTGGAATTATTTTCTCAGTCTCAGCATACATTTAGTTTAAATTTTCATTATTTTTTTCTTCGTCGAAACTCGTTACCAGTTTAGCCAACGTTACGAATTTTGAATCGAAAATTCATAATTCTCAGATGAATTCCATCACAATTTTTAAGTTTATTCATGGAGATTATCCTCTCCATTTCGCATTACATTCCATGTTATTTATATCATTTATTTATTTCCTTCATTTTGAGTTTCCATTACTCGACAAGGTCTTGCTATCTTTGGTTCGATGTTTACACGAGGGTTTACAAAAACTGATCTAGATACTTAAATACTTCCCGTCAATTTTGATCCACTAGAAATTGCTTATTTTAGAAGGATAACAAGTAGAGTATACACATATCTAGAGCAGTGGAAGGGAGTGGATTCATGACCCGGGCACAATGGTGACCCTTTTTTAGATTTTGAAGCAAAAGGCTTGAGCTGTTTGTCAAGGAAGTGTTTTGACTTTCCATTTCAAGCTTTTAATCTTGAGTTGAGTTTGGTTGGTCTAGTTTGTTTCCTAATTTTTTGAGATGTTTTAGCAAATTATGGAGAACTTGGTGCACTAAAAGATTGGCTGTTGTGGATTGGTTTATGCAAAGTTCCTTATAGTCCAATTTACGTATTTTAAAAAATAAATGACTTTTGCTCCATTCTTGCTTCATTGTATGCCACTTGCCCCTGCAACAAAGACACCATTGTCAACATTCATAATTTTCAGGTTATGCTGCCACCAATGTATGGCAATCCTCCAACCACAGTTCCAGTGGTTGGTCATCATACTTCAGCAGAAGCTGTGGGATCGGCAATGGCAATAGGTGGTGGATCCATTCAGTCTACCACAGAGGACAATCCACTACATCCAAATACTCATCAGAGCTCTGAAGTAATTAATGCAAACGGCTGGGAAGACCCTGTGCGTGGTGATAGCCACAACAGGTGGGGCGTGACTGTTGCATCCACACATTCAGAAGCACGCAGCAGTGGATGGATGGGCGAGGCACCAAAGGAAGACCACAATGGATGCGCTGTGCCTAATATGGGGCCAAGTGGCAGTCAAGATCATGTACAAACCCGTTATGATATCCCCCCTGTTTCTGAAACTAGTGGTGGAAATACTGCATCAGTCCCATCAGCTCCATCAGCTCCACCAATTCCTGATGAGGAATTGGATGCTGGGCCTATCCATTATCCATCATTTGATTTTAGTCTACTGGACTTGTCCGTTCCAGCCATAGAGCTTGGAGCTTCTGTAACAAGTGATGTGAACAAGGGAGGTACTTCTTCTTCATGTATAATATGTTGGGAAGCTCCTGTTGAAGGTGCTTGCATTCCTTGCGGTCACATGGCTGGTTGTATGACTTGTTTGAGTGAGATCAAAGCTAAGAAAGGTGTTTGCCCGATTTGCCGATCCAATATAAACCAGGTTACAAGGCTTTATGCTGTCTGAAAAGTGGACCTGAGTAAAAAGGATCTGGCATTGATTTGTAAAAATGTTTGGTTTGATCTTTACATCTCTGATGTGTGAGCTTGTTCTAAATATTAATTACATTTAGACTAAAGGTGCAACTCAAAGATGCAACAAGGCACTTCTTGCTAATTGACAGTAACCTAAGTGCAGCATGGACTATGAATATCGAACTCTGCTTTGTGAGGTTTCCCTATGGATTATCTTTTGGCTACCCAACACAAGAAGTACACCGTGACAAGAAATCCAATGCTATCCGTGGCATCAAGGAGACCATCATATGTCACCTCACCTTGGAACTGAAGGGCATGGACGCTTAATCCCTACTTAATTCACAGGTTGGTTTTTTTGCATATTAGTCGTTATTTGTTTGGTAACTGAACATTCGTTGTAAATAAAGAATCGTGTTGTAAATGTTCTATGGAAAGTATACCAAATGATGGATCCATATTTTGTTTCTTCCAGTTTTCTAGCGCCATGTTTGGGTGGGGATGTAAGATAGGAAGGATGACTTGCAAGGAATTAAAGAGTTGAAATACGCAAGGAATTAAACAAGTGTCCTTTAATTCCTTCCTTGAGTATACATAAATCCATCGGCAGTATTTTCCTCCAGGATATCTTGAGTTGATGGAATCCCGCTTGTGATGGCTAGGAAATTGTGGACCATTCCAAAAACAAAGCCATGTGCTCCCTGCTTTAACCATGGATTGTGGTAATGCTATTGCACATAATAGCCTTTATGCACCTGACCCATTGCCTTAGCACCCCCCATTCCAACGTCAGGAACCCAACCCTTTTGTTCTTGACATCAAATGGTGAAAGGAGCACATGGCATGCTTGATCAGAATCCCATATATGCTAGTGAGCCACCTCTCAAAGCTGAAATTCACTTTACTTTTGCTTGAACACGCACGAGTACTACACTACCAGCCCACCACAGAAAGCAAAGCTTTGGACATTTTACTGTCAGCAACTTTGATTCTGTGGAAATTGAAACGGAATGGTCTCTAGACTCTCTACACAGTCTTTTTGAGCCGTAGCATTTTCTTCCAAGTCCATTAATCCTATGGGAACCATTATTCCTCGATGAACTCATCCCCTTTAAGAGGAAACACAGCGTACACGGCAAAAATCATAGTTTTGTCGGCATATAAAATATTAATACTGCTCGGATCGAGGACATCAAAGTATTGTATAATTGATAGGATTGTTGACCCGAGTTCGCAAAATAAAAGCAGCAATTTTTTCAAGGAAGAGCACTAGGAGTTTCATTGGATGTGCTTTCAAGTTTCAACTATTAAAAAAAATGGTCTTTTTTGGGTTCAATATTTTGGTTGGCCAATCTCAGACTACGGCTACATTTGGTCCTGCATAAGCAGCGAGTGGTCCGATTTTTAGATGTACAAATGTATGGTAAAAACTTACTTTCAGGAGAAGCTGAAATGTTATCTCGATGTTACCTCAGAAAAATGCATGCTTCTCTTGTAATCAACTAAAGAAAGTGTTTTGCTTATAAGCACAATAGAGCCAAGCAAGCCCTTCATCTAATCTCAATTTCTCAGCTATGACCTCTCATTCACCACTGGAACAATGGTTTCCACCGTAAGGAGGAGTTGTGAGTTCAAATTGCAGAAAAATAGAGTGCCAGAGTCGAGATGTATTGAATTGGAAGAGAGGAAGTACGGTTAGAGTAGCCTGGCTCGAGGAATGGTGGGCTCGTCTCGTAGGCCCTGGATCACTCTTGCCTAAGCACTTTTGGAGGTTTCCTTTTCTTATTATTATGCACATACTTTTGGAGGTGTGGTGAGGTGCAGTTAAGTTTTTTTTAGTGTGAATTATTAAAAAAAAAACATACATGTTTTACTTTTATCAAGGTGTGATTTCAGCTTTTAGAAAGTGAAGTTTTGGG
>Ga0307515_10022202_pt1 | contig 11197 bp, 6 predicted proteins | sample 17_EM_MG_FD_194513 | JGI IMG/M metagenome (GOLD analysis project Ga0307515, IMG submission 194513) | Populus trichocarpa ectomycorrhiza microbial communities from riparian zone in the Pacific Northwest, United States - 17_EM | ecosystem: Host-associated > Plants > Roots > Unclassified | place... | reverse complement strand
GCGACAACACCTGGCGAAGGTCTGCCATGAAGCGATCCGGATTATGAATGGATTCCATAGTCGACTCACCTGTTCTGAGGACACTATTGATAGTCTGATGAAAGCGCTTGTCTATCTGAGGTTGCTCAGAGAACCGGTATCCACATCTGACGGGGGGAATGCAAAGTGCATTGGTCGGAACGGACCTGCGCCCCATGTCTAAAGCACGCTCGGCTTCGAACCGATAGCCTAACGAATGATTTGCAGATCTTTTTCCAATCTCAGCAACCGCAGTCTTCAACAGCGAGCATTTGCGTTCCCTCACTCACCGATCTCGGGAGCCTGCTGCTGGTCAAACAACCGCCGCCACCCCTAGGATCAGCATGCCGTCTTGCAACTGCAGCTTTCCTTCCGCTTTCAGCACCCCGACTCGCGACACGATCAGATCCCTCAACTGGCTGCTGGTCGACTTAAAGCCTAGCCCCCGAGCGATCGCATTGACAGCCTCGTCCTCCGTCGCTCCGAAGCTCGTCTCGATCAGCGACACCAGCCCGGCATCGATTTCTGTCGGCGGAATCATCTCGATCCTTCGCAGGCTGGCGGTGGCAACAGCACTTCGATCGCGCAGACGGACCTCGGCCCCTGGCCGTATAAGGAATTCCCCGGAGCGATAGACATGACCGCCGTTTACGGCAATGTCGATCGCGTTTCCGACGTGGGCCTTGATCCTGCTCCCTGCCTGTTGAAGCCCCCATGCGCTGCGTATGCGGGTGATTGTCTCGTCTCGGTGAACAGGACCTTCGGCTTCGACCATTTCCTTGACTAGCGTCACGAGGATTCCCGTGGGTGTCTCATGGAGCTCATGGTTTAAGGCTGGCGTGAGCACTGCTTCCTCGTAGAAAGGCGTCGAGCTGTCGTAAGAGACAGGTTGAAGTCCGATTTCCGTGACCGTCGCACGCTCGATCGTGACGACTTCAAACGGAACCGCTCGCGACGGCGTCTGCAGCAGATCCGCGCTCGCAAGCGCATCCGCCTTGGCTTTCTCGATCGACGCGACCAACCGATCCAGCTCAGCCCGGGGCCGTTGGAACCAGTCCGTGCTCCAAATGCGGTGTATGGTCCATCCGTGATCCTCCAGAACGGCCTGCCGCAGCCGGTCCCGGTCGCGCGCAGATCTGGAGTCGTGATACGAAGCGCCATCGCATTCGATCCCAAGCAGATACCGTCCGGGAATGGTTTCGTCGGCAACCGCAAGATCTATGAAGAACCCAGCGATCCCGACCTGTGGGTGAACCTGATAACCGCGCTCCTGAAGAGCAGCCATCACCTGCTCCTCGAACACGCTGTCAATATCGCGGTCGGCGCGCTGCGCCATCGAGAGCCGGCCCGTGCGTGCGAAATGGAGGAAGAGCTTGAAAGCGAAGACGCCCTTCCCTTTGCCGCGCTCGAGATCGATGTCCTCGTCGGTGATCGACGCATAAACCTCGCACCGCCGCTTCGCGCGGCTGATTAGCACGTTGAGCCGGCGCTCACCGCCCTCGGCACCGAGAGGTCCGAAGCGCATGCCCATGAAGCCTTGCGCGTTCTTTGCGTAGGCGACCGAAATCAGGATCACGTCGCGCTCGTCACCCTGCACATTTTCCAGGTTTTTGATGAAGAATGGCTCGTGCGGATGGGCATGGAAGAATTCCTCAGTCTGAGGATTCAGACGACGCAGCAGTTCGAGCTGGTCCTGGATTTCGCGCCGCTGCTTGATCGAGAAAGCAGCAACGCCGAGGGACTGCTGGGGCGACTGCAGGGCGTGGCGGATGATCGCTTCCGCGACGACCTTTGCCTCCACTTTGTTCATGCCGTCTTCAAAGATCCCGCCCGGCACATGATGGAAGCGAAGGCCCATGCCCGCTTCCTGGGTGTACGGACTTGGTACGATGAACAGCTTGCTGTCGTAGAACTGCGAGTTCGAGACCGCGATCAGTGATTGGTGGCGGCTGCGGTAGTGCCAGCGGAGCATCTTTTCAGGCAGTCCTCTGGCGGAGAATAATCCCAGAATGCTTTCGATATCGGACACCTGCGCGCCATCTTGGTCGTCGTCTTCGTCCGAGCCTCCCGAGGTCATCTTCGAGAAGAATTTGGTTGGCGGCAACTGGCGCTCGTCTCCGACGACCACGACCTGCCTCGCGCGGGCGACGGCACCCAACGCATCGACCGGCTGGATCTGGCTGGCCTCGTCCATCACAAGGATATCGAACTCGAGCACTCCCGGCGGCAGGAACTGAGCGATGGAAAGCGGACTCATCATGAACACGGGCTTCAGCGCCTGGATGGCCGGAGAAGCCTTCTGCATGAGCTGCCGGATCGGCATGTGGTTGCGCCTGCGAGCCATCTCGCCCCGAAGTATGCCGACTGGACCGATGCCGCTAACCTGGGGGATCCTCCGGTGATGAGCCCTCACGACCTCAAGTCTCGAAAGCCGCATGCGACCTTTGTCGAGGGAGGCGAACTCGCCGACCAGCCTACCATGGACCTCACCATCGAACCGGGCAAGCTCCGGATCACTGGCATGCTGGTGCCTGAGAATCGCCTCGTAGAATGCCATCTCGAAATACTGGATGACATCCGAGGTCGGAACCCGTCCATCCAGCAGGCGGTCCACGACCAGACCTACCCCGAGCTTCGTGGCGTCCTCCGCACGCCCGTTGTAGGCGGCGAACTTCGAGAGTTGTTCCTCGTTCTCGATCCATCGGGCCAGCTTTTCCCCAAGCAGGTTCAGCGAGACATCGACGACCTCGGCGGCACCGAACAATGCATCAGGTGTCGCATGAAGGAATGTCAGGATATCACGGATTTCACGGACAAACCGTTCCGCGTCGCTTGTGGTCTTCCGCGCTTGGGCGGAAACACTTCTTCTGTCGGAAATCCGGGACGCAAGGACGCGAATGTCGCCGTTTTCGAAGATCCAGTCCACGATGCCGGAAAGCGTCGGCCAATCCGATGCACCGCCCTTCCAGAGCGCGCCAAAAGCGGCCCTCCCGAGTTGGTCGGAGCCATCGAGGAATTTTTTGCGCTCCTGCGCCGCGACCAAGCGCTCGAGCCACGCGATACGTTGGTTGTTCGCGTCGGGCTGAGCACGGACCACCGTTGCGAAGGCGGCGTCGGCTGCGGCGATTTCCTTGAGGACCGCCGCAGCCTGGGTGAGGAGGACTTCATCCGGCGCGATTGCGTTCTGGAAGACAGCCGCGGTGCGATCACCGAGATCTGACCAGAGGAGATCCAGCAGCCGCCTCGCCTCTTCCAGCAGCGCTCTGACCTGCTCGCACCGTGACGCCACGGCCTGCTTGTCAGTAAGCCTGCTAGCGATCATCCGGGCTTCTGTGCCAAGCCCCCGCAGACTGCGCATCCAGAGCACGAGGCTTTCGAGCGGCGTCGGGTCGGAGCGCTCGCCGCGCCAGTCCGCGCCGAATGCGCCTCTTCCGAGGCTGTCACCATCCTTGATGGTGGCTCTCGCCTCCTTGCCCCTGTGAAGGAGATCGAGAAGGCGAACCGTCTCGTCCGGTGGCGCGTCAGGCATTACGGTTCGCAGGAGGGCCTTCGCCTTGCGCCAGTCCCCGCTCAGGAATTTCAGCGCCTTGTGACCGTGCATCGCAACTGCTGTGCGGGCCTGGGTGAGATCAATGTCCCACGCCTGATCACCGACCTTGCCCGACAGCTCAGACTTGATCTTCCTGTAGGTGGCGACCGCATCGGCCAGATCGCTCGCCTGGTCCAGGCCACGCTCCCAGATGGCGGCGACGAAAGCATCCGGACTTGCGTCTGGAGCGTCGGCAACACGTTCACCGATGGCGACGAGCCTGCCGATCGATCCAATGGTAGGGGATGCGTTGATCCCGAGCATTTGCTTCAACGACGCGGCGGCCTGAAGGAAGCGCGGGAGAAGAGCGTCGATCTGCGCGATAACCGCAAAGGTCGAGGCAGGAAATGAACCCGGCAACCGATTGAACGATGCGAGCGCCGGCTGGGGATCGGTTCCCCACGCGCTCGCGGTCATCACCGCATCGACCTGACCCGATAGCCTCAGGAACTCATGACCGTCCCGCACGGCCTTCGCGATATCCTGGTGCGATGAAGTCCAGACCTCGGCAGCAAGCGATTCCGAAGAGATCTCGTCCGGACATGTCGCAACGCGGTCGGACAGCAAGCCTACCTTGCCGAATTCCGTGACGGACGTCGCCTTAGCCTGGTGAAGAGCATCCGTCACACCGTTCATCGACCCGCGCAGTGCGTTCAGATCAGAGGATGCATCGGCAAGCCGCTTGGTTAGCCGCTCGAGGTCGAGCGGAGTGATACCAGTCAGCCCGACCCCGTACCAGGCATGCTGTGACGGCAAGCCGATGTCGTCGATACGCTGCGCCAACTCCGATAGAACAGATGTAATCCGTTCTCGTGCTTCCGGTGTCCACCCCGGCGCCCCTGCAATCTCGATGTCGGATGGCGGCATGCCTATACGCCGCAGCCGCGACAGATGACCGACAACTTGGTAATGCGTCAGCTCATACGGCCCATAGATGCGATGAATCCGTTCAGGATGCGCATTCAGGCCATCTCTGGCTTCGAGCAGCCGTCGGTCGAATGCATCCGCTTGCTCTCCCTTGGGCGCTCCCAGTTCCCAGACATGCTGCAGCTCGGCCAGGACGGCGCGCTTGTTCGCCTTGTTCGAATGGAGCTCGAGGCAGGCGTCCCCAACCCCCGCCTGGTCAAGGCGCCGCTTGACCACTTCGAGTGCGGCCATTTTTTCAGCAACGAATAGAACGGTCTTCCCGTCGGCCACGGCTGCCGCGATTATATTCGCGATGGTTTGAGATTTCCCCGTACCCGGAGGACCCTGGATGACAAGGTCGCGTCCACGGCGAGCTTCATGGATGGCGACGGTCTGCGAACTGTCGGCATCGACGATGTGCGTCATCTCCGATGGGGAAATATGAAAGTCGATCTTCTCGTCGTCCGGGAGCAAATCGTCGGACCTGGAAAAGCCATCCGAGACCAACGAAGTGATAAGCGACCTGTCAGTGAACTTCGCGCCTGCGGGCCACAGTCCGGGGTCGAGGTCGCGATACATCAGGAACTTGGCGAAAGAGAAGAAGCCAAGGACGATATCGTCCGGCTGGACTGACCAGTTCGGCTTTATCGAAACTGCGGCCTCCACCTGCTGGATATAGGATAAGAAATTGAAGTCGTCGGATGCTTCGAATTCCGGCATCCGGATCTTGTGAACCCGGTCGAGGAACGCCTCGAGGGACAGGTTCGATGCGAAGTCCTCCTGACGAGCTCGCAGCTTGAAACGCTCTGCGGCACTTCCCCGCTCCAGAACCGCCGGCACCAAGATAAGCGGGGCGTACCGCACGTTCTCCGCATTGTTGGGGTCGATCCATTTCAGGGTGCCTAGACCGAGGTACAGGATGTTTACCCCCTGCTCCTCCTCGAGCGTCCTCGCGTCGAAATAGAGATCAAGAAGGCGCTTCTGTAGCGCGTTAGGCGTCATGCGTGTCTGAAGCTTGGTGTCGCGATGCCTTACAAGACGACCGGATTCATCGCGTTCGTCGTCGTCCGGCAGAGCTAATTCTATGAGCTCATCTGCATCCTCGCCAACCTTGGATTCACGTCCTTTCGCCCCTGCAAGGAAAGTCATCGCCTTTCCGTCGGCGACGAGGATCCTGAAGACTTCCGACGACTGCTCATCGACAATGTCGATCGTTTTGGCGCTCTTGGAGAACCGCGGCACATTCAGAAGTCGGTTTCTTGCTGAAAGGTCGAGAAGCTCGGTTCGCGCTCGTTCGATCTTTGCCTCAACAGAGAGATTGCTCTGGAAGATCGATTGCTCGGTGATTTCGCCAACAGTCGCTACCTCGTCGGACATATGCACTCCCCTAAATTCCCCAGAAGGCAGTGATGCACAGTGAAAGCGCTAAGGTCCAGATGCGGGAGAGCAACTTCAGCGATTATTCTCTTTATACTTCAATGCAAACGCACAGTGACGAAACGAGAGCGGTGGGTGGCAGATGTTTTCGGATCGGGCAGTTCATCCCACCTCAGGCGGAAGGATTTCTATTTTCCGCTGCATCCCGGCGCCGATCCCGAACCAAGTCCTGATCGAAGCAACGAGTGTGGCGGTGGGCCAATACTCGGAAGGCTCCGGTAAGCCGAAGACAGCAAGACTGTATGGTTTCGTACGCCCGGCTGCCCTCGCTCCTCCCCGACAACAGTGTATGCCGTGGCATCACGTACATAGAAGATGGTGATCGCGCGGTAGCATGGCATGGATGCCTTGTGAGCGAAGAAACTCCATGCCGGCGACTGCGGCCTCGTCCCTCGGCTGCTACGGGATCAATCACCGCGAAATGGGGTACGATCCCGGCAAGGACGATGCCCTCTTTATCGTGAGCGACGAATACCGCTGCGCCTGCTTGCGCGAGAGGCTTCTCAAGTTTCCGCGTGGCCTCCGGGGGTGTCGACGAGAAGTACGACATTCCTTCGAGCGGCGCAGATGAACCCATGACTTACCTCGTTTTATGATACCCGCATATCCCTCATCTGGATTGCCGCTGCGTTAAGCAGTCGGCTCATTGTAATGAATCTGTTGATCATTCAAATACGATCGAATCCCTTTCCGGGCCCTTAGAAGTTGCACCGGTACGAAACACCCGGCTGGAACGGGAGATCGGGGCAGGCATGAATACGGCGGAAGCACTTGCAGCGGCGAAGAAGAGGATCATCGAGCTTCAGTCCCAGATGACTGATCGGATCCTTAAACTCGCAACCGAGATCGGCAAGCTCACGGAGCTGACGACGGAGCGCGACGCCCGCGAATTCCTGCGCGCGACCTGCAACCTCCAGGCCACAGAACTGTCGACTTTCGTGAAATTCAAGTCCACTTTGGCTGGATCCGAGGATACCCTCAGGGAGGCGCGGGCGTCGTTTCGCGTCGTTAAGGCCCTCGTGGCTGCCGACGAGGAGACCCGTGCCGAATTGCTTGAACGGATGTCGATCGGCGCAAGGATTGGGACCCGCGAAATTTTTGCGATCCGCAGGCAACTGCGGGAAGCGAAGCTTCTTCCGGAACAGGTGCTCTCGGAGAAGCGCGGCAAGCTCGCCAGTGCCGCGGCCCGCGTTCAGGCAAAGGCTGTTGCAGAGGCCTTCAAGAAGCGTATCGGATCCTTCGCGGGCGAACTAAGTTACGATGGAAGCGGCACTGACACCCGGCAGATCCGCCAGCGAGCCGCGGAGATCCGCAAGGAATTCGAATCCTTTTTTGGTGTGAGCCATCGCAGTCCCGACGACCATCCTGCGGTTTCCCAGAAGCGCGACCTCTCCCTCGCGCATCTGACACTTCTGCAGATCGAGGACGGAACGCTCCAGGCAGAACGCGCCTTAACCGGTCGTGAGCGCGGCCTCCGGCATCCAGGCATTCTGGCCCTTCGCAGACTGAGCGGAAACGCGTTCGTGAGATCCGGATGGGAGGCGCCTGCGATCACGCAGCAGCCTCCTCCTCACCATCGCCTGAAGGCCATCGAGCTATGCGCTGGCGCCGGAGGAATGGCTCTGGGACTTGAAGCCGCGGGGTTCGAACATGTTGCGCTGGTCGAGTTCGACAAGCATGCGGCGGCTACGCTTCGAGCGAACAGGCCAGGCTGGAACGTGTTCAAATGCGACATGCGCGAGGTGGATTTTCGGCCGTACCGCAAAATGGACATCGACCTTGTTTCGGGAGGTCTGCCCTGCCAACCTTTTTCCATCGAGGGCAACGCGCTCGGCAAGGATGATCCGCGAGACTTGTTCCCGGACAGCATCCGCGTCATCCACCAGGTGCGACCAAAGGCTTTTGCGTTCGAAAACGTATCCGGACTGCTTCACGCAAAGCATAGCGAACATGTTGCCAATATCCTGAAAGGTTACAGAAAAGCAGGCTACCAGGTCGAGATCCACCGGATGCAGGCTGCTGACTACGGCATCGCGCAGACGCGGAGCCGGATCCTGATCGTCGGGCTTCGCAACGACGTGGCGGCGGTATACCGCATGCCTCCGCGCTTCCCGCACCGCCGCGCGGACCTGGGCAGCACCCTTCTCGATCTGATGTCAGCGAACGGATGGGATGGGCGCGAATGGGCACGTCAGCGCAGCGAGCAGCCTATCGTCGACAGAGACGGGAATGTCATCGCATTCGGCGCGCAGGCATCTACTGTCGTCACGAGTCGCGGCAAGCGCAAGCGTAACGATGCCGCCTCGCAGAAAGCCAGGGGTTTCGACTCCACCGGGATGCCTACGCGCGCACCCACAGCCGAAGAGGCATCGGCGGAAGGATACCTCCCCCAGCTCACCTTGGCGATGAGAGCCCGTATTCAGGATTTCCCGGATGAATGGATCTTCATCGGGGGCCGTCAGGCAACCGCGAAGCAGATCGGCAATGCCGTTCCACGACGAATGGCGCAAGCGGTCGGTCTTTCGATCTACGCGGCTATCAAAGGGATCCGATGGGACATGGAAGCAATGCTATGGCCCGAAGTCAGGGTAACTACCACGGCTCCTCCCTTGGTGCCCGAGTATCTGGATGCGCCAAAAAACACAGCCAACATGCTGCGGGAGCATTTGTCATGATGTCCTCAATGCAGCCGATAACGGCGATCCTGAGTTGGGTATGGAAACAATACCGGCTCCCACATGTACGCACAGATGAAGGATTCAGCATCAGTTTCACGATGCAGACACAGGAGATGGATCTCTGGTGCTGGGCGGCTGCGGCATCGAGCGTTGCATTTTACTTTGATCCAGAAGGATACCGACTACAGAAGGAAATCGTCGCTGCGACGCACGGGTTTGATCTTGATCTTGAGCCTGATAGCGATTGGGATGTGGAAGGTCCGCTTAGTGAAGCACTTGCATTTGTTGGTTGCTTCAGCACCAGCGAGAGTAAGCCTATAGGCTTCCGTCAGGCACTTCGGGAACTGGAGCTGGGGCGTCCGATTATCGGACACATCGACTGGGGAGGCGGGCAAGGTCATGCGATTGCCATATCCGGTTGCAGGATCGATTCCGCCGGTGGCCGATACCTGACTGTCAAGGACCCTGCCGTAGGCAGCCACATATGGGCAAGGGAACAGCCAATGGAGTGGGTCCTTGACGATTACTGCGACATGGACGGGAAATGGGTCGCCAGCTACTTTGTCAAAGCACCCTGACATTCTGGCGGCATTGGAGAATGAAGATGACAGTGTTGCTTGAATCCCCTTCGGCTCAAACGATTGAAACCTTCGATAGAGCAATGATCGCACTTGGTGGTCAACCTGGTCGGAGACTCAACGACCGCAACTTCGGTCACCTTCCCCCGTTCAGGCGATCGGTGGTGTCGCGACAAGCCGCTGCAGAAGGGAACGCATTCGCGGCCAAGCAGGTTGGCTGGCAGTATCTCGTCAAGGACTCGCTTGGGCTCGCCGTAGTGGACGTCAGCGACAAGATTACCACGACCTTCAGCTCCGTCAGGCGTGGCCCCTTTGCCAACAAGTATGAAGCCGTCCTGCGAAGGATCGATGCCGATCGTGGAAATGCTGAGGAGATCTTCGTACCTACGATTCTGGAGGTCCCGCAGGTAGGATCCTGCGCTGTCCTAGTTCGTGGTGCTCAGAACACGTTCGCCTACCCGGTCATTTTGTCGGGCGAATTCGCGCCGATTGAATGCATAGACTTGGCTGAATTCTTCGAGATGGCGATATCACCTGCATCATCTTTGAAAAGCGGCGGCGATCTCGCGCCAAAGATCTGAGGCTGATGCCTGTGGAATGAGAAGGCGGCATCCAGCCCGGCTCAGACGCCTGTCACTCATCACGTTGCACGGGACGTGCATGAGGCAACCGCCTCTTCGCGTCTTGCAACAAAGGCCTTTTGGAGTGGCCCTGGCAAGCAGCAATTTTTGAAACTTAGCGGGCAGTCGGCAGAATCCGGCCCCGCCGAAATGGAAGAGGGGATGGAGCGTTGGCCGAACACATGCTGGCAAGCCGGAGCGCAGGTGTTCTGGTCTCGATTTCAACATTGGCGATCCAACCTGCGCGGTCTACAACGTTCACGAATAGACTTGGAGGATGATGATGGGGTTCAGGTTGGTTTGGACGGCGGCCGCGTTGCTGTTCTCGCATTCGCTCGCGCAAGGAGCATGCTTCGATGTCTCCAAGGGTGAGCCTTCAAGCCTGAGCGGTCATCTCACTCACCGGATCTTCGCAGGCCCTCCGAATTTCGAGGACGTGCAGAAGGGGGACACGCCGGAACCGGGCTACGTGCTGAAGCTCGACAGACCGATCTGCATCACAGGCGACGAATTCGCAGATCCATCCAACAAGTTCGACGAGGTCCAACTCATTCCGGGCGACACGTCCGCGAAGGAAATGTCCCGTCTGCGCGATGCCGATGTCTACGTCGACGTCTTCGATCCGATGCCGGCAATGACAGGTCATCATCACAGGCCGCTGCTTGTATGGGTCAAGGCCATCTCCCCTGCCCGCGACATGACCCGGAGCTACGGGACGGCCGCGACCACGATCGAGGCCTTCTACGCCGCCCTGCAAGCAGGAGACGGCAAGCTCGCGGCGGGTTTCGTGATCCCTGAGAAGACGAGAAAGGGCTCCTTCAGTCCCGGTGAGTTGACGGCGTTCTACGGCTCTCTTGCCGAACCGATCACACTGATCGACGTACAGAGGATTCACGACAGCCGCTTCCGGGTCCGGTACCACTTCCGCAGTGGTGCGAAGTCCTGCGTCGGAGCCGCCACCATCAACATGGTGAAGCGCAATGGCCGCGACTTCATCCAGGCGATCCGCGCAGAGAACGGCTGCTAGGGTTCCGGCTATACTGGATTGGGAAGGCTGCCACCGCTGCCCTGGTAGGATCACTTGTTTCTTGTGATGAAGCGGAGCGGCACACCGTCGAGATCGAAGGCGTACCGCCAGACCGATGGTGCCTCGTGTAAATCGATGGCGAGGTGATCCTCGTCATCAAGCACGTGCACGGGCGAATATGATCGTGCCGAGCCCGTCATCACTGAATGTGCCGAAGTTTACCAGCCCCTGGGACAAGAACCTCGATCGCGCCTCGAGGTCTGGACGTGATTTCCACAGTCATTTCACACCTGTCGGGTCCCGATCGCTACGTTACACCTGCGCCTCCGCCACATGACATCAGA
>Ga0307515_10022201_pt1 | contig 11197 bp, 5 predicted proteins | sample 17_EM_MG_FD_194513 | JGI IMG/M metagenome (GOLD analysis project Ga0307515, IMG submission 194513) | Populus trichocarpa ectomycorrhiza microbial communities from riparian zone in the Pacific Northwest, United States - 17_EM | ecosystem: Host-associated > Plants > Roots > Unclassified | place... | reverse complement strand
GTTTTGTTTTGAAATGCATTTATTTAATGGAGATACGCCCAAGATAGTGCTTTTTATCCTTAACCCACCCATGCAAATGTCATTGATTGGTCTTGTTCGCCATTAGTTTCCTTTCCTCCTTAATCTTTGAATGGTTATAGACCAAAAGGCAAAAGAAAAATGGATTGAAAAGTGAGAAAATAATTACTAGGTATTGAAGCAAAGTACTGAATAAGTCATAGTATATGGTTAGGGTTTTTGGTAGAGAGGTAGAAAAAAGAGAGAAGGCAGGTGGCTGTTCCCTTTTTTTTATTAATTTGATAGACTTGTTAATATTAAATGACTCTGACTTGATTAATCTCTCGTGACACTTTATCCAAATATATTATGCTGTGTTTCGTCCTAAGCTGTAGATACTACAATAGTACATGAGTTTTAGTCCCTCGAAGATGCTCCTTAGCTATCCCAATCCCAACACAAAAACTATAAATCCTCATAGAACGTAAAATTTCATGGGTTCTGCCGTTCCCCTGATAAAAATGAAATTCATTCGCAGAGTTTCAGCCACACCTTAACATTTTCAGCGTGCATTATTTATAAATAAAAACTAGAAAGAAAGCAGATTAACTTCTTCTTTTTACTCACACCAACGCATCGAAAAATCATTCCACACATGCAGAGCACAGCTAAAATGTCTCCAAAACCAATCAGGATATAATAAATCATTTACCATGCAATTTATCAAAGTTAAACTTAGTCAGTCATGTGGATCTACCCAGTGATTCACTGGTCTAGATCCTAGCTCGAGCAAAATTTCATATCAAATTGGTTGAAAGTTGATCTGATTAAATCTAATTCATTTATGTCGGTCAACTTGTGATATTATTGACCCGGTTAAAAGAAAATCAAAATAATATTAACTTTATTTAAAAATAAAATAAAATAAAATAATAATATTTTAATCAACATGCATCAACTCACTTAATCTATAACCAATATATCATATCATAGGCTAGGTGAGGGTTTATACCCATGTGCCAAAGATTAAATCAATCAGTCAGCTACCATCTCTGTCAAACTTCCATAAGCAAAGCACAATGCCCCGTGATGATCAAGGCCAGCGAGTCTCAAAACATAATCATGCATATTTGCAAATAAATTCATATTTACCAGAATTGCTCTTGTTTTCAAAATTCATCATACAAATGACCATGAAAGTTTTTGAGTTTATTATTGATTTAAGTTATAAAAAAACTTCACACAAAAATTTAGCTTTTTATCGGTTGTGGTTTTAGACTTGGACTTAAAATGTAAGCTTTGCACATGAGCTATAGCTAAAAATTCACTTGAAAAAACAAGTTTTTTTGTTGAAAAAGAGATTTTTTTAATCTTAAATTAATAAATATACGAGAAATAAAATAGTGTTAAATGTGAAAGGTTGTCATGTTTATCTAGTGACCTAAAGTATTTATAGATCTTAATCATACCAGCTCATATTTGAAATATGAAAAGTTGTACAAAAATTAATAGGTCACGTTTGTAATAAACCTGATTTGTTATTGGTAGATAATTCGGTGATTGTCAGTGTTATACTAACAAAAATAATCATAGACAAGATATGAGACAAATAGAAAAATATGATGGTATTTGCACTATAACCATTGACTAAAATGTGGCGTCAGTTCAATATATTTGCAGAGAATTTATAAACAAAACTTTAAAGATTTTATGTGCGTGAAAGAGGTGCAGTTACATGTTCAAACTTCTTCGAACTCGGAAACATATCAAGGGGGTGACTCAGCTTGGTTTGTATAGGCCCTGCGGTGAGAAAAAGAGAGAAAAATACGAGGGGAGGAAAGAGAGTCTTGGCAAGCCGAATCTTAGCCCAAACGGCTAGAAAAAGAAAGCACCATGAATTCTAACAACGCAGCATTGAAATGATTGAATTTACGAGTTCACATATCCATCACTTATTACCACTTGAAAAGAAAAATATAATTTATGGGTGAGTTTCCATTGTCAAGTGAGCAAATAACACAAGATAAATATTAAATATACACGAGCAACAATAAGCCGATCCACAAATATCTAACTCACTTGTCTAAATGCCAATCTCAATTCATCCAAAAACATACCAAGAAGCAGCAGCAGCCAATCTCAATGGTTGCTTCTGTGAATTTGTAGAACCAAAATGTTTCGAGATGTTTCGGGGTTATTTAAGATAATAGTAAATGTTGTTTTTTTAAATATTTTTTTAGAGAATACATTAAATTATATATATATATTTTTATTATTTTTCACATCAACACATTAAAATAATTCAAAATATAAATTTAAAATTAAAAAAAAATATAAAACTCTGGTGAAAATCGGTTGAAATGCAGTGAGAAACACTGTCCATCAAAGAGCGTGAATCATTATAATGTAAATGGGATAATTACATTATAAGCACATCAACTCTTTCCATTTTCTCAATCCATAATATGAATTTTATTTTAATTTTTGTTTCAAGCAGAGCAATTTTTCAAACAAGTATTCTCTATCCAATTACCATATATTGCTCCGTTATCTGATGATGTGCCTTTTGCTCTGGATTATTAGATTATGATTTCGTCCTTTTATTCGAATGAGCTTTCCCTCCCATATTACATTGCTCCCCTCTTCTTCCTATCTCTTAGATCGATACAAAGATAATTCAGATATTTACTAATTCGAAAGGAAGGAAAGGTTCCTTCCCAGAAATAAAAGGGCAAGATCATAATTTAGTAGTTAGAGGCAAAGAATTTCGACAACACAAAAAAAAAAAAAACTTGGTCAGAAGACTGAAGCAATAAATATAAAGAAATGGTATACTTACAGTGCAATTATCGCCCTGATGTAGATCAAGGGGCGGAGGATAAAAAAGCAACAAGGATTTTGAAACGAAAAGATGGTGTGCAGAAAAGAAGAAAAAAGAAAGTTAAAGCAGACTCTGACTCCCTGCTTCCTGTCTGGCTGCTGTGCTTCTTCTTTTTTTAAATAAATAAATAAATAAATTATTCTCTTCTCACTCTGTCTTTTTCTCCCTTGTCCGAACCAAATTAACAAACAAAAACTCTCTCAATAATCTCTCCTCAAAGCCTGATCGGCGCCTTCTCTAGTACTGTTCTTCTAACTTCTAATCACCCCTTCATCCATAAATAACCCCAAACATTGCTCAGATTTTTTCCCTCTCCTTCTCTTCACGTTAGCTTCCTCTCAATCCTTTCTCTCCATGAAACATTGAAGCCCCATGTCATGTCTCGTGACTTCAACAACTCTCCTCCTCTCAATCCCCACCTCAATTTCTCCGTGTCTCCCTTACAATCAATCCCTGACAGCAACCTTCTTCACCCCTTTCCTCTCTCATGACTTCTCCCCCCCTTCCGCCCTATTTCTTTAACCGGAAAATAATTACCAGCAGTACCACCAACAGTCATGCGGTCTCCACAGCCCCACCGTAGCGGCGGTGACACCCAACAACACTTCCAATCCACCGTGTCAGTACAGAAGCTGAAACGATTCAACTCACTCATTCTTGTTTTTCGATTCGCTGCCTTTTGCTTCTCGCTTGCCTCTGCTGTTTTCATGCTCACAAACTCTAGAGGATCTGATTCCCTTCATTGGTACAATTTTGACGCATTCAGGTATCTACCTCTATATATATATATATAAACACATCACAAAATTCACTCTTTTTTTTCCTCCTAAGTCCAATTATTTACTGTAAATTACTGTTTGGTTCGTCAGAAAGAAAATGCAAGGAATCAAAAGGGTGTTTCTCCAAGTTTGAAAATTATGCTTTTAATTCAATTTTTTTTATTTTTCAAATTATATCTTCCCGCTTTATGCCTTTTTCAGAAATTTATTGATAAAGTTCAAAATTGTTTGAGATTTTTATTTGTTATCATTTGACCCAAGTACTTCCCCGACAGTTTTTACATGTATTGAAAAGAACAGTGTTGATTTTATAAAAAAAAAAATCTTTCCTGAAATGATTTAAAACATGTTGACAGATACGTTTTCGCTGCGAATGCGATCGTCGCCATATACTCTCTATTCGAGATGGCTGCTTCCGTCTGGGAAATCTCAAGAAATGCCACGCTCTTCCCTGAAATCTGCCAAGTCTGGTTCGATTTCGGCCACGACCAGGTATACGTACACGTTTTCGTATCCCTCTGCCCGTCCGTCCGTACGTATACGCGTGCGTATTGAAGTGAGTGAGAGGGTTTTGATGGTGTGTGTGTGTGTGTGTGGTGCAGGTGTTTGCGTACCTGCTATTGTCAGCGAACACCGCGGGTACGGAGCTGGCGAGGACACTGAAGGACACGTGTACGGATAATAAAGCGTTCTGTGTGCAATCTGATATAGCGATTGTTTTGGGTTTCGCCGGGTTTTTGTTCTTGGGCATCTCGTCCCTGTTTTCGGGTTTTCGGGTGGTTTGTTTTATAATCAACGGCTCTCGTTTTTATGTTTAGATTAATAGTAGATTAGGTTAATCCTGTATGAGATTAATTAAGATTGGACAGACAATGAGGGAATATTTTGGGAAAGCGTGTGAGCAATTTCACGTTTTTACTGTGTGAGATTGATTTGCGTGTCTGTCTGCCTTTGATGTTTATTTTTGTGGCAGAGATGATGGTGTTCTGTAGTACATTTAGTACTGTGTACATGGGTTTGTGTATTATTGGATTCCTCGCTAATTTAATTTTCTGTTTGAATAAGGTTTTTGTCAGGAGCCTGAGCTAAGCGCTTTGTGTACGACCACTCGGATTTCTTTTCATGTCCTCTTTTCCCCGTCATGGCATGTGAATTCCGGCAATGTTTTTGTTTTTTTCTCTATCTCAACAATCATCTTGTTCAGATTTTAGACAGCATTTCACAATCCACATTCGAATGGTGTATTCACTTTTATATATATATATAAGAAGAGGATTGGTACAATGAATTTAGGATTTGATATTATGGTAAAGATTATTTCGCTTGAATATGAGAAAATAAAACTTTTTAAATTTATTTTTGATATCAAAACATTATAATAATTTAAAAACATAAAAAAATTTAACTTTTCTAAAAATAAACCAGATGAGCCGCAAAAAATAAAAAGTGCCGAAGCTTCATGACAATGCTATTAATATTCTTACCAAACCGAGGAACAATCATACGGGCAGTGACATTTTGGCCCAAATTCGATATAAAAACCGTTGGCTAAAATCACCCATATAAATATGCAGCACAGTGGTCACTTTAGAAGCCTTATCTAAAGAAAACATTCTCTTGCAACTGTTTGTTCCTCCTTTTTAGTGACATCTGCAATCACTAGAAGAAGAACATCAAGATCCCCATGGGTATTGAAAGCTTTAGTGCTGCTTAGAATAAATTGAGATTTTTTTTAAAAAAAAAAATCACAAAATGGGCATTCACTTGGAAGAGTAGCCAATCACCTGCCGTCAAGAGCCATCTAATTTTAAGAAGATTTACAAGTACAATTGGTAACTGTTGCAGACCCTTTTTACTGGCAAGACCTCATGAGAGAAACCCTCCTCGGCCAATGAAGCATGATAGCCAACATACAAAGACGATGCAGATTTTGTCACTAATGAGGGCAAAATAAGGGATATTTAGCACATGGAGACATCCAGCATGGTGGAGCAATCGGTTTTCTCCACGAAGGGCCACTGTCCTTTCCACTAACAACACATTTAATATTCTGAAATCTTAAACAAGTTTGGAGCATTAAAGAATTCTCCTGAAAAGTCTATTTAAAACTTTCATGATGATCGAACTGGACAAATTGACACTGTTTGACTATCGTTTGGACCCTTAATTGGGTGTGTACGGCACCACCAATTTCTGTTGCCTTCATGTTTTAGGCCAGCCATCACAAAAAGGTAAGCTATCACCAGAACAAATATCAAGATGCCAAGAAAATTGGCAAAAAATCCCAGGTCTTGATCACCAAACATCCGTGGAGGCATAAATAAAAGCGAAATGCGTCGGCCGAAATTGACGTGTTTGGGTATGTAGTTATGGTTGTTTTTCAAAGTGTTTTTCACTCGGAAATGTATCAAAATAATACATTTTTTTATTTTCTAAAATTTTTTTTTACTTCAGCGCATCAAATTGATTTAAAAATAAAAAAAAAATATTAATTTGAAACAAATAAAAAAATAAAAAAATTTAAATTTTTTTAAAATATTTTTGAAACGTAAAACCAAACAAAATGTTACCCAAAAGGCAATTGAGAGCATATAGATGCCCACCAACTCCCTTCGGTTTTTGAAGCACTACTGTTAAAACATATCCTAGTGCTCAATCAAGACCACAATAGCGAAATTTGCAGAAACTGGACTGAACAAAAAATTTATTTGCCTTGAAATTTCAAAAAAACTTGATAGCATCATTGGGACATCACATTCCATTTTAACCAACAGATTAATGGTAAATCAAATAACCATCTATAGATGAAAATAAGCAATTATCAATTCTAGAAACAAAAACTCAGAAAAGAACCCACAGCTAAGCACAACGCCGGCTTAAGTCGGGGTTACTTGGGTAATGATTCAAGGCCGGCTTAAGCTCGGCTTAACCATCTATAGCTTTGATAGTTTTTTAGTATTTTCTGAAAATATATATATTTTAATATAATTTTTTTAAAAAATTATTCTTTAGTCAATGCACCATAATTATAAACATCCTTTAAATACTTACTTTTTTTTCATGGTTTGATGGTTAGCAGCCAAAGCCACCATTTTAACGAAAGGTGAAGCAAGAGATAGTGAAAATAGCCATGCATGCACCAAGGATTGAGGATATATATAGCAAAACAGGAAATAAAATTAAGTGTTCATTTGAAAATAATTACTTTAATTGTGTTTTAGTTGTGACTGTGACTTTTTAAGTATTTGTTAATATTTTAAGAACTGATATCATAATTTTTTTCATATATTATTTTTAGAATCTATAGTTTTTTAAAAATCCGGATGAAAAAACCATAGTTTTCTTTAAGCGAATCCTTAAATAATACAATGAAAGAAAGAAAAACTCCCAGCTCGTATAATCCCATGAAGTTTCGAAAGAACATGGAACGAAAGTTTAAACCGCTAATCTCTCGACGGGGGATGGGAATTGCCGAGTCTCGATAAGAAGTCAATGCATTAAAAATGTAAGAAAGTTTATGACTGTGGCTGCTGGGATTCGAGCCCAGGTCTCCACGGCCACAACGTGGAATTCTTACCACTAAACTACAGCCACAAGCTGTCTGTGGTGTTATAATTGTATCAAGTTATATGACACGATGATTTTTTATTTTTTTTATTTCATTAAACTTAATAAGATTTGTATTTTATATTTTAAAAATAAGTCTGATTCAAATGTCACGTAATCTAGAAATAAAGGGAGTAAATTATAAAAATCCTCTTAAAATATTATAAAATCATAATCATCATCCAAGAGTTTGAAGATAATATAAAAACTCAAATTTAAATGAATATTATAAAAACCCTATTTTACATACCAAATACCCCTAATATTGTCTCAATCACTCCCTTACTATTAAAGATGTTTTGGATATAAAAAGAATTTTTGATACTATTTTCAAGATTTTAGATGATTACTATAATTTTATAATATTTTAGAAAGAATATTGGAAACCACCCTGTTTAAATTTAAATAACCCCATAGCATTATTTTATTTATTAATTTTGTGATATGTGATGCGTTGGTCCAAAGATAAACAGGTACTAATCTAGTAATTTTTTGTGTAGTGACTTTCCCATTTTATTTTTAGAATACTTTTTTTTTGTGTACATGAAAAGAAATAATATTTACTATCTTCTTCTTATGAGCTATGGAAGATTATCTGTTGCCGCACCATGGCCAATTACAAGCCTCGTCCAATAAAAAACAACTCATTCAACTTTCTGTCCGCATTATAAATACTGAAAATGGAGTCACTTCGATTTTAAACTATTTTTTTACGAAAACTGACGACTGCAGTTAGCAACTATCATTAACCCATTTTACTAGAATGTCCTCCTGAGCACTCTCCCTATCCAATGAAACCTCTTGAATGGAGGGTGCGAATTTTGTTCATACTGACCAGGGTAAAATATTGCACATCAATCGCATAACATTATCCAACAGTGTTAAGAACACATTCTATATATTCTAAAACCTTAAAAAGAAATTCAAAACATCAAGGAATGGAGGCAATCTATTTAAGGCTTTCATCGTGGTTAAGCTAAAATTGACACCGTTTGGCTATCATGAAGACTCTTGTTTGGGTGTACCGCGCTAGTTTCAGTTGCCTTCATATTTTGGGTCAGCCATCACATAATGGTAAGCGATCACCAGAACAAATATAAAAATGCCAAGAAAATTGGCAAAAAAACCCAGATCTTGATCATCAAACATCTGCAGAAGCACAAATAAAAGCCAAATGTATCAGCAACACAACAAAGTTTGTAACAACAGGTCTGTGATTTTATCCGACTTGCACAAAAAGCTCTTTATACTATGGTCACAAGGTTGATAGCCTCAAGGACATTAAGTTCAAAACCCTGTAGCATTCACTGTTTCCATTCCCTCCCTGCTTCTTGTTTTCCTCTTCAAAAGACGAGTATGAGGGAATTCGTATATCTAAGGAAATGGATGTAATCAAGGTCTTTAAGGATCCATTTAGATGATCATATTCCCTGTCGACATCTTAGCAATCCCAGAAATGCAAGCATGTGATAAACAAGATGGATAGCAATCTATACAAAGAAAACCAGTACAAACATGTGACACAGTCATCACTTTACTCCATTCAATTATGCTCTGCTGATCAAAATTGGCAGCGGCTAATCAAACCCCATCAATATCATCACTAACTAGGCCTATTTGGTATCATGACACGGTTCTTATCAGTTTACAGCAACCTAGATGATTGCGTTTGACATTCTTTCTTTTTAGACTAAAGAAGGTTTCTGATACTCAGCGTAATTTGCTTGCAACCCGAAACCAAATCTATCAGCTTCTTTGATTCAAATGTATGTATTGTTTAATTTCTTAGATTAACTATAACACAATTTTTCCATGTTTCTGTAGAGGCATTGCCTCCAAAAATCAGCACCTATCCTTACTCTAAGGGAAATGAAGGGAAAGAATGCGATAGCAGTGGGATTCGAACCCACGACCTTTATATCCGGAGTCTAACGCCATATCCACTCCGCTATGAGATCACTTGAGATTTTTTATTCTCGCTGTTTGAATTATTAATCAGTGTTTAATGAATTCTATACCAGTCGTATTCTCCTCCGGGCAAAATCATGCAAATACAGCAGCACAATAAAATTTCAAACAAAAAAGAAGAAGAAAAGGCTAACTTCGATGCAATTACTTGTTATGACTAAACAGGAACATATAGATCTACGATCTCTACTGCGGTTGCAGAAACCGGTAGTCGAGAACAGAAGAGAAAATTACATGACATACCTTTTCAGCTGATCTGAAGCGAGGAGGCCAAGACAGTGTGTCTGAATCTCAAACGATGGGAGTTATTGCTCTCTCTCCTGGTCTCTTCGACTCCGTCTCTTTCTCGCGATCTCTCAGTTTTTAGCAGCGGCGGCAGCTTTGGAACGAATGCAAGGCAATGGGGTTTTGACTATAGGTCGTTTGTGTTATATGGGTTTAATGGCCCATTCTTATTGAAAGCCCCGTGAAAGGGATTGGATTTTTTCTCCAATTATCCAAAGCCCAAGGTGATTGTGATTGACATCAAATTTGACAATTTATGTTATTGTTCATGAAAGGATTTCGAAAATTAGATCAATTAACTCAGTTTTTTTTTTAGCTCCCGACTAAATGAAAATTGGCTAAAATTTAAAAAATAATTGTTTAAAATTATTTTTTTAACTTTTTAAAATTATTTTAGTGTTATAATATCAAAATAAATTTAAAAAATATTTTAATATGTTTTTAAATAAAAAATACTTTTAAAAATAACCAATGTGATAGTATCAAACACACAAATTACCACTACATGACTTTATAAAGTTTCCCTCCACAACCATCTAGATGGTGACCCAGTGATAAAAACTTGGGACCAAGAGGTTTGCTTTCTCTGTGGTCTCAGGTTCGAATCCTGTGGTTGCTCATATGATGGCCACTGGAGGCTTACATGGTCGTTAACTTCAGGGTCCGTGGGATTAGTCGAGGTACACGCAAACTGACCTGGACACCCATATTAAACTAAAAAAAAAAAAGTCTCCCTCCACTACCTAGCAGCTAATTATTATTGTATTTTCTTTTACTAGATTCATAATGTGACATCATCGTCTCTCTTGTTTAAAAAAATATATTTTAAACTCTCGAGTTTCCTCTTGCAATTTGTAAAATCAAATCAAATCCTCTTCCTTTTTTTTTTCATATGGCCACGTGGGTCTTGGTCTATGCTTACTTTGTAATTCAATTCGGTAGACTTCCACATATCTTCGGGGGCCCCCCCCCCCCCCCCCCCTGCTGGCTTCACATGTATACAGATTGTTTGAAAAAACTCCCAAGACAGCTCACTCGTTCTCATCAATTCGTCAAATGAGCCCTCCTAGAAACAGTAATATAAAAAATAAATTACTGAAAATATTTTGTATTTTGAAACTAGTTTACTTTTCATGTTGTGTTGAGAGTTGTATTAGAATTTTATTTAACTTATTTTAAAAAGTAAGAAATAGAAAGTGAGGTGTACGAAACCTAACCTTCTATGTTCAGCTTGAATTATTTTTTTATTAATATGGATGGTCGGGCCAGTTTACATGCATCTCGACTAATTTCACGGAACTTGAAGTTAATATGTTCAACTTGAATTTTTTTTTTAGTTTAACGTGGATGTCCGGGCCAGCTTGCGCGCACCTCGATTAATCCCACGGGCCCTGAAGTTAACGACCATGTAAGCCTCCAGTGGCCATCATATGAGCAACCACAGGGCTCGAACCTGAGACCACAGGGGGAGGTTCAACTTGAATTTTTTTTTTTTTTTTTAGTTTAACGTGGGTGTCCGGGCCAGCTTGCGCGCACCTCGACTAATCCCACGGGCCCTGAAGTTAACGACCATGTAAGCCTCCAGTGGCCATCATATGAGCAACTCCAGGGCTCGAACCTGAGACCACAGAGGGAGCAAACCTCTTGGTCTCAAGCTCTTACCACTAGGCCACCACCTAGA
>Ga0307515_10022200_pt1 | contig 11198 bp, 14 predicted proteins | sample 17_EM_MG_FD_194513 | JGI IMG/M metagenome (GOLD analysis project Ga0307515, IMG submission 194513) | Populus trichocarpa ectomycorrhiza microbial communities from riparian zone in the Pacific Northwest, United States - 17_EM | ecosystem: Host-associated > Plants > Roots > Unclassified | place... | reverse complement strand
CGACATGTCTGGGAGCACCTCGAATCACAGTCATGTATTCAGTTTGTATTCTCATCTATGTATCTATGTATCTATATAGCTACCCATCTACACACGCTATATCTGGACTGGCTGCAGGCGGTGCTTGGGAGCAATTTGAGGTGCACCTGAAAATGAGGATCGAGTGAACTCAGGGATATACTCCGAGGGCGTGATCGAGCAACTTTGGAGATGCACTTGGAGGCGGTAATCGAGCGAGTTTGGACATACACTTGGAGGCCGTGATCAAGCGAGTTTGGAGATATGCACTTGGAGGCCGTGATCGTGTGAACTTCCAGGCCGTAATCGAGTCAGTCTGGAGATACACTTGGAGGCCGTGATCGAGCGAGTTTGGAGATGCACTTGGAGGCCATGATCGAGCGTGTTTGGAGATGCACTTGGAGCCCGTGATCGAGCGAGTTTGGAGATACACTTGGAGGCCGTGATTGAGCAAGAGTGGACGAGTACTTGGAGGCGGTCAATGGACGGTGCGCCGGGACTTAATTCATCAGTTAGTTAACCCGCAACCGTGGGAATGTGACAAGTTGACTTTACCTTCAAAGCTCATATGGAGAACTGGCTGGTGGCGGTCGATTGGTAGGGAGGTATGCCAGAAGCTGAAGCTACATCCAGGGGTCAACTCGAAATCTGGCTGGGAGCGGGAGACCGTCAATCTCGGGCTGATGCTGTGCTTTGTGTATGCTGTACTCGGTGTTAACTCATAATTATGGCATGGAGAGATAGAGAGGGATGACTAAGCTTTGTGTTCTTGCGATGATGGTGGAGTTGTGGACGAGAAAAAGAGAGATGGGGGATGAAGATGAGAACGATATGGAGGATACGAGCGGCTATGAGAACTCTGGAGTATGACTTGCCTGATTGGGTTAGAAGACCTCGTATCGGTGTTAGTACCCGCCGGATCGGGACTCGTACCTGCCATATCGGGGATGATCAATTGACTCCCACACGAAATTCTCTAAGTCCCAGTTTCTCATGATGATTTCCCCCATCTCCTCTGATCTCTCTCTTTCTTGTGCTCAACTCTACCATCACCTAAGAACACGAAGTTCAGTCATCCCTCTCTATCTCTCCATGCCATAATCATGAGTTAACACCGAGTACAGCATACACCAAGGACAGCATCTTCCCAAGATCGACGGTCTCCCGCTCCCAGCAAGTTTCTCATCTCTCGGCGGATGTTGTACTCCACTCTCTACATTCCCACAATTACAAGTTAGCCGATGAATAGAGTCTCAGCTGCCGTTGCGCCTCCCTCCAAATCGACCGCCTCCATGTACTCCTCCAATCTCGCTCGATCATAGGCTGCAAGTGCATCTCCAAACTCGCTCGGTCACAGCCACAGAGTGCATCGCCAAACTTGCTTGACCACGGCCTCCAAGTGCATCTTCTGACTTCACTTGATCTCCGCCTCCAAGTGTAACTTCAGACTCGATCGATTCTTGCCTGGAAGTTCGCACGATCATGGCCTCAAAGTGCATCTCCAAACTCGCCCGATCTCAGTCTCCAAGTGCATGTTCAAACTCGCTCAGTCACGGCCTCCAAGTGCATCGCTGAGTTCACTCGATCTCCGTCTCCAAGTGCCACTGAAACACGCTCGATGAAGTACATCTTCAAGGAGCAACGGCAGTTGTACGGAGATACAGGTGTAACGGAGGTGGACAGAGTGACGGGGAGTATATATTTGGCAGACCACGGAGTAGATAGACATCATCTCATTTCCATCTCCTCTTATCATTCAATGAAAATTCAAACTCTATCTTTCTCAACTTTTAGTGTCACTTGCTCTGTCCGAGATTTCGTGGATCCGCGCAATTGCGTGGATCCTCACGGCCGGGTAGTATCATGTCTTCTCACCTTCTTATGCTCCTCGAGCTTGATGTAGAAGGAACGCGAGGAGACATTTTCGCAGTGTCACCCATTGCAATCCTGATGCAAACGTGTACCGAATGAATCCATTCCGATGTACAGTCACAGTTGACCACAACGCCAGAGTGTTGGTTCATAATTGGTGACCGACAGAGCGAGAAGAAACGGCGAAACGGCGATCGGGGAGCGATATGCAACGGAACGCATGGTATTGGTGCCGGGTGCGGAGTAATCCGCCACCGGGGTGTCTCTGACGGCGCCGACGGAGTGTGTCCACTCTGCCGGAGCCATTCCGCCCGGATGGAAATGTTTTTTGCTGATGTATTCCCAAAGTAGTGGCAGTCATAACGCAGATTTTGCTTTGTTCAAGTTGACCAAACGTACCAACCTTGACATAAACGACACAGCTTGCATCCATGAGGTCCATATCTTGCCCCAACCAATATCTCACCCAACAACCAAGTGAACTCAAGATACAACCGTCAAGGCGGCGAAAAAGATCCTGTTGCCACTTCCGGCTGGCAAATATGGGAAAATGATGAAGCTATCCTCATGACGACATCATGAAGCGAATGAAGGCCAGAGCCGCATGGAGGGAGAAATAGTCCGAGCATTCAGAGCATTGCACAGCTTACAGTCTAAAATGAAGGTTTTGGCTGAGAATAGACGAGAATGCCACTATTTGAGCAACGAAAAGAAAGATTATTGGATCAAGGATTATGTAGATAGACAGACCACTGTGGCAAGAAAACCAGATCAAGATGCAGAGACAGCAATTATTCAAGGGCAGGAAGATATGAGAAATGCTTAACAGGCGGGATCGACAAATAGAAAGCCTGAAAAACATTTTGGGAGATGTTGTATGCTATTGGAGACAGTCCGAGCAATCTTGTAAGTTCCTAAGCTGAGGAGGAAGGGGACAATAAGGCAGACGATGATGAGGATACAGACCTGGGCACCAGGAGCAAAGATGACGAACCCGGCAGGGTGACAGGCAAAATTTTGAAACCAGTACAGTAATGCATGGCGAGATCTCGGCAGGAGCAGATAAGGCTTGACGAATCGACGTAACTGGGATAGGGGGACGGGGCCGAGTAGTTCCATGAGAGGGATGGGAAGTACGGGACAGCCAAACTCTGGGTTGCTGCCGTCGCCACCCCTGAAACTGACACCACTGGAGCCACACGGTCACCAAAAACATTTGGAGACCTTATCGAGAATCTTGATATCATCCCCCGACAATCGCAAATGCCGCAGGGGACTTGTTGACCATCACACAGTGAAAGGAGGCTGGGTTCCAAGGAACCACGGTCATAAAAATACATACTGTGTCTCCCGCCACATGTAGTGAGCGACTCATCACTGAACAACAATTCAATGCCCAGTGAATTTTCAAGCTTTTACCCTGACATATAGCGTCCCTACGTGAATACCATACAGAAATGGGATTTGGACAAAGACATGGTGACAGCTCGTGCGATGCTAGAATAGTACATAGCCAAGTAGGTACATTTAACGATATATCTTGGTGAGAAGCAATTTCATCAGCAAAAAGCGAAATTAGTTTCCGAAACCAGACCCCATGCACCAACATCAGCCAGGTTCCCCAAAATTATGAAATAGGCTGTGGCTGCATTTTCTTCAGTCAGGTTTCTGGAAGCTTTATTTCATCGTCGCGATGACCAATTGCAATACTTCATATGTCAAATCCCACAGCCGATTGGACATTGCTGATTTTTTCACCTGGAGATGAGTCTTACTAACCTTGAACCCTGGCAACCTTATTTCATTTGCTTGTACTGGATTTGCAGCATGATCACCATCACCATGACCATGACCATGACCATGACCATGACCATCACCCTGACAACCATTTCGACTCCTGAAGCCTTAATTTACGTGCTCCTTGCTTCATTTGCATCATCACCATCACCCAGGCCATCACAATTTACTAATTCGCTACATGCAGCCTTATCGCAACCTCCTTCTCTACTCCACCTCCCGGGCTGACCCCTTTCAAACTTTTGCAGATCAACTCTGATTGTCTCGCTGGTAGGCTCAATCCATTTGTCTCGCCGAGTACATCAAGATGGTGTAAGGACGCTGGGATACATTGATTATTAGCTCTCGATTCGCTGCTCTACTGCTTCTGCAGTCTCCAGGGCAGACCCCTTTCCAACTTTTTCTGATCAACTCCAAATGACTCGCTGCTAGGCTCAGTCGATTCGGCTGGTCGAGTACATCAAGATGGTGCAAGGACGCTGGGATACATCGATTATTAGCTCTCGATTCGCTGCTCTACTGCTTCTGCAGTCTCCAGGGCAGGCCCCTTTCCAACTTTTTCAGATCAACTCCAATTGACTCGCTGCTAGGCTCAGTCGATTCGGCTGGTCGAGTACATCAAGATGGTGCAAGGACGCTGGGATACATCGATTATTAGCTGTCGATTCGCTGCTTTACTGCTTCTCCAGTCTCCAGGGCAGACCCCTTTCGAACTTTTCCAGATCAACTCCGATTGGCTCGCTGGTAGGCTCAGTCGATTCGAGACCCCTTTCGAACTTTTCCAGATCAACTCCGATTGGCTCGCTGGTAGGCTCAGTCGATTCGGCTCGTCGAGTACATTATGATGTTGCAAGGACGCTGGTGTACGTCCATTATTGACTCTCAATTCGCTGCTCTACTCCTCCTCTTTCTCCTCCTCCTGCAGGGCTGACCCCCTTTGATCTTTTGCAGATCAACTCAGATTGACTCACTAGTAGGCTCAGTCGATTCGGCTCGTCGAGTACATTGAGCCGGTGCAAGGACACTGGGGTACGTCCATCATTGACTTTCGATTCACTGTTCTTCCTGCTCCTCCTCTTCCTGCTCCTCCTCTTCCTGCTCCTCCTCTTCCTGCTTCTCCTCTTCCTGCTCCTCCTCATCCTGCTCCTCCAGGTCTGACCCGTATTGAACTTTTGCAGATCAGCTCTGATTGACTCGCTGGTATGCTCAATCGATTCGTCTCGTCGAGTACATTAAGACCTTGTAAGGACGCTGGGGTACGTCCATTATTGACTCTCAATTCGCTGCTCTACTCCTCCTTCTCCGGCAGGGCTGACCCCCTTCGATCATTTGCAGATCAACTCCGATTGACTCAGGCTCAGTCGATTCGGCTCGTCGAGTACATTGAGCCGGTGCAAGAACGCTGGGGTAGGTCCATCATTGACTTTCGATTTGCTGTTCTTCCTGCTCGTCCTCTTCCTGCTCCTCCTCTTCCTGCTCCTCCTCTTCCTCCTCCTCCTCATCCTGCTCCTCCAGGTCTGACCCATTTCGAACTTTTGCAGATCAGCTCTGATTGACTCGCTGGTATGCTCAATCGATTCGTCTCGTCCCGTACATTAAGACCTCGCAAGGAAGATGGGGTACGTCCATTATTGACTCTCGATTTGCTGCTCTACTCCTCGCCCTCTGCCTTCCCCTCCAGGTCTGACCATTTCGAACTTTTGCAGATCAACTCTGATTGACTTGCTGGTAGGCTCAATCAATTCGTCTCGTCGAGTACATTAAGACTAGACAAGGACGCTGCGGTACATCCATTATTGGCTCTCGATTCGCTGCTCTACTCCTCCATCTCCTCTTCCTCCTCCTGCCAGGCTGACCCCCTTTCGATCTTTTGCAGATCAACTCCTATTGACTCACCGGTAGGCGTCATCGATTTGGTTCGTCGAGTACATTAAGATGGTGCAATGACGCTGGGGTATATCCAATGTTGACTGGGCAACGGGGGGTATGGAGATAGGTAACTCATCTTATCATCATACAACGAATTACTCACTCTATCTTGCTCTCACTCGCTCTTTCCGAGATTTCGTAGATCCACCCAATTGTGTGGATCCTCATGGCCGGGTAGTATCATACCATCTCACCCACTTATGCTCTTCGAGCCAGAGCCGCTCTTTCTCACGAATTCCTTCTGAATGCCGCCCACGGTGCGGCAGAGTGTTGATGATGCGCTTTCTGCCAATATGCTCTGATGTTTCACCACATCGCCCTCCCGTGCTGCCCCCCTTGGATTGCATCCTGGCAGGTGTTTGGGTGGGACCCTAGATTTTAGTGTCAGAGATAGATTTCAGTTTAATGAGAACTCATATACAAGTAATCTGTGGTTCGGAAATTGCAATTGTGAATTTGTGAACTGGAAGGAGTAAAATACCCGTTAAAATGATTAATTTCCACATTCCAGGGTGAGGTTTCTGAGGTTCATGAAACGATTGCAATTACTCCTTGAACACTCAGTATCATTAGAGCAACGCCATTTGTCAGGAAAACGTCAATTTCATTTTTCCGGGTTTGTGGCTACAATAAGCTGATTAAGTTTAATAAAGCAAATTTTGTTTTTGCTGATGTTGTGTACCAATTGTGCTACGTGTCAGCTTTTCCCGGATTTCAGTGACCAAATTGTGAGATATGATAATTCCTCAGAGCTTGTGCAAGGGTTGTACGGGCCATGCGACAGTTGTCAACTCCAAATCAAGTCAATAGGTGACCAAAAAACTGGATATCGACCTGCCTGTTACGGTCAATTGAGAAAGCAAAACCTAAATTAGAGACAAAATTTACTAACAAAATGTAAGTCAGTGATGTCATACGAGTCAAAGAAGGAGTGGTCAATGCGCAGCGTGAAACCGGATGAATGACTGCCGCCATGCCGCATTAATCCTTTCATCCAACTGCATAGCTCTCCACTCAGAGCTGTTGCACATGGGCTGGATTTTGAAAATTGCCTATGATATGTCATGGAAATTGAGCAGGAGGAGCTGGTTACGGAAAGGTCAGGCAGTCGGGCCATATTTGTTAACCAGTAGTGGATGCATCTATATGCTGTAAATTGCCAGCCGAAAGCGCTGAATCGTGATGGGCCTCCAGTATTCATCACCCAGATAACATGCATCGTGGTGGCGCAGAAACTGAAAGGCCGCAAAGATTTTGGATGCAAATGATTAGGCATAGAAATGTTATATTGTATGTCAATAATGACTGTGCATTGTGCGTACATTTCTCGAGCATCCAACGACTTTTACTAGGTCTTTAAGGTGAGTGTCAACACAGCATCAATAATTTTTAGTCTTGCCCCTTCGGCAATCAAAAGGCTGCATAGTCGGCTCCTACCAATGGGGAAGTATTGCCCATCATGATTGGTAGGCAGGACATCGACACACTGGTTGCCCCATCCTCGAAATGAGAGTCAATGGATCATCAGTGATATTTGCTGTTTCATCTTCGATACTCACTGGGCTGAGCAATTGTATTAACCCATAACCACTGTATTGGCTGCCCTCATGGGCAATAATGCGAGTGACGATATCACTACAACCTCCTAAAAATGAGTGTCAATGGAGCGTCACTGATTTTTCATCTTGCATCGTGGATAATCTAACGGCTATGCAATGGTATTAACCCATCATCATGATATCAGCTGCCATTATTGGCAAAAATGCTAGTGATGATATCGCTACTACCTTCTCAACATGAGTATCAACAGTGGGTCAACGATTTTCGGTCTTGCATCATGGATAATCAGATGGCTATGCAACGATGTGAACCAATAACCATTGTATTGGCCTCCCCTATGGGCAAAATTGCTAGTGACGATATCGCTACTACCTGCTGAAAATGAGTGTTAACAGAGCGTCGACGATTGTTGGTCTTACATCTTGGATAATCAAATGGCTATGCAGTGGTGTTGACCCATAATCAAACTATCTGCCGCCTTTCTGTGCCAAAATGTTAGTTGCAGTATGGCAACCGCCTCCAGAACATGAGCGCCAGCGGAGCATCAACATTTTCTGTGGGGGCTAAGTAAGCTACACAGCAACGAACTGCACTGTGTTGTTCCTAAATTGAGTTACTAATGGTCAGTTTTCTCAATATGTCTTTGTATTCCACTTCACAAATATGTGTGTAATGACTCACAGGTATCACTTTGTTCTTGCTTGTAGCTCTAGAGACAATATTTAAGAACCAGCTTCCTACATTACTATAATGCTACTTTGACAGTCTCGCAAGGTGAATTACTCAGCTCTCAAATTTCTACTGGGATGTTGGATTCAAACCCCTTAAATACCCTGTTGCTGGCAGTTATTATATCTTCCAAAAATGAACATGTCTTCATTTGCGATTTGTGCGACCTTACTTTGTTGATCACATCTGATGCTTCATGGCCTTCAATGAATGTAGGCTTGAGGTGACCTATTGCTTGGAATAATTATAGTGATGCCCCATCATGGAGAATTGATTTACGCTATGGAATGGAGGACACCGGTAGCCCTGGAATCATATGTATCATCTGTCATCAAGTTCTTCGCAATCCATCAGAACATGGGATCAGCTCAATGGGGAAACACTTGCCGGCAAAATCATGCATCACAAATAAACGAATTATCACAGTTCGAGGTTACCGAATTGACTAGTTCAACAGTTGATGAAACAGCTTTCGCCACACTGAAGAGGAAAGGAAGTTGAGGAATTACACTAGTAAGTTTGCAAAGCCAATTCATATTTCACATTTAGGTGTATCAATATTACCAGAATTGACAGACATAATGCTCCAAAAAGGCCGCGAAGGACTTTCAAACTGCCAATTTTCACCACGGCACCTGGAATCGCTACTTCATGTTAGCATTCGTTTCAGCTCACATTCCATGGAATGCTATACCAATCCTCAAGCTTTGATGGTCATATAATGCATTAAGAAGTGCGTTGGTGTTACTGTCTGCCAGCACGCTGAGTAACATTTGCCGAAGGGAATACACACTCACAGTGGATGCAATTAAGAAGCAATCGCAATCAAGACATAAAGTTAGTTTAGCTCTATACAGGTGGACATCGACGAACAAATTGGCCATATCGTGTGTTCTTGTTCACTATATCAATTGACATCGGGCATTAGGAGAAGTACAAATCACATTTGATGAGGATGATCGCCTAATCTCTCCATATTCTGAAAGCAAATTGAGGATGATGGGTCAAGGGTCAACATACTGGAGTTCAGCTAGCCGTACATTTGAAAGAAGTTCTGGATCGTTTTGAGCTTACCAATGGCTGTTCACTTAGAATTTCAACTGATAACGATTCCTCAAATGCCTCGATGACTCTCGATGTACATTCAACCCTCGAAGCCTCCGGAATTAGGTGGCCTGCTTTGAGAAACCACCAACCATGCATGGCGCATGTCATTCAGCGTGCTTCAGGTGCATACATGAGCAGTCTGGGAGTAACAGGCTGTGCCGAGTCTTGGGAAGCCCATGTGCGTGATCAGCAATTTGGAGAAACTGAAAGCAAAGACATAGAAAAGAGTCAACGACTTCGTGAAGAGAGCAATGCTAGAATCAACAAGGTGTCGGCCATGAGACCAGGTTTAGCAAAGACAATTGAGAAAGTACCTATTTCAACATATGTTAAATGTCCTGAAACTGACCTTCATATAGCACAGAATGCTTGCTGTATTGATTACACTGACACCCGGTTGTCGTAATGAGTTGATTGACTCTCAAAAAGCCATAGTACGAATTGCAGTACTACCTATTCTGGGTGTGAAGACAAAGTGGAACTCAACTCTGGAGTTGCTCGAGCGAGCCTACCTATTAAGAGAATTCACCCAGGAGTGGTTCAAGAATCCAAAATCCAGTGAATACCGCCCACTCGTTACAACTCAGGATGAATGGACCATCGTCAAGTACATCTTGGAAGTCTTATGGTCATTCCGATACTGGACCCTGTGGGTGTTGAAAATGCATAAGCATCAGCAACAACTCTAGTTTCCGTCAGAAACACCCAGGTGTTCTGGACGGCTCTGATGGCTCTCATGGAACCTCGTACCCTCTGACGGAGAATTAAATGCTACCCGTCGCCCAGACGATGGATCGCATTGCATATGTACCTCCTTTACTTTGTGGTGATGTTAACGCAGCATCAGAAGGACACGTGTGTTACACTCTTCGCAAGGGCTGCAGTTATGCTGAAGCCGTTTACACAACGCCTGGTGATGTTAAATCATAGCTACTACTTATCGTTCAACAATTTTCAAAACATATGCGTTCAGTTTGTATTCTCATCTATATATCTAGATAGCTACCTATCTACACACGGTATATTTGGACTGGAAGCACCCGGTGATTGTCAGCAATTCGGGGTGCACCTGAAAATGACGATCGAGTGAACACAGAGATACACTCCGAGGCCGTGATCGAGCGTGTTTGGCGATGCACTTGGAGGCCAAGATGGAGTGAACTCAGAGATGCACTGGGAGGCCGTGATCGAGCGAGTTGGGAGATGCACATGGAGACCGAGATTGAGTGACCTCACGGATGCACTTGGAGGCCGTGATCGAGCGAGTTTGGAGATGCAATTGGAGACCGAGATTGAGTGAACTCAGAGATGCACTGGCAGGCCGTGATCGAGCGAGTTTGGAGATGCACTTGGAGGCCGAGGTCGAGTGAACTCAGAGATGCACTCTGAGGGCGTGATTGAGCGAGTTTGGAGATGCAATTGGAGACCAAGATTGAGTGAACTCAGCGATATACTCCGAGGCCGTGATTGAGCGAATTGGGAGATGCACTTGTAGCAGGCTATGATCGAGCGACATTGGAGGAGTACTTGGAGGTGGTCGATCTGGAGGCGGTCGATGGGAGGCACGCCAGGTGCTGAGACTCTATTCATCGGTTAGTTAACTCGAAACCGTGGGAATGTGACGAGGTGACTTTACCTTTGAAGCACTTATGGAGGACTGGCTGGTGGCGGTCGATCGGTAGCGAGGTACGCCGGAAGCTGAAGGTACATTCAGGGGTCAACTCGAAATCGAAAGAATGAAGCGACAACAGACAATCTTAGGTGTATGCTGTCCTCGGTGTATGCTGTACTCGGTGTATGCTGCACTCGGTGTATGCTGCACTCAGTGTTAACTCATGATCATGGCATGGAGAGATAAAGAGGGATGACTTAACTTTGTGTTCTTGCGATGATGGTAGAGTTGTGGACGAGACAGAGAGAGATGGAAGATGAAGATAAGAATGATATGGAGGATCCGAGTGGCTATGAGATATCAGGGGAATGACTTGCCTGATTGGGTTTAGAAGACCTTGTATCGGTGTTGTTACCCACCGAACGGTGACTCGTACCTGCCGTATCAGGGATGGTCAATTGACTCGCACACGAAATTCTCTAAGTCCCAGTTTCTCATGATGATTTCCCCCATCTCCTCTGATCTCTCTCTTTCTTGTGCTCAACTCTACCATCACCTAAGAACACGAAGTTAA
>Ga0307515_10022199_pt1 | contig 11198 bp, 7 predicted proteins | sample 17_EM_MG_FD_194513 | JGI IMG/M metagenome (GOLD analysis project Ga0307515, IMG submission 194513) | Populus trichocarpa ectomycorrhiza microbial communities from riparian zone in the Pacific Northwest, United States - 17_EM | ecosystem: Host-associated > Plants > Roots > Unclassified | place... | reverse complement strand
TTTAAATGATTCTTTTGTGGTTACAATATCGATCCGATATAACAATCGGGCTATAAATTAAAAAGATTAACTTGTAAATTGACTAGTATTATTGAATTTTTTTTAATAAAATAATATTGTTTTAAAATCATAAAATAAAATAAAATGTTAAAATAATAATTTTTAGATAAAAAAAAATTATTAATCAAATTATATCCAAGTTTTGATTTGGTCTAATCCACTAGATAACCTTGGTTTGACTATTCTAATTTTCCAAATAAATAAAAAATAAATCCAATCTAGATTTCATATTAATAGATTATTAGATTGAATGGAGCCATAATTATATGTCCCTCATATTATTTATATACACTTATTTAAAACCCAGCAAAAAATTAACTTTAACAATTACTACGATTCTAAAAGGAAAAGTAAAAAAAAAATATTGTGATAAATAATTACTCGTCATAAGAAAAAATAACTCGTCATAAAAATATCCAATTAAGAAACAACCCAGGGAGCAACAAGTAAAAAGAAAAAAAGAAAAGGGACGACGATAACTTTCATTCGTTCCATAAACCCTTCCGTTTCCACTTAACACTGACACTTGCTCTCTCTTTCCCTCGCTTCTCTCGGCGCAACTACTGTTATCGCCACCACCGCAAAATGTCCTCCATGGAATCCCTAATTCTCCAACTCCACGAGATCTCCGCAGTCAAATTTGGTTCCTTCAAGCTCAAATCCGGTATAACCTCTCCAATCTACATCGACCTCCGCCTCATAATTTCATACCCCTCCCTCCTCCGCCACATTTCCCAAACCCTGATCACCTCCATCCCTGCCACTACCACTTTCGACCTCATATGCGGCGTCCCCTACACCGCTCTCCCAATCGCCACCACCGTATCAGTCTCGAACAACATCCCCATGGTAATGCGCAGGAAAGAAGTGAAAGATTACGGTACCTCTAAGTCTATCGAGGGTAATTTCCAAAAGGACCAGACTTGTTTGATAGTTGAAGATTTGGTTACGAGTGGGACTTCTGTTCTTGAAACGGCTTTGCCGTTGAGGGCGGCGGGGTTGAAGGTGACGGATGCAGTGGTTTTGATTGACAGGGAACAAGGAGGGAGGGAGAATTTGGAAGAGAATGGGATTAAGTTGCATGCGATTATTAAGTTGAGTGAGATGGTTAGGGTTTTGAGGGAGAAGGGGAAATTGGAGGAGGAAGTGGAGAAGGGGGTTTTGAAGTTCTTGGAGGAGAATAGGAAGGTTAGTGTTGTTAAAGGGGTGGATAAGAGTGTTAGGGTTAAGGTTTCAGGGTTTGAGGAAAGAGCGAAGTTAGCAAAGAATGAGATGGGGAAGAGGTTGTTTGAGGTTATGGTTAAAAAGGAGAGCAATCTGTGTGTTGCAGCTGATGTTGGTACTGCTAAGGAATTGCTTGAGCTTGCTGAAAAAGTGAGTGTTTTGGTATTGGGTTGGTTGGGGATGATTGGAGTGCTATGTTTGTTTGCTTTTGTTTGGCTGACATGGTTTTCTATATATTTTATTTTATTTTTTGTGTAGGTTGGACCTGAGATATGTTTGTTGAAAACCCATGTCGATATTTTGCCTGATTTCAATCCTGATTTTGGTGCAAAACTTCGTGCGGTATGTCTCTAAACTGTGGTATTTTGAAGTTTGCTGCTTTTATGAGGTTTTTGCGGTGTTATAATAAAAGTTATTTGCATGGAGGTTTTGTTCTTCAGATTCTCTGGAAGCATGAAAATTCTGCTCCATTATGTTTTGCCAGGTGATGTTGAGGATGTGTCAATTCTAACCTTTGACCACCAATTATCATTTTGGATGGTGCAAAATGATAATTGCATGTTATGAAGCGGGGCTGTAAATTTCATTATGTTTTCAACTGATAACTTAGTTAGCCAAGGGGCAGTTTGAGTTGACTTGTTTGATGACTGTTCTTCATATGTTTGGTAATTATGAGAATGAATCTTTTGAAGTTGTTGATGATCTGTAAATACCAGAGTACAAAATTAGCATATACAAACGTTCTTAATTTTTTGAATGCTTGTGGAATTTGGTTTGGTTGGTAATTAGGTTGAAGAAGTATTGATAACATGACTATATTTTTGTTAGATGTCTTGGCAATCGAATGGTATTTTCCTCATCATTTTTCTACTATTCCCGTTTTCTTCTAGGTGCAAAGTAGTTGTTATTTCCTCGTAGCTCATTGTGCTTTTGCATCCTGTAGATTGCAGATAAGTACAATTTTTTAATTTTTGAAGATCGTAAGTTTGCTGACATCGGTAACACAGTGACCATGCAGTATGAAGGGTGAGCATCAGTGTTATGTGACTTTTCTGGTTTCCTTTCTGCTGGTATCTTTACAGTAGTCTGAGGTTTCTTTGCTCTGTTATTTGCAGGGGTATCTTCCATATATTGGATTGGGCTGATATAGTTAATTGTCACATTATTTCTGGTCCTGGAATTGTTGACGGGTTGAAATTGAAGGTATGCCTCACACACAACTTTTATCTGGAATCATATTACTGAATTAGTCCTGGCAGTATCTAACTTTTGCTTACTCTTGGACTCTATTTAGGGTTTGCCTCGTGGGAGGGGCCTCTTGCTGCTTGCAGAAATGAGTTCAGCCGGCAACTTTGCTAAGGGAGATTACACTGCTGCGGCAGTAAAAATTGCTGAAGAACATTCTGATTTTGTGATTGGCTTCATCTCGGTAAACCCAGCCTCATGGCCAGGTGCACCAGTAAATCCAGCATTTATTCAGGCAACACCTGGAGTTCAAATGGTCACTGGTGGCGATGCGCTTGGCCAGCAGTATAATACACCATATTCTGTACGTTCAAATGACTGTTTCACTGTTTTTTGTTTCCTTCATAAATTGCTGGATTGGTGCATTTTCATTATGTCTATTTCGTTGGCATGCATTAGTGAAGTATGTAATATGCTAGCTTTATTGAAACTTGCTATAAACTCTTACTGAAAGGGGAATTATTATAGCTCTGATAATTGTGGGATAAATGATGTTTCAGGTCATCTTCGATAGGGGCAGTGACATCATAATCGTGGGACGTGGGATTATAAAGGCAGCAGATCCTGCAGAGGCAGCTCGTGAATACCGTCTTCAAGGATGGGATGCATACCTGGAAAAATGCACATGAGATTGCATTTAGGTTGTTTTTATGTGGTTTTTGCTGATGAACAGATCAGCCCAAGTTTTGATTGAATTTTGCCAGTCTTTTATTACGAGTTTGGAAGTGCGGAAATTGTTGGTTGTTTTTTAAAGTGTTTTTTTATTTAGAAATACATCAAAATAATATTTTTTTTATTTTTAAAAAATTATTTTTGATATTAATATATTAAAATAATTTAAAAATATATATAAAAAAATAAATTAAAACTAACAAAATTAAAATTTTATGGAATGTGGTTAACAGTCTTTCACAACTGTGTCGATATTTCCAATGAAAAAGATGAAAAGGTTTTAAGCCCTTTTTGGATTTTGTATACCAGTGGTTACAAGGTTCATGGTTGACTTGTCAGCACCTAATATCTTCCTAAACAAGGTAAATGTTATTCTGATTGAATTTCAAGTCTGACAAAACGTGGAAAGGCCAATATGAAGAAGCCAAGAAGCTTGGTCGTCTCCTCCTTGGTCTATGAACAACTGGGTCAACAAGTTCGACCTCCATTGACTGACCTTGGTCGAGTTTTCGGGACTTGCGTGGTTTACCAGGCAGGTTGACGCCCTCTTGGGCCAGGTAGGACCTTTCCCGCTTCCATGTACTTCAGAGGGATAAAAAAAGGTGATGCTATTAAGCTACCATCACGCAGGACATTGTTTTGAGCGAGATGCAGCTTTTGTACACTTGAATGCTTGCGCTGCCTCTATCCCAGCACCATATCCCCACTTGCTTCAGGCTGGCAAGTTCAGTTTAGGCTGATCTGACCATGGTACTAAAACAGTGTTCACAGCACCAAATGTTGAATAAGCTTCACAGATATTTATATTACAAAAAGAGACTGGAGACCACAGTATCCTACCATGCTCCCTCACGAGAGAGAACTTGAGCAAAACAGCTCCCAGCCATTCTGCAAGTATTGGGCATGCCTAGTCACTCTTTTCACATGGCCAATGACTAATATTGAGTTTCAAGAAGTCGGTGTTAATTAAAATGCAGCCAAAGTTCATGGATCTACTAGCAATGCAATCATTCATTAATTGTCCGTGCGAGCAATGTGGCACATCTAAATCTACATAGATAAATATTATAATTGCAGGGACAAGAGTCGTGCCTCCCACTCATGTATTGATGGCTAGACAAGCAAAGAGAGTTTGCCTCCTACAATTCAAAACAGTACATGAGCAGAAGATCATGGGACTACAAGAAGAAACCAGTCACTAGGTGTGAAGGTTAACTAAAATTGAAAGTTGTGACAGAAATTGGATATCCTGTCACTGTTCTTTCCAAATTCGACCAGTCACCCTAAGCTTCAATTCCTTCCTATCCCCACCAGAGAAGAAAAGGGCCATGTTGCGTTGAATGATCAGACCATCAAAACTGTCTCGAACCTTTCGGTGGCTGTCCCTTATGCTCCTTGGTACCCCTTGCCATATCATCTTCCTCCCACCACCACCCACTTCAAGACTGTAACTATAGTTCTTTGCCTCATTGTCATCCCCCATAAACCGTAGGAATGCTATGTAGACCGGGGCCATCCCAAGCTGGAATGCTTCAAAATGTAGACAAAAATACTGACCAAAGCAGCTAAAGACCTAAAAATCAGGGGAGAAAATAGTGAGCAATCTTTTATATGTCCAAAAGCAAGTTTCTGCAATAGAATCAAACAACAAAAGTTCAACCCAACAATAACCTAGAATGCCACGTCAAACTTTGATGACAGGTCCCTTTTAACTACTACAAAAAGAACATTTTTGTTCACAAGGATCGCTAATTGAAAGGTGTCCAATTTTCACAAATATGGTACTGTGCAGATGATTGTATCCACACACATTCTACATATAAATAAGAAAACCCTTCTTTGCTAAGGATTAAGGAAAGGACAAAAAACATAATGGAAACAAGGATAAAGCAAAACAATACCGTCAGCATCCATAATACATTTTCAACACGTGGACAAGGATAGTTAATTGAGAGATGTCCAATTTTCACAAATATGGCATTTAAAGGGAACTACGCAGATAATTGTATCCACACACATTCAACATATAAGTAAGAAAACCCTTCTTTGCTAAGGATTAAGGAAAGGACAAAAACCAGAATAGAAACAAGGATAAAGCAAAACAATACCGTCAGCATCCATGTTGCATTCTCAACTTCGTGTGGATTTGATTTGACATATCTGTGATTGAAAGTACTGCCATTATGCATGTCAACTTTGTGATCATCTTTCAAATGGGCTACCAGATAAGGAATATCACCAATAACTGTGCATTCTGATCCAGCATATGGGCAGTTATATGGTCTAAAAACACATTGGGATTCATGTTTTAGCTTGCTGTAATAAGGGTATATGCCTATGCACCCAAAACTCTGATATTTACATGGAAGTTCAAGAGATGCAGCAACTTTCTCTAGTGCAAGACACCTAATGTTGCCGAGTTCGTGCCTGCAAGTGGGGCATCGGTTTTGAACCCTGGGCTTGCAACCAGAACATAATGTGTGGCCATTTGAACACTGCAACAAAAGAGAACACCAATGAGATGACCAACATGCAAGCTGGACTTCTTAACCGGAGGGGGGATATCAAAAGGCAGAAGCCTTGTAAGAATTCCACAGGAATAGAATTTCAAAAGGTTATCAAGAGTGGGGGAAAGGCATAAAACAAACCTGGTGAATTGGAGGATACATGGCATTTAAGCACACAGGACACTCCAGTAATTCACGAACACTGCTAGACACAGTCACGTTAGGTTTTAGAGCTGTCTGAGCAGGATCATTTACACTTTCACCAATATCTGTCAAGTCTTCATTTTGAGGAGGATCAATAACCTCAGGTTTATTTCGGATGTCATCAAAAAACAGATTGCTTGATGCCATGGTAGTATGGTCAACCTATGAGAAAAAACAAACAAGTCAGTTTCAAACTCCATAAATGCTAACATTATTAATTATACTCAAGCAAAAATGACATGTATGAAAGGAAGGAGACAAGTTTGACATATATGTTGTCAATAAATCAATCAAGTCAAAATGGCAAATTCCACAAGGAGTGTTTTCTCTACAAAAAAGAGAAGAAAAAAAATCTTCCCCCGACTCCCAAAGCAGACACGCCAGAAGAAAAACACAAAAATGAGGAACCTGATTACATCAGTATGTTAAACATATCACATTGATGCAAAGTGGGAAAAAATCTATTATTTACGTGGATGCAACCACAGTTAGCTTTTGTATATCTATTTTAAAAGATATTCGACAAGTGATGCCAGAATTTGACAAAAACTTTCATTTATGAAAGATACTCGGGACTGTTATTAATTTACAGGCTTCTACTTACAGATCAACATCTAACAATTTACTCAATTTCATGACAATAATGTCCTAACAACAATACCTTAGGTGGATAATTTAAAAGCATTTTCCTGGCAAAATTAAAAGCATTTTCATTTTCCCCGTGTCCAGTTTAGTTCATAACTTAAAAGGTGGATAGTTTAAGGAATATGGTAAAATTTAAATTTCAATGAATCCCACGTTCAGATATCGAAGACACACAAAGTCAATTGTATTTAAAAACAAATCAAGAGTAGCAGCTTCTAGACCCTAAAAGGAAGGTTTGTTACTTTAATTATCCCAACTAAGAAGTCCAATTCATGCATTAACTTTCTAAGACAAACAAGAGAAAGAACGAAAAGCAATTAAGAAAACAGCAAGGAAAAGAAATTGCCCAGCATTGGCAGAACCAACAAGTTTTATGAAGAAACAGACAGCTTAGTGTTATACCAGTTAGCAATCTCATATGCTATTATGATCAGTCATTTATTTTTGTTAAGTCTAGGTCAAATCTAAATACATATCAAGCACATATTAGAAGATATTCTAACAGCCATAACAACGTCAGTGTTCATGTTGAAGTCAATTAATGTCACTGAAAAAATATAAAAAAAAAAACAACTGGCTTTTAACAGGAACTAGCATACACTTCCTCTGGCAAGAAACTCTTAGTCTTACCACCAAATCTTGTTCTCTCCTTTATCTCCTTCACTTAATTCTTTCAGTGTATTGACAATTTATGGCTCCTCGATCTATCAAAAACATTAAATAAAAAGTTAGGAATAGAAGGTAACAATATATACCACAATTAACACAGGAAAAACGAGCAATTCATGACAGGTGATGAGCAAGACAAATTATAAAGATCAATCAGTTCACTCACTCAAAGCAACCAAGTGAGACCCTTTATAAAGATCACAGAAATGGCAACATATCTCCCAGAAACAAGGCTCATAACCTAATCAGCCATCATATGATTCATCTACTCATGCGAATCTAAAGAAACGCCCTTATAGACCATAAAGAGCATGGAATTGAAGATGTACAACACAAATTACTCAGTTACTCTCACCTTCCCAAATTAAGGAATTTAATCCCCGTGACCTAACTAGTCATCATATATACAACACGAATGCATGCATTTGAAAAAAGCCACATCAGGTTTACACACCGGAATTACCACATTACAATCATTACCACAGTGTGACACCATAAGTTCCTAATCACGCTCCCAGCATTACACACTGGACAAAAAAAAATCACCACAGCAAGACCATTTCCAGTAAAAACTTTGCCAAGTAGAGAACTATAAAAGGAGACTGAATAATAATATCCACTCAAGCAAAAACTGTACTTGACATAAGAGATATACAGTATACATTTCCTCAAGACTACATCATAACCACTAAGTAGATCAAATAAAACAAAAGGAAGAATCATCAAATGCCAAAAAAAAAAAAACGAAAAAAAAACACACACACACATGCAAATCTAAAGGAAAAAAATAGATCTAGAATATTCCAAAAGGAGCTTTGACATCAAAAAAGAAGAAGACTTTACGACTCCAAATACTAAAAAAACCAAATCAATCAACAAAAAATCAAAACCCAGATAGGATACTCGAATAACATGCTCAAAAACTAGATTAACTAACAAAAAAGATGTTACCTTGGCACAGTTTGGTTGCAATCGAAACCCCACTAAAGAGACCATTCAAGATCCGAGTAGCCCTTTAAAAGAGATCCAGAGATAAGGGGTGGGAAACCCTCTATTGAAAGATAAAAGGCAATAAATGCACGGAATGCGCCTAAATATACAGAGATGGAAATGAAGAGAGAATTTTCAAATTAAAGCCGGTGAGAGAGGGGAGCGTGTAGAGAGGGAGAGAGACAAGGGGTAAGGAGAGAGAAATTTCTCGAGAAAATACAAAAAGGAAAGGTTAAGTTTGTGGGTCCTTTACACCTGAGTGTTGTCTCTTTCTTGCGTTTTATGGTCGTGACCCTCTACAATTATAGAAAATTGCTGAACTTCAAAAGTGGAGCTTATATTATATTTTTATGAAAATATAGAATATAAATTAATATAGTTTGAATTCAAATTGTGAAAAGACAATGCTATAATATTAAAAAAATAAAAAAAAAAATTTAAAAAAACACATAAGTTATTAGATTAATATGATTTATTAATTAATTTTACAATAAAATCAAGATTTAATAACACAAAATCTTATTTTTAAGTTTTTTTATTGTCGTGTAGATTTTTCATAAGCTATTAATGCATAAAAAAACTGTTGGGGATTTATTTAAAAAAATATAGAATTATTAGATCTAATTCTAGGTTTATAAGTTAACTTGAATTAATATAAAATAATATTTAAAAATTTAAAAAAAAACCATTGTTAAGAAAAAAAATTAAAAATTAAAATTATAATCATAGTTCATCTATTGTATCAATCTAGTTATATTAGATAAACTTGGCCTAAATTTGAAACCTAAACTAAGTTAAAAACAAGATTTGCGTGTCCTCAGTTTAATCTATCATATAAATAAAGTTTAATAGAAGTGATGTAAACATAGATTGAAGTGGTATAAAAAAATTATAGCATTTATAATAATAATAATAATAATTTACGACTTTAATTGGTCGATTAAATTAGAGCACGTGCTACACTATAAGAAGCATGGTATGGTCGAGTAATATTTGCAAACGAAACAGAAAATAAAAAGTAATTTTTTTTCATGGATGGGACATTACTAGATTCGATTAATCAGGATAGAATAGTAATCGTTGTGAACATTTTTAATATAAGTTAAAAACTTAAAATTATGTAAGTTATTATTTTTTTCATAGTTTTATATTTCATAAACATGTGGTGATTTTTTAAAACACCGTTTAGATAGAGTTTAGATAGAAGGTGTGGTGATTTTTTTTAATGAAAAACATGTATTTTTTTAAAAAAAAATGTGATGTATATTTTAAAAAGATTGTACATTTTAAAAAAAATCGTCACATCTTCTATAAAAACAAACACTTGTTACATGGTGATTGTTTTTAATGTTTAATTGTCATTATTTAAATATATTTTTCATTTCAAATCACGGTAAAGATTTGAATCTATAAAATTTATAATTTATATATTTTATAAACATGTTTTTTTAAAAATGTAATAACAAAAACTATTATAATATTAAATACATCTACCTCAAATGCCTTTTTTATTGTCTTTAATTTTTGTTTCTTTAGTTTTTTTATTAAGATCTTTATTTTTTTCTTGAATAATTTAATATTGAGATTTAGATATGACATATGCTAAGAGTTCATTTGTTTTTGTGTTTCGAAAATATTTTTTTAAAAAAGTAATTTTTTTATTTTCAGATCATTTTGGTATACTAATATTAAAAATAATTTTTTTAAAAAAAATATTATTTCAATATATTTTTTAAATAAAAAATATTTTAAAAAACAATGACTAACACAGTACCAAACAAGTTGTAAACTAGAAAAATAAACCTGCCTAATATACAGCATAGATCTCTAACTAATTTTAGTTTTTAGTAAAATCAAGGAAGGATTTTAAAGATTTGGAATGTAATAGATATTCATAAATCAATTTTATCAAAAGAAACTAAAACCTATCAAAAAAATATTGCAGCTCTACACTAAAAAACACTGTTGAATTTAAAAATTATATATATATAGAGTTCTGGATTTGAATAAAGTTTAGATGCAGTTTAATTGATATTTATACCAGATATTATTACTTATCAGTAAATAACCATTTTTTTAAAAAAATATCTAACCATGGAAAGTTTGAATTTCCTTTTCTTTTTTTGAAATTTTAAATTGGAAAGGCTTCGTGTAAACTGTAGAGAGAGGGAGGCAAAGGGCCGGGAATACTGTGAACGGCAATAATAGTGTTTCGTGGCCCTGCTGTTCAGCTGACAACAAATCTCCAACGCTTGAGTCCGTGCGCGTAGCTTCACGCTCTTCCAATTGGAATGCTAGACAAGATTTAAATCCTGGTTTAACTACATTGACGTCTACATGTATTCATTGATGCTCCAACTCTATATCTATAGTTTAATTTTTTTCAATATTACCCCTGTATTATCTAGGAAATAAAACATCATTTCTTTCTTATACTCTCTCTTATTCTTCGATAATCTATCATTTCTCGTCAAAGTAATTTGAAATATAGAAACTGAAAAACTTTAAAGGTGGACTCGTAATTAGGATTCGGTATGTATTTAATCATTAGGGGTAAAATTGAAACTTTTAGAAAACTATAAGGATTGTATTGATAGATTCTAAAAGACTGTAAAACGAACAATGATGAAACTATAGAGATCAAACTGTAGTTTTTCCAATTTATTTTCCTCGTCCAAACGATTGAACCACCCAATATCAAGAGTGATTTGCTTCTAGATGAGTTATAGGTGATGTTTTTTTTTATTATTTTTCGATTATTTGATGCAACAATTAAAAATAAATTTAAAAAATAAAAAAATATTTTAATATTTTTTAAAAAATATATATTTTTAAAAGTAACCATTACTACTATAAAATGTATTTTATCACTGGAATAGATTAAACTAGAGGCAGAGAATTACAATTTAAACAAATATTCATTGAAATGCTATAAACCAAGCAACGTACAATTTGCATGAACAGAGCGAATAAATGATGAGA
>Ga0307515_10022198_pt1 | contig 11199 bp, 9 predicted proteins | sample 17_EM_MG_FD_194513 | JGI IMG/M metagenome (GOLD analysis project Ga0307515, IMG submission 194513) | Populus trichocarpa ectomycorrhiza microbial communities from riparian zone in the Pacific Northwest, United States - 17_EM | ecosystem: Host-associated > Plants > Roots > Unclassified | place... | reverse complement strand
TCGCGGGCAACGCCACCGACGGCTGGGGCTGCCCGATCGACGCCGTCGAGCGCGCGCTCGACTTCCGCGTCGAGCCCGACACCACCGACACCGGCGTGTTCAGCACCGCAGACGTCCGCGCCTGGGACATGCCGCGGCGCGACAACGCCAGACCCGTTGTGTTCGCGCAGCCCTGCTCCGCGCCGCCGCGCGTCGCGGTCGGCCTGACCGAGCTCGACGCCGCCAGCACCGCGGATCTCCGGATCGCCGCGACTGCGCGCAATGTCACCGCCACCGGCTTCACCGCCGCGCTCGACGCGCGCGCCGACACCGTGCTGTACCGCGCCGCCAGCACCTGGCTCGAGGTCGCGCCCGACGATCCCGACTTCCAGATCGGGACCTTGCACACCCAGCTCCCCGCGCCCCTGCAGACCGCCGCGCGCCGGATCGACTTCGATCGCCGCTACGCCGCCCCGCCCGCCGTGGTGGTCTGGCTCAATGCGCTCGAGATCTCGAACCGCGCCAACGCCCGCGTGCGGGCCCACGTCACCGACATCGACGCGGCCGGCTTCACCCTCCACATCGAGTCGTGGGCTGACACCGCGCTGCACGCCGCCGGAGTCACCTGGATCGCGCATCCTGCGACCGCGCCGAACCTGGCCAGCGGGACGTTCTCCACGCTCGATGTCCGGCCATGGAACCAGCCGCGCGCCGTGACCACCGGCACCGTCCGCTTCCCCGCCGGCCTGTTCGCCGCGCCGCCGCGCGTCCTGGTCGCGCTCAACGCGCTCGACATTGATCGCCAGGCCAACCTGCGCATCACGTCGTCGGTGTCCAGCGTCTCCGCCACCGGCATGACCTGGTCGCTCGACAGCTGGGCCGACACCAAGCTGTACAGCGCCGGCGCGTCGTACCTCGCGATCGGCCGGGCCGAGGCCTGACGCGTTGGCGGTCACTTCTTGCACATGGCGAGCGGCATGGCGCCGATTGCGGCACGCGGGCGCACCGGCGGCCGGACCAGGACTCGATGCCGTCCTTTGCCCGCGCGGTTCGCGGTGGCGCATGTGACACGATCGAGCCCATGAAGATCGCGCTTGTCCTGATGATCGTCGTCTCCGCCGGCTGCGCCTCGCCTGCCACGCCGGCTCCCAAGCAGCCCGCTGGACCGCCCGTCAAGTCCCTCTGCCCGATGCTCATCTGCGGCGAGAACGGCACGCAGCTGACTGGCCTGACGCATGGCAACCAGGCCGGCGCGATCCAGGCGATCACGCTGCCGTCCGGCGAGATCATCACGCTGCAGTGAACCGCGCGCGCATGGCGTGGCTCGCGGCCGGCGCCGCACTGGTGGCGGCCTGCGTGTCACCCGCGCGGCCCGCTATCCGCGCACCGGGGCTCACGGCCGATCGCGGCGAGCTCGTGCTGATCACGCCTGATGGGCGCGAGCTGCGCAGCGCCAACCTCATCGGCGCCACGCTGCAGGTCGGCGAGTCCTCGGTGCGCCTCGACGCCGTGGAGCCCGATCCGCTCGGCCCAGGCAAGGTGCTACTGCATCACTTTCTGATCGTCTCGCCGTCGGGCGATCCACCCACCGAGCTGTGCACTGCAGATCCGGCCGGCCAGCGCTGGGCGATCGCCGTCCCATCCGAGCGCGGGCAGGTGGAGCTGGTGTGCACCAGCGGTGCGATCGGCAAGTGTATTCGCTGGGGCTATCCGCCGTGGCTGCGATCGACCCGCCGGTCGTCTCCCCGCGCCGTGCACGACGCCTGCGTCCGCATGGTCCGCGCGGACTACGGAGGCGACGGCGCCACCGCCACCCGGGACGGCACACGGATCGCCTTCTGCGACCTCGCCGGCGTCCACCCCTGCCGCGGCGACGAGCGCGACCTCGAGGCTGCGTGGTCGAGCCGCGGCGCCGCGTGCGTCGCCCGGCCGCGCATCCCCGAGCTGACCTCGCTGGCCGAGCTCGCGCAGCGCTATCCGCACCTGGCCGGCCACCTCGGCCCCGCCTGCACGGTCGCCGCGGGAGCAACTGACGAGCAGGTGCTGCTGTTCAGCTGGCGACCGCAGTAGATCTCGCGGCCGTCGGCGTGAGCCGGACAGGATCGCTCAGAGCGTCATGATCTCGGCCGTGGACAACCCGTACAGCCCGATCGCGCCCTGATAGTCCAGCTTCGACTGGCGATAACCACCCGAGGTGCTGGTCCGGCATTGCGGTAGTGCATCACCGAGTTCTCGTCGTACGAGGTCACGTGGACCGGGGAGCCGAAGTCGTCCGCACCTGCCTCGGCCGTGGAACGACCATCGCGTTCGATCTTCCCGACGACGCGGGAGGCAATAGCCGCCTGTGCGTCGTGCTCGCCGGCGCCGCAAGCATGACGTGCGTGTCGCGATGTTCGCGTTCGTGCCGTGACCCGGATCGGCTCAGGCCTCGAAGTCCCAGGCGATCGACATCTGGCGCTCGGCCGGGCTCGACACCTGCCGCGAGCCCTTCGGGGGCGTGAGCTGCGGCCACATGACGCTGATCGCCTTGCACGCCGCCGCGAGATCGCGGCCGATCGCGGAGCCGGCTTGCTGGAGCTCGGTGATGATCCCGCGGCGCACGTCGACGACCTGGACCGCCTGGGGCGGGAGGTTCCGGAGCACGGGCCGGAACGCTTCGAACGCCAGCTCCGCGATGATGCGCATCGCCGGCGGCCTGGGCCGGTCGCGGAGCTCGAGGAAGATCAGCCGGCGCTGGTCGTCGTCCTCGATCGCGAACAGCGACGGTCGGACCCGGATCTCGACGTCGCCCCGCACCAGGTCGGCCGCGAGCGGCGGCGCCAGGGCCAGCGCGCGGTGACCCTGGTAGTACAGATAGAGCTCCAGGACGGCGGCGTTATTGTACAGCTCGGCCTTGAGGAACGGATTGGCGTACCTCGCCTCCTGGCGCATCGTGGCGACCTTGGCCTCGATCATGTCCCGGCTGAGCGCGCCGCGGTGATAGGCCGCGATCGACGTCCGCGCCTCGGAGTAGAACCGCGCGCGAACGATCCGTTCGGACGCGAGGTACTTGCGCTCGCGAAGCAGCTGCACGCGAGCTGCTTCGTCCGATACGATGTATTGCGCCATCTCGAGTACCGAGAGCTTGATCATCTGAACTGCTCCACTGTCCGGATGTGAAACAACGAGGGTCCAGCGCGCGACGCGGCCCTTCCGCCGGCGGGAGCCGGGCGCGGAGTCGCGACGAACGCAGCGATGCCTTTGGGTGTGAACGAAATCGTGAACGGAATCGTGAACGGTGCGGCCGAGGACGAACGCGGCCACGGCAGCGCGCAGGCTGCGGCGAATCCGGCGTCGGCGAGTGACTAGGTCTTCAGCGCTTTCTTCAGTTCCTTCAGCAGCTTCTCGGCTTCCTCGATGGTGCGGAGCGCGTCCTCGTTGCCGCGCAGCTCGGCGAGCGCGGTCCAGGGATGCTGGCGGATCGAGGTGACGATCGCTCCGAGATCACCGGCGAGCCCGTTCATCCGCCGCGGCGGCTTGAGCTCGCCGAGCTTCTCGAGCGCGTCGTTGATCGACGAGCCGTCGGACAGGAAGCAGTCCTTGGCCACGGGGTCCTTCAGGATCGCCCGCAGCCGGCGGACGTCCTTGGAGTTGGTGATCAGCTTGTCGTTGATCTTGTCGACGATGGTGTCGAGCACGCTGGGCGGCAGCAGATTCTTGTTGATGCTGTTGATCTCGCGCGCCCAGGTGATCGACGCGCTCGGATCGCGGATGTGCTTGAGCCGCTCCGCGAGCCGGTAGACGTCGACCAGCTTGTCGACCTCGCGCACGGTGACGCCCAGGATGTTCGCGGCGCTGGCCCGACCGACGAGCTCGACCAGCCGGCACGCGACCATCTCCTTCTCCTTGGCGTCCCACTCCTTGCGCTGGCGGTGGATGTAGATCCAGACCCGCAGCCGCTCCTCGTCCTCGAGCGTGTGGTCGGTGATCTCCGCCGGCAACTGCCGGTACTGCGGCTTCTTGAGCTGATCGACCAGCACCTTCGAGTTGGACCACCGCCGGTCGCCGTCGATGATCCGGAACTTGTCGTCGAGCGTCGGGTGGGGCTCGAGCAGCAGCGGCTCGAAGATCCCCTCGTTGGCCTCGATCTGGCGCTGCAGCTCCGGGTCCTCCTTGGGACCGATCCGCGGCTGCTTGTCGTTGGGCAGGATGTCGTCGAGATCGACGATCGCTCGCCGGGTCTTGACGATCGTCCGGCCGAGCCGGCGCTCCTGCCACACCGTGGCGGCGTCAATCATCTAACAGCCCGTCGACGATGTCGTTGATCTCTCCGACGACCTCGCTGTTGACCGACTCCAGCTTCTTCAGGACCCCGCCGCGCATCTTCCATACCCGGGTGTGCTCCTTGACCTCCTCGACATCGAGGTCGAGGAGCTGCTGGGTGAGCTTGCCGGTATCGGCGAGCTTGCGCCGGAACACGTCCGACGTGATGTGGTCGTACAGCCGCAGCTTCTTCTCGGCGCGCTGCACGGTGGAGAGCCGGGTCTGGTGCATCCGGATCATCGCCTGGCGCAGGATGCCGACCAGCTCGACCACCCGCGCGGGGTGGACGAGCAGGACGTCGTCATACCGGCAGAGCTCGGCGGCGCCCCGCGGGAAGTGCAGCGTGGTCAGGATCGCGTGCTCGGCCTTCTGCTCGACCATGTCGGTGCGCAGCTTCGCGGCGTATGACGTCTGCCAGTTGCCGCGGTTTCGCGAGTCGAGGATGATCCGGCCGCAGATCGCCGCCTTGTACTTGACCTCGATCAGGATGTCGCCGCCGGCCTCGCCCCGGGGCAGGCGCAGCACCCGGTCCTCGCCGTACTCGGCCTTGAGCTGCTCGAACACGTCGATGTCGACGACCTCGGGCCTGCGGGTGACCTGCTCCTCCAGGCGGCGCTGCAGCTCGGCGACCTGCTTGCGCAGCGCCTGCGCCGCCTTCTGGTTCTCGGCGTCCTGCTTGAGCATCTTCTGATCGAAGTCGGCCTTGATCACCTCGCGCTCGCGCTCGCGCTCGGCCTGGTGCTTCCGGGCCACCTCGGTCTCGACCTTCTTGCGCTCGACCAGTGACGCGGCCTCGGTCGCGTCGCGGAGCCGCTTGTCGAACGCCGCCTGGTCGTCCTTGGCCTTCTCGATCTGGTCCCTGAGCTGCTCCTTGAGCTGCTGGAGCGTCAGCTGCAGCGACATCCGATCGGCCCTGTGCCGGGTCTCGAGGGTCTCGCGCTCCGCCGCGAGCTTGGCCTGCGCCTCGGCCTCGGCGGCCTCGAGGCGGCGCTTCTCCTCGGAACGGATCCGTGCCTCGATATCCACGAACTGCTTGTGCGAGATCCGTTGCCCGCACCAGGGACATGAGTCTTGCTGCTTCATCACCGCGGTCGCCATTCAGCCACTCCAGGATAAAAAAGGACCTGAAAGGACTCTAGGGGATTCCGCCGTCAGATCAAGCGCTGACTTACAAGCTACTGGAATCCGCTCGGGAGCAACTCACTCCGGATTGGAATCACGCTGAAGTTTCTTGGAAATCCGTCCGGGAGTGGCTCAATCCGGAGCCGCAACACGCTCCCGGATCCCGGTGAGCGTAGCCCACGAGCGCCGAGCCTGTGCAGGGAAAACAGCCTCGATCGGATCGTGAACGGCATGCCCGTCCGGATCGCGATCGGCGTCGCCCGGGTTCGTCGATCGGTCGCACCGCGAGCTGGCCAGAGATGTCCGGACGCGCTCGGGCCGCGACCTGCGCGGCTCGGCGTCGCAACCCCAGCGGTGGGGCGTAGTGCCACTCGTGATATTCCAGCGCGTCCGCTGTAACAGGCATTTTCGCGACAAGATAATTTGCGAATGGCGTGTTGTGGCAATTCATGGCAACCGGCAGCCGCCCGACGACATCGCGCCGGATCCCGTGAGTTTTCCGCAACTCATATTGCAGTGTCGGTGACACCGAGTTACGTTAATCGGCGCTGGCAGAGGGCTATACACTGGAACCTGGGGTTTTGGTCTGCCCGCTGCCATCGTTGCTCCCAGGGGCCGGTCTCTCGACACTGGAGGCATTCTTGAGCGCTCGCACACGACTCGCAAACTTACGCGCCGGCCTGCTCGGGCTGGCGACCCTGTCCGTGGTCACCTGCACCGCGGACACGCCGCCGGCCACCGGCCTCGCGGCGCAGCAGGTCGTCAACCCTGCGCTCCCGGGCAACCTGAACCTGGTCCTCAATGCGAAGACCACCGTGACGGTCGGCGCGTTCGCGCGGGTCATCGGGGACGTCGGCAGCTCCGGGCTCAACGGCTCCGTCGTGTTCGACGTCAGCTCGTCGCAGGACTGCTGCGGCGGCAACGTCCTGGCCAACACGGTCACCGTGAGGACGAACGCCTCGGTCGGCCACATCTACGGCAACGACGTCACGAACGACGGGTCCGCCAGCGCGCAGTCGCTGGGCCTCGATCCGACCGCGATGCCATCGGTCCCGGGGGTCACGCCGTCCACGCCGGGGACGGTGAACGTCTCGACCAACCCGAACCAGCTCAAGCAGCTCTGTCCCGGCCAGTACGGCGCGATCTCGCTGGGCGCCAACTCCACGCTGAGCCTCAACGGCGGCGTCTATCAGGTCACCCGCCTGACCCTCGCCGACGGCGCCCGGCTCGAGCCTTCCGAGCCGGTCGTGATCCTCGTGACCAACGGCATGACGACCGGGATCGGCGCGATCATCCGGCCGTCGGCGCAGGCGATCGGCCCGATGACGGCGGCCGATATCCGCATCGAGGTCGGCGGCGCCGCCACGATCGGCGACAACACCCAGGTGCGCGCCCACCTGCTCGCGGGCAACGGCAAGCTGACCACCGGCAGGGGCTCGTCGCTGACCGGCGCCGTCTGGGCCAAGACCATCAGCATCGGGGCGCAGAGCTTCGTCACCGGCGAGGGCACGTTCAGCGCGCACGCACCGTCGGTGCCGCCGCCGTGCAACGACAACAACGCATGCACCACGGACACCTGCGTGGGCGGCGGGACGGCGGTCGCGTTCTGCCGCAACACGGTGGCGCCGAGCGGTACGTCGTGCGAGGACGGAAACATCTGCAACGGCCCGGAGCTGTGCAACGGCGCGGGTCAGTGTCAGCCATCCGCCGCGCCGCTCGACGCGGGCGTCTCGTGCTCGGACAGCGACGTGTGCAACGGCGACGAGACCTGCGACGGCCTGGGCAGCTGCCTGGCGGGCTCGCCGCTCGACGTGAGCGACGGCAACGTCTGTACGGCCGATGCCTGCGATCCCATCGCCGGGGTGTCCCACAACCAGGTCGCGGACGGCACCACCTGCTCCGGCGCCGGCGTCTGCCAGGCCGGCGTCTGCTCGATCGCGGGCACCGTGTTCTCGGAGGACTTCTTCCAGTTCGAGACCGCGCCCGCGCAGTGCAACAGCTGGAACGACTTCCTGAACAACCAGCTGGCCGACGTCAGCTACAGCGCGGTCTCGATGAGCGGCACGTTCGATCCGACCGGCGTCACATGCAGCGATCCGACGGCCGCGACGCAGATCTGCCAGGCGCTGCACCACGGCAGCTTCACCAGCGTGTTCTGCAACGGCCACACCTGGAACACCGGCCAGTGCAGCGGCACCGAGCTCAGCATCGACCGCGGCGTCTGCGTGTGCGCGTTCGGGACCGAGCGCGACGTCCGCGCGTGCACCGGCCCGGACTGGGGCGGCATGAACACCGACACCTGCGATGCGCCGGACCAGAACCTGACCGTCGTCTGCCAGTAGTCGCTCGATCGCGACCGGCTGGATGACCGGCGGCGGCCCCGGCCGATAGTTCAGGCCAGGGCCGTGGGCAGTCGCCGGATCTCGGACGGCTGACCGTCCACGACGAGTCCGGAGCTGGCGATCGCCGGGGCCGGTCCGCGCGCTTCGACTCGCGCGAGGCGAATCCCGAAATCCAAAGAGCGGGGTGCCCCGACTAAGCCGGCACCCCGTCGTGTCAGCCAGCCCGTATGAGGAACCGATCAAGCGCCTGCCTGGGCCGGGGTCAGGGAGCCGCAAGGAGATGCCATCATGAAATCGCTATCGATCCTGGCAGTGTTATCGAGTCTCGTCGTGGCCTGCGCCGCGGACAGCGACGACGCGCCGATCCGAGAACACGACGGTCACCTCGAGTTCCGCGATCGCAACGCGTTCCAGGATACCTTGCACCAGCTGGCGGCGAGGACGCCCGAGGAGCTCGACCGCTGGGAGCGCGGCTTCGCGTCGTTCCGGTCGGCCCGCTCGTGGTACAGCCAGGCGGTCGCCGAAGACCAGGCGGCCGCAGCGTCAAGTGCGGCGCAGCACTCCGAGTTCGTGACCGACCACGAGGATCTGTTCGTGTTCGACGCCGACGGCCACTTCGAGCTCGACCTGCCCCGGAGCCCCGACCGGCTCGATCTCGTCGTCGATCGCCAGGGGATCGTGAAGATCGGCGAGTCGATCTTCCGCTATCGCCGGGACGTGTACAAGGAGATCCTCGACGGAGACGAGCGCACGCTGGCCCGCCTCGACCAGATCACCGAGACCAGCCGGGACGACCACGTCATGGTCTACAAGCTCGATCCGGAGCGCGCGACGCTCGGCTCGCCGTCCGGTGGTGCGAGCTTTGACGGCAACTACAATGAATGCATCGGGTACACCGGTGGCGGCGGCCAGCGGGTCAAGGGCGTCGCGCAGGTCGCGACCTACGTGACGGTCGACATCAACGGCAACCTGGGCTTCCCCGGGCAGGTCGTGTGTGACACGCAGGTGTTCACCAACGCGCTCAACCAGAGCAACACCATCTTCGGCTGGTGGGACAAGGCGACTGCACAGCTGCGGATCTCCGGAGTCGTGTACATGAACTCGCCAGTCGTGTCCAGCAACCCGGTCACGGTCAACGTCTCCGACTCCAACACGGTGACGTACATCTCGAAGATGCTGTACGAGAGCGGCTACATCCCGTGCTCGTGGCTGCCCAACGGCAGCTTCCCGCTGGACCTCTCCGGCTACCTCGACTTCTACGGCCGCGATGGCTCGTACTGCGGCATGTACGGCCAGCGCCGCGATCACTTCTACACGATCTATTCCGGAGAGCGCGACAACGCGATCTCGAGCTACGGCTATCGCAACCTCGGGACCGCGGCCTACATCTACGGCTTCCAGGCATCGGGGACCACGCCGCTGTACCGCCTGCTCGGCGCCGACGGCCGGCACTTCTACACGATCTACTCGGGAGAGCGCGACAACGCGGTCGCGATCTACCACTACGTGTACGAGGGCGTCGCCGGCTACGTGTACCAGTTCCAGGCCGCGGGCACCACGCCGCTCTACCGGCTGGCCGACGGTCCGTACGGCGGCACCGAGCACTACTACACGATCGACGCCGGCCAGCGCGACTACTACATCAGCCATTACGGCTTCATCTCGGAGGGCATCGCCGCCTATGTCTATGGCTACGAGGAGGCGAACACCACGCCGCTGTACGAGATGTCCAAGTAGCGCCCCGTGGCCTCGCCTCGCGCGCACAGGCCGTTGTATGACTCCAGGATGACGAAAGCGGTCCTGGGGATCGGGATGCTGGGATGGATCGCGGCGTGTGCACCCCGCGCGGTCGAGCCCAGGTCGCCGGAGCCGACGTCGCCGGCGACGGCCGCCGCGTGCGATCAGGGCAAGGGCCCGAGCTGCGTCGAGCTGGCGGATCGCTACGACAGCGGCACGGGCGTCGAGCGCAGCACCGTGAAGGCGCTCGAGCTCTACCTCCAAGCGTGCCAGCACGACGTCGCGCGCGGCTGCAGCGCCGCCGCCGAACTCCTGATCGGCGGCGACGGAGTCCCCAAGGACGAGGCGAAGGGCATGGTGCTCCGCGAGAAGGCGTGCAAGCTGAACGAGCCGATCGCGTGCAACAACCTGGGTGCCGCGTACTCCGAAGCCAAGGAAGGCGTGGCCAGCGTCGACCACGCGAAGGCCAGGGTGTTCTACGAGAAGTCGTGCAAGCTCGACGATGGCGTCGGCTGCTTCAACCTCGGCAATGTGTTTCGCCTGGGCGAGGGCATGGCGATCGATCTCCCGCGCGCGCTCGCCGAGTTCCAGCGCGCTTGCGAGCTCGACACCGCGATGGGCTGCACCGAGGCGGGGATCCTCTACTGCGAGGGGAGCGCGGTGCCACGCGACCTGGCCAAGGGGATCGCGCTGTTCGACAAGGGCTGCCGGCTCGGCAGCGAGGTGTCATGCCGCAACCGCGACCGGCTGCGTGACGCGCATGCCCCGTGACCTCGGTGTCCCGCTCCGGCTCGTCGAGGGCCATGCCGCCCGCGGCGCCCGGTGGAAGACCTGGCAGCGCCGGGGGTTGGTAGCCTTCCCCGGAGCACCGGTCGGGTGTCTGTCGGGTGTCTGTCGATCCGGTCGGCCTCGGTTCGTCGCAACCACGAAGGAGATGACCCCATGACCAAGGTGCGATTCAACCTCGCGATTTCCCTCGATGGTTACCTCGCCGGACCGAACCAGAGCCTGGAGAACCCGCTCGGCATCGGCGGCCTCCAGCTGCACGACTGGGCATTCCCGCTCGCCGCGTTCCGCCAGATGCACGGCCTCGAGGGTGGCGAGGTCAACCCCAGCACGCAGATCATCGAGGAGTCCACGGCCAATGTCGGTGCGGTGATCATGGGGCGCAACATGTTCGGCGGATACCCCGGCCCGTGGCGCGACGACCCGCCGTGGACCGGCTGGTGGGGCGACAACCCGCCGTACCACGTGCCGGTGTTCGTGCTCACGCATCACCCGCGGCCGCCGCTCGCCATGCAGGGCGGCACGACGTTCACGTTCATCACCGACGGCATCGAGCCGGCGCTCGCCGCGGCCCGCGCCGCCGCCGGCAACCGGGACATCGTCGTCGCCGGCGGCGCGCAGGTCGTGCAGCAGTACCTCGCGGCCGGGCTGATCGACGAGGTCAATGTCTCGGTGGTGCCGCTGCTCCTCGGAGCCGGCGACCGGCTGTTCGAGCACACAGCCGGTCTCCGGCTCGAGCAAGTCCGGGCGATCGCCGCGCCCGGCGTCACCCACATCAGGTATCGCGTGATCAAGTAGCTGCGACTCGCAGCTCACGGCGCGCTGCGAGCCATGATGCACAGTGTCTGGTGAGGCCGCATTGGTGCTAGCATCGCGACGATGGTGCTCCCGGGCGTCGCCGGATCGGGACATCGCCGGTCGGTCCTGGCCG